>Ga0304729_1002479_pt1 | contig 10977 bp, 25 predicted proteins | sample C_131016_MF_Meta_FD_190475 | JGI IMG/M metagenome (GOLD analysis project Ga0304729, IMG submission 190475) | Freshwater microbial communities from Lake Croche, Canada to study carbon cycling - C_131016_MF_MetaG (v2) (version 2) | ecosystem: Environmental > Aquatic > Freshwater > Lake | place... | reverse complement strand
TGCTTCGTAACTTGTCACCGGGTCATCTTTGCGAACTCGCGGAAACAAGTTCAAAGGGTGACCGCCAAAAATATCTGATAGTTTCATGATTCGTCCTTAATTTAATGGGGTACTCGCTGCGTCTGTGGCTGTCATAGAGGACAGCGCCTCATTTCCTATTCACAGCATCCGCTTTTCCCCGAATTAGTGGCAGACATTGACCTATGCGGACGGCCTGCCAGCGCCCGACTTTCTGGAAGGATCCCAGTTAGGCCATTAAAAAGAAATGTCTTCGTCTTTTGGTTCTTTTTGACGGGGATCGTTGATGTATGCCCATCCAGACCAAGCGCCTTCCATCATTGGGATGACGTCAATTTTAAGCATTTCACCGTTCTTTGTGTCAATAATAGACCCAATTCGTGTATATCGGTTTTTTTCTTTGCCTGTAGCGTCAGTGTATTTGCCTGTGATAACGCTAAGTTCTTTAAGTACTGTGGCCATTTTTTCTTTCGTTTAGGTTCTTGATTTTTGTTTCTAGCTCATCTAAAAACTCTTGGATTTCGTACTCCAGCATTTTTACATAAATAGCGTCGAATTCAACTCGTTTAATGAATAACTGGAGTCCTTCAGGCATTCTAGGGTCAAAACTAACAAAATCGCACCAATCTCTTTCTGTACACGCCATTTGCCATTGCATCTGGGTAATGTACTTGCCAGGCACTTTGTTGCTCAAAATTGTTTCAATATGTGTGTTTGTCTGGGGCGCCTTAATCTCAATCAGACCGTTGTAGTCCACAAGGCCATCAGGGGACGCTCCAGCCTCTGAAATGCGTGGGTGAATGACAAAACCTGTCTCAGCCACCAAAACGTCTTTAATCGCTTCGTATGCAGCCCTGGCTAAAGGTTCTTGGTCTGTGCCCCATTGCATTGCAGCATTCGTAAATCCTTCGGCCTGCACTCCTGTCATGCGTTCGCAAACAAGTTGGGCCATGTAGTTGTCACGCGATGCCGAATAACCCGTCTTTGTTTTGGCAATAACGTCAGCTACCTTAGAGGCGGTTACTTTGCCCAATCGAGCAGCAAACCATTCTGGTGATCTTTGTTCCATTACAGTTTTCCTTTCATTTTGTCTTTAATGGCGATAACTCGCTTCTGCCAAATTGGTTCACCATTAGCGTAGGCATAAGCCCCAACGTAAGCCTTCTTTAAGTCTTCTTCAGTAGTGGTGGCCTCAATTGCCGCCAATAAGTCAGCCATTTTGGATTCGTCAACTTCAGACTTCTTAATCTCTGTCTTGCGGCTGGCGGCGTTGCCATCATCATCTTCAGGTGCAATACCGCAAGCAGCCATCAATGAATAGCGCCGAGCGTAGGTCAAAGCAGATCCGTATCCTTGCGGGTCGTGTTTAACAGCGGGAACGTGAAGTTTTCCGCAACTGAGCATTTCGCCAGATTCGTGGATGAATACTGTTTCCACCACAACACCAGTGTCAGATTCTGAGCATTGCTGAATCATGGCTATACCGTTGCGGTTTAAACCGTCCATAACGGCTTCTACGCAAGCGGACAGGTCAGCGTAACGTGAACGAAAATGCGGGTTTGTGGCGGTCTTTAAAGCAGGCCCAAAGGCCATTTGTGCTTTGACAAGTGCAGAGGCTAAGTTTTTCATAATTCGTCTTTCTTTACGATCTTAATTGCAAGGATGTGTTTGTCGCCAAGATTGCGGACTGACCGAACCCAAGCGCGGATGTTATGGCGCTGAGTTGTAACTGGTGTCATGTCGTTACACCAGAGTTCACGGGCGCGTTTAAGAATGATTGTGTTCATGCCTCCCTCGCTTTCATCATGGCGTCTGCGTACTGGTACGCCTTGCCGCCTACAAATTCAAGCGTGGTTGTAAAACGATTGTCAGCGCGACAAATGATGGCTTCCATCGCCTTAGCCGCAAAGTAATCGCGCAGGGTCATGCCAAAATGGTTTTTTGATCCCTGCGTTGTACGTTCTTCGTACGGAAATGCTGGTGGGTTGTTCATGTTTAGCCCCGCCATGCCAAAAGAATGGCAAACACTGCGCCAATTGCGATAGCGGCTAAACAATCAAGGATTTGTTCTTTCATAATTTGTCTTTCTGGGGGCTGAAGCCCCGTTTAATTAAGAATAAGAGAGTTGCTGAAACTCAAAACTATCAGCAAGTTCAGGAGCGCAAGACTTGCGAATGTTGATAGAGGCGCAAGCAAAGCCATAACGCTCTGCAAAATATTGTTTGCCATCTGGCGTGTTGGCAACCACTGTAATTTCAGTGGAAGAAAAATCGGAAGGAAGAAAACTAAAATCTGTCATTTCTGACTCCTAAAAGACCCTGCGAAATTGCGTTGGGCATGGGTAAAGTATAACCCAACTTATAGTCTTGTGCAATTTATTTTGTAGGGACAAACCCTAAGTTGTATGAATACAACATAAGTCAGGTTATACTTGTCTCATGGAAAAATCTACCGCCATCAGTCTTGCAGGGTCACAAACCAAGTTAGCCGCCATTCTTGGCATCAGCCAGGCAGCAATTGCACAATGGGGCAATAACGTTCCCGTTATGCGTATCTATCAACTCAAAACACTCAAACCCAAATGGTTCAAACTAGAGAAAACATCTTTGCCGCCCTTGCCCACGGCCCCAGAACAACAGCACAATTGATGGAAGAATTAGGCATATCAAAAAGCGCCGCCAACTACTACAGGCGACAGCTAGAAAAAGATGGATTGATAGAGGAAAAAGGCACTAAGGCACTTGATCGTGGATTTGGCTGCGAAACCATCTGGGGTCTGGTTGTGGCTAAGAAGGCTATCAATGCTTTTGACTGGCGCAATTGGGAAACTCAATGCCACCAGAGCGCTAGAGAAATTGCGTTCAACAACAGAAATCACGTTCCGAAAACAGATGGACGAATTATTGTTTACAGTAAAGCGTGATATGATATTTTGAAACCAGCTAGGTACGAAGTCATGAGCGTACCGAAAAGCGTACCTCCCGCCTGCTGTTGTTTCTTTTCTGGAGGTTTGCGAGGATGCTTTGATGCACTATTACCAGTTTCACATAGGTGACTATATTAGTCACACGCGCCATCTTTCTTTGATGGAAGACCTAGCCTACCGAAGGCTTTTGGACTTTTATTTCTTGCACGAAAACCCAATAAAACATAGAGACATTGCCCGCCAAATAGGTATGCGTGAGCATGAGGAAGATGTAATAACCGTCCTGAACGAATTTTTTATTTCTTCAGCAGATGGATTTGTAAACCCAAGGGCTGATAAGGAAATCAAGCAATACAAAGAGTTTTCAGAGGCTGGAAAACGTGGGGCGGCTAAGAGGTGGGGAACACCCCCTGATGGGGAGGCTAATAGCCCCCCTAATGCTACCCCAATAGCAACCAATAACCAAGAACCAATAACCAATAACCAAGTAAATACCAATATATGTCCACCTGACGGTGAACCCGCCGACAAAAAGTTGCCAAGTTGCCAACACGAAGCAGTCATTGAGCTTTATCACAAGCACCTTCCAACACTACGCAGGGTAGAAGTTTGGAATGACGCGAGGAAAGGTTATCTCAGGCAGAGATGGCGCGAAGTTGCTGAAGAGCTATCCAAGGAAAAGGAAATTTTGCCGGCTGACATTCTTGGCTGGTTTGCTGATTTCTTCCAACACATAGCATCATCTAAGTTTTTGACAGGCAGAGTGAACAGCAAAGATGGTCGGGCTTTTTTAGCAGACCTTGAATGGATTTTGAAACCTAGCAATTTTGCAAAAATCGTAGAGGGAAAATATCATGGCGCTAACTAATTTCCGCAGCAATCAACCGGAACCGACTTTTGATTCAAACCTTTGTTCAGTGCCTGGCTGCTCAAACTGGTGGGCAGTCAAAATTGACAAACCTATGTGCAGCCATCATCAATGGGCAAATACTGAAAAGCCAAAAAAAGCACCAATCTTGGCAAACTATCCTAAAAAAGTTAAGACTGTTTCAACTTGGTATGACGAGGTGGAATTTTGACTTATGAACAAGCCCAAAGAATCCTTGACCGCGCTACCGAAGGTTGGGAATTTAGCGAATTTGTCATCCTCAGAGCGCTTGAGCTTACGGGAGACTATGAACCAAATGGAAGCAGCGGAATGGATCAAGCGATTCAGCCAGAAACTGAAAAAAGATGGGAAGACCGCAGCGTGGAACTGGTGGCAAACCACGTTAGAAGACATCGCCAAGCGTAGAGGCCAGCAAGCCGCAAACGAATTAAGAGATCGAATGAACACCCAGAAAGGCCAATTATGAGATATGCCGCCCGTGTTGATGCTAACCAGGCACAAATCGTTTCCGCACTACGCGCTGCTGGCGCTTACGTTTGGATTATTGGCCTGCCAGTTGACCTTTTGGTTGGCTACAAGAACCACACATGGTTAATGGAAGTCAAAGATGGGCCTAGAAAGCGTTTAACGGCCCTACAAGAAGACTTTTTTAAGAATTGGTGCGGAGGTACGTTGTGCCGCATTGACGGCCCTGAAGCGGCTTTAAGAATGATTGGGGTTGTTGAATGATTTTTCACCTACAAAACCCTGAACAAGCCAGCGCAGTTATGGCAAAGATCTGGCCTAAAGTCAAAGACACTTTGAAAACCGGAAAAGCCTTGCGGATGGAGATTAAAGCGGAATCCCGTAGTGACGAGCAGAACGCAAAGTATCACGCCATGTTGTCAGAGATTGCTGTCCAAGCGCAACACTTGGGTGCTAAATGGGACGCGGAATCTTGGAAACGGTTTCTTGTCTATGAATTTTGCAAACAACTAGGCCTGCCGCAGGGTCAGATTGTGCCCTCGCTTGATGGCAGTGGCATTGTACAACTTGGCTTGCAAACACGCGATTTTTCTAAAGAGCGAGCCGCAGAGTTCATAGAGTTCCTTGAGGCATGGGCAGCAGACAAAGAAATTATTTTCAAAAATGTTGCACAAGGCCTATAAGTCTGCTTATAATTCAACCATGCCCATTTGGGTCTTTTTGGAGAAATCATGATCTTTAACGCGCAACTTGAACAAAAAATCGTATCAGTGCATTGGCTGTACGAAAAAGATAAAACGGGCATCTACAACTCGTTTGTGGACAAGGTAATTTACGAAGGCGTTGACGTAGCGCCAATCTTGCCAGATGAAGTGTTAGATATGCTGGATTCTGAGGGGCATAGTCGTTTGGAGCGATCCAATGACTAAACTTTTTGCTGCCATAGCTTTTTTTGGCTTAGCCTACTTTATCCCGCCGATCAGCCAAATGATTGAACTACACCCCGAATGTTCAGTGGCTACTTTTAGCCCTGATCTGACGCAAAAACAAAAGGCGTTTTGCCGTGAATGGAACAAGAAATGACTGATGAAATTTATACAGCCAAAAATGAATACACATTTGAACCACCTCAGCCTGTTGATTGGTGGGTGTTGTATCCGCAAGGGCCTACAGTGACACTGTTTGCAATGCAATACAAACCCACTGATGAGCAGATCAAAAACACTGAGCAGCTACTTGGCTGGGGATGGAAGGACGCAGTATGAAACGACAAACAAAACTTGAGATGGCAGTGTCGGCGTTGTGCGCCGTGTGTGCGTCATTAATTATTTGGAGGTTTTATGACTGGCTGGCGTAAACGACAAATTCTTGATATGGCTGAAAAATCAAGCCCTAGTAAACAAGATTGGTGGAAAGATGATGACGCTCTTGAAGCCTTTGCCGCACTGGTGCGTGAAGATACCTTGGCACAGCCAGCACCTGTGCAGGAGCCTGTGGCTGAATTTAAGAAATCAGACCTTGTTAATTATCCACTCTTGACATGGAAAGAAGATTATGTCGCAAAGTTTGGAGACAAACTTTACACCACCCCACCCGCACAGCCAGCACCTGTGCAAAAAAAATCTCAGCAATTCACTTCAGAAATGAATTACTCAAATAATTTCAAACAGAGTGAGCGCAACTTTTGCCCCCGATGCGGTAAACGGGCAGGCGACTACATCCACACTTGTACACCACCACAGGAGCAAAAATGAAAACTTATGAAGACGATGAGTTTGAACGCATTGAGCGTGAAATGAAATGGCGAAAGATACCAGATGATCTACCGAAAGCCATACCCTTTATTACCGAAGAAGAATGGCAAGCCCTGAATGAAATTTCCGAAGCATGACTATGTGCGGTCGCCCACATTGCTGCGTAACGCAAGGGAGATACCTTGCCAGCATTGTGGGGCAGATGATGGCACTGTCGTAGCTGCACACGCCAATTGGGGAGGTGGGCGCGGCAGATCAATTAAGGCTGACGATAACTTGATAGCTAGTCTTTGTTTTGCTTGCCATGCCGAACTAGATCAGGGCAAGAATTTGTCAAAAGAAGATCGCCAGGCTTTGTGGACTGCTGCGCACATAAAGACTATTCAAAAACTCACAAGTCTAGGGTTATGGCCCGAAAAGATTCCAATTCCGTTATACTAAAATTGCAGTTGCTTTATGGTGGGTTTGTATTAAAATGCAATCTCACCACTTTTTTTAGGAAAAAGCATGGATAAATACGCTGGCTATGTCTCAAACTTTGTCCTTGCATTACTGCATTGCGGCACAAACGCCCATTTGATGCACTGGACAACCAACAGTTTCAGCAAACACATGGCTCTTGGCACGTTTTATGACCTAATCGTAGAACAAACAGACGCCTATGCAGAAGCCTACATGGGGAAATACGGGCAGCTAAAGAAGTTCCCCAATGAGTACCACCCACCAAACAATGACCCCATCAAATACTTTGAAGTGCTTTCCAAGTTTGTAATGGACATTCGAAAAGAATTACCTCAAGACTCAGAACTGAATCAACTTGTGGATAACATCCAAGAGAATATTGATTCAACATTGTATAAACTAAAGTATTTGGATTAAGCCATGCCAAGCCATTCACCCGCACAAGCAAGAATGATGGCAGCAGCCGCACATGACCCGAAATTTGCAAAAAAAGTAGGAGTACCCGTAAGCGTAGCCAAAGACTACAATGAAGCTGATAAAGGTAAACGCCTAGCTGAAGCAATGAAGGCAATGGCTAAAAAGAAAAATGAGGGCGGTTAAACAGGCAATTGAGGATGTCAAGTGTGTAATTTTCCTGTTTTCTCGCACACGTAATCAAAGACCAAATCAACGCCCTCACCCAAAAAGGCAATGAGATAAATGCAAATAACACAACGCAAGATAGAAGATTTAATCCCTTACGTTAACAACAGCCGCACCCACAGCGATGAGCAAGTGGCACAAATAGCGGCAAGCATTAAAGAGTTTGGTTGGACTAACCCAATCCTAGTAGACGGGTCAAACGGCATCATTGCGGGGCATGGACGGGTCATGGCAGCCCGTAAGCTCAAATACACGGAAGTGCCAACGATTGAGTTAAAAGACCTGACCGAAACCCAACGCAAGGCTTACATCATTGCCGACAACCGCCTGGCGCTTAACGCTGGGTGGGACAATGAGATGCTCACTATTGAGTTAAACGACCTGTTAGCTGACAACTTTGCTTTGGACATATTAGGTTTTGACCCAAAAGAGTTAGCTGCTTTGCTTGAGCCAGAGGTTGTGGAAGGGATGACAGATGAAGATGCTGTTCCTGACATTCCTGATGAGCCTAAGACCAAACTTGGTGACATTTACCAGTTAGGCAACCATCGTTTGATGTGCGGAGACTCCACAAGCATCGATGCTGTGGATAAGTTGATGCCTGAGACAGCAAACATGATTTTTACTGATCCACCTTATTTGATGGACTTTACTGGTGGTATCCACGCAGATGGTTCTAAATCATTTAATGCTAAACATGGCGGGATTAAAAACGACAAAATGTCTGACAAAGAAGGTGATGACTTTTTGGACGCTATTAACAGCATCATTACATCTAAAGTAGATGGTGCTTTTTACATAACATTTTATCGTTTGGGAATAAACAAATATTTTGCTAGTATGGAAAGAACAGGACTTAAATGCCGTTCTTTGGTTATCTGGGATAAGGGAAATCATACTTTAAGCAATAGCGATTACATGAGTATGTATGAACCTATGTTTTATGGATGGGTCAACAACCATAAATTTTATGGCGGCAAAAACGGTATGGATATATGGAGAATCAAGCGAACAGCCAAAAATGATCTTCATCCAACAATGAAACCTGTTGAATTAGTTGAAAAAGCTGTATTAGACGGTAGTGCCGTAAATGGGGTCGTATTAGACTTATTCGGCGGTAGCGGTACAACAATCATTGCTTGCGAAAAACATAATAGACACGGACGAATTATGGAACTAGACCCAAAGTATTGCGATGTCATAGTAAAGCGGTGGGAAGACTTCACAGGCAAAAAGGCTATGTTAGTGACTGCTAACGAAGAACTTTCGGAGATATAAATGCAACAAGGCAAAAAATATACTCCTACTGACGAGAATAAGAAGCTCGTAAAGACACTGGCGGCGGTTGGCATTACCTTTGAGGACATAGCAACTAAGCTGGATATTAGTTCTGACACGCTAGTTAAATACTACAAAAAAGAACTTGATGACGGTCGCATTGATGCCAACGCAAGCATTGGGCAAACTTTGTTTCAGCAGGCAAAGAACGGAAACACTGCCGCGGCTATCTTTTGGCTGAAGACCAGGGCTAGATGGAAAGAAACCCAGGCGGTTGAGCATAGTGGCCCTGACGGGTCTGAAATCGTTATCAGATGGCAAACGGAGTCATAGAATTACCCTACAGCCCTAGAAAGCAATTTAGGGAGTTTCACGGTAGAACCGCAAGGTGGGCTTGTTTGGTTGCTCACCGCAGGGCAGGCAAGACCGTAGCCGCTATCAATGACCTTATCAGGGCGGCAATTACTTGCAAAAGCCCGATGCCGTTGTTTGGGTACGTTGCGCCGTACAGGAGCCAGGCTAAGAGCGTAGCGTGGGACTACCTTAAATACTTTGCTCGACCCATTACTAAGTCAAGTAACGAGGGTGATTTAATTATTGAGTTGCTGAATGGCGCAAAGATTAGGCTGTTTGGGGCTGACAATGCAGATGCAATGCGCGGGCTAGGTTTTGATGGCCTTTACCTTGACGAATACGGCGACTTTAAGCCTAGTGTGTGGGGCAACGTAATCAGGCCAGCATTGTCAGATAAGCAGGGTTGGTGCGTGTTTGGTGGCACACCCAAAGGTAAGAATCAGTTTTGGAACATCTACGAGACAAGCAAGAGGCTGCCTAATGAGTGGTTTAGCCTGTCGCTACCCGCAAGCAAGTCTAAGTTATTGCCTGAATCTGAACTAGAGGCGGCAAAGGCGCAGCTTGCAGAGGATCAGTATCTCCAAGAGTACGAGTGCAGCTTTGAGGCCGCAATCATTGGCGCAATCTGGGGTACAGAGATGCGCAAGGTCAGTGAAGACGGGCGTATTACAAAGGTTGAGAACCAGATTGAGGTTAAGACACATACAGCTTGGGACTTGGGACATACTGATGACACGGCGATTTGGTGGTATCAAGTAATCGCTGGCGAGATACATATTGTTGATTTTTTCGCCCTTTCTGGTGGAACAATTGAAGAATTTGTGGCAAAAATCAAAGAAAAACCCTACAATTACGGAAAACACTACCTGCCGCATGATGCAAGGGCAAGGACTTTGGCAAGCGGTGGTAAGTCAGTAATTGAGCAAATGGCGACACATTTGGGCATTAACAACTTGGCGATTGTGCCGAGTTTGACGGTTCAAGATGGCATCCAGGCGGTGCGAATGGCATTGCCAAGATGTTGGTTTGATGCCGAAAAGTGCGCAGATGGCATTGAGGCATTGAGACAGTATCAGCGTGAGTACGATGAGGACAAGAAGGCTTTTAGGCAAACGCCCAAGCATGATTGGACAAGTCACCCCGCTGATGCAATGAGAATGTTGGCTATTAGTTGGCGGGAAGAACCAAAAGATAAACCGCCAGACCCGAGTAAAGTGTTGATTGTTGGCCCTGAGAACGAAGTCACAATGAACGATATGTGGGCAATCCACAAACAAACCGCAAGGAGCAATCGAATATGAGTGGAATTAATACACCTTACGCATACCAGTACGAACACGTACCATCAAGTCAAACGGCGCAAGTATTGGGCGGCACAGGCGCTGCTGGTGACTACATTCACCGTCTAGCTTGCACAGTCTCAACTGCTGCAACAGGCAATGTCATCATTTTGGATGGTTCTGGTTTTAGTCATACCATATTGCCTGCATCGCCTGGCGGCGGCATTGGTCAGTATGACATTGAATTGAATGCTCGATCCAGAAACGGCGCATGGAAAATCACCACGGGCGCGGGCGTTGAAGTGTTTGCTGTTGGCATTTTCTCGGCTTAATCATGTCTAAAGCAGGACTTTATGCCAATATTTTGGCTAAACAAGAGCGAATCAAAGCGGGTTCAGGCGAAAAGATGAACAAAGTGGGCAGCAAAGATGCCCCTACCGACAAAGATTTTAAGCAAGCCGCTAAAACTGCAAAGCCCAAATGACAGCCGCATGGACTCGCAAAGAAGGAAAGAACCCTGAAGGCGGTCTAAACGCTAAAGGGCGGGCAAGCTATGCGGCAGAGACAGGCGGCAAGCTAAAGCCTCCAGTTAAGTCAGGGGATAACCCAAGGCGGGCATCCTTTCTTGCGCGAATGGGTGCTACTGCTGGCCCAATGGAAAAGAATGGCGAACCCACACGGTTAGCGCTTGCTTTGAAGGCATGGGGCGCATCGTCTAAAGAAGATGCCCAAGCCAAGGCGAAAGCAATTTCTGAAAGAAACAAAAATGGCTGAATTAGTCCCAACTGAAGTTGACAAGTACAACTCCCTAATTGCCACTTATGACAATGAGTTCAAGAAATGGGAAGCGCGTACCAAGAAAATCATTAGGCGCTACAGGGATGACACCCGCAGCGCAAGCGGCAACGA
>Ga0304729_1002478_pt1 | contig 10978 bp, 9 predicted proteins | sample C_131016_MF_Meta_FD_190475 | JGI IMG/M metagenome (GOLD analysis project Ga0304729, IMG submission 190475) | Freshwater microbial communities from Lake Croche, Canada to study carbon cycling - C_131016_MF_MetaG (v2) (version 2) | ecosystem: Environmental > Aquatic > Freshwater > Lake | place... | reverse complement strand
ATAGCCAACGAGGCGTCATAGAACGCCTAACATTTGGTAACAATTGGGAGGATTGCATGCTGGATAGTACGCCTGCTGGAAAGGCACAAGTTTTTCTTGATTCATTCGGTGAAACGCTAGCCAAGGGCGACATTGACGCCGCGGTTAACCTCTTTGCAGAGGATTGCTACTGGCGTGACCTTGTCACCTTCACGTGGAACATTAAAACCATGGAAGGACGCGAGCAGATCCGCGATATGCTCAAGCATTGCCTTAACGGCGCTAAGCCCAGCCATTGGCAGGTCTATGACAAAGAGCCCGCGTCGATTAATGGCAACATAACCGAAGCTTGGTTTACGTTTGAAACCGATGTTGCTCGAGGCTATGGCCTTATCCGCATTCGCGATGGCCTGATCTGGACGCTTCTCACCACGATGGTCGAGCTTAAAGGCCATGAAGAGCAATCAGGCTTCGCACGACCGCTCGGCGCCAAACATGGCGTTAATGTTGGCGCCAAAACATGGAAAGAAGAGCGCGATGAGGAGGCCGCAACGTTGGGCTATACCAAACAGCCTTATGTTGTGATTATCGGAGGCGGCCAAGGTGGCATCGCGCTCGGCGCGAGGCTTCGTCAACTCGGCGTACCCACCATTATCATTGAAAAGAATGATCGTCCGGGCGATAGCTGGCGTAAGCGCTATAAATCACTCTGCCTGCATGATCCTGTTTGGTATGATCACTTGCCTTATATTGATTTTCCAAAAAATTGGCCGGTCTTTGCACCTAAGGACAAGATTGGTGATTGGCTCGAAATGTACACGAAAGTTATGGAGCTAAATTACTGGACTAAAACAACCGCCAAATCAGCCACCTATGACGAAGCCAAAAAAGAATGGACAGTCACAGTTAATCGCGATGGCAAAGAAATTGTGTTACATCCCAAGCAGTTGGTGTTTGCAACAGGCATGTCCGGCAAAGCCAATGTGCCTAAATTCAAAGGCATGGAAAATTTCAAGGGTGAGCAACATCACTCCTCGCAACATCCGGGCCCTGATGGCTATAAAGGCAAAAAAGTGGTTGTCATCGGCTCGAATAATTCGGCCCATGACATCTGCGCCGCCCTATATGAGAACGGCGTTGATGTAACAATGATCCAGCGCTCGACAACCCATATTGTTCGCTCAGACAGTCTTATGGAAATTGGCCTCGGGGATCTTTATTCCGAGCGCGCCGTTCAATCGGGTATGTCGACAGGCAAAGCCGATCTGATATTCGCCTCGGTGCCTTATGCCATTCTGCATACGTTCCAAAAGCCCGTATATGATAAAATCCGCGAGGTCGATGCAGAGTTTTATAACGCCCTTGAAAAAGCCGGATTCCAGCTGGATTTTGGCGTCGATGATTCTGGTCTCTTTATGAAATATCTACGCCGTGGTTCAGGCTATTATATCGATATCGGTGCATCCCAATTGATTATCGATGGCAAGATTAAACTCGTTGCCGGACAAGTAGATGAAATTACCACGAACGGCGTTAAACTTTCCGATGGCAAAGAAGTACCAGCCGATGTCATCGTTTATGCAACTGGCTATGGCTCGATGAATGGTTGGCTTGCTGACCTTATTGATCAAAAGACCGCTGATAAAGTAGGCAAAGTCTGGGGCCTCGGTTCCAATACGCCTAAAGATCCAGGCCCATGGGAAGGAGAACAGCGCAATATGTGGAAGCCAACGCAGCAAGAGAACCTCTGGTTACATGGTGGTAATCTGCATCAATCGCGACATTACTCTCAGTTTCTCTCGCTCCAATTAAAAGCGCGCTATGAAGGAATACCGACGCCCGTTTATGGGCTTCAACCCTCCTATCATAAGTCTTGATATAGATTTCTTCGGTTTTTCTTTTCAGAATCCGGCAAGCAAGAAGCTCCAACCCTATTGGCTGGAGCTTCTTTGTACTTGTACCTAAAATATCGCCATCTCTGAGCTGATCTTTGCACTCAACTTAAACAGATATGCCTGCAGTAAGACCTTGCAAGTGGCGCGATCCTCGTTATTTCTATTAACGAAAAAATTTAACGGGGTAACTTATCCATGAGCGAATTCGATTGTGTGATCCGTGGTGGAACAGTAGTGACGGCTGCAGATACCGTACGGGCCGATGTCGGCATCAGGAACGGTAAAATTGTAAGTGTAGCTGAACGCCTGACCGATGGTGCAAAGTCCATCGATGCTTCTGGCCTCTATGTCATGCCCGGCGGCATCGACAGCCATGTCCATTTGGCTCAACCTGCCTTTGGTGGGCCAGCGATGGCCGACGGGTTTGAAAGTGGGACACGCTCGGCTATTGCAGGCGGAAACACAACGGTGTTGCCCTTTGCGCTGCAGCCACGCGGCGCTTCATTGCGGCAAAGTGTTGTGGATTATCACAAGGAGGCTGATGGCCAATCTTATTGTGACTATGGCTTTCATCTCATCATCAGCGATCCGAGCCCAAGTGTTTTAGGACAAGAGCTACCGGCCCTTGTTGATGATGGCTATACCTCGTTCAAGGTCTTCATGACCTATGATGATCTCGTTTTAAACGATCGCGAGCTTTTAGAAGTATTTGATTGTGCCCGTGGTTGCGGTGCCCTCGTCATGGTGCATTGCGAGGGTTATGACGCGATTAAATTTATGACGCAAAAGCTCGAGCAGGCGGGCAAAACCGCACCTTATTATCATGCCACGTCACGCCCACCATCCGTTGAGCGTGAAGCGACTCATCGCGCCATCAGCCATGCCGAATTAACCGACGTACCCATTATGGTGGTTCACGTTTCCGGCCGCGAGCCGATGGAGCAAATCCGCTGGGCACAACAGCGCGGTCTTAAAATTTATGGCGAGACCTGTCCGCAATATATCGCACTCACCGCCAATGATCTCAAAGGGCTTAATATGGATGAGACGGGCGGCAAATATGTCTGCTCGCCACCGCCAAGGGATGAAGCAAATTGGGAGGCGATTTGGGAAGGCATCCGTTCGGGCGTGTTCCAAACCTTCTCATCCGACCATTGCCCGTTTTATTTCGAAGGGCCGCAGGGAAAAAAGAACCCTAAGGCGCGCACTTCGTTTCGTTGGGTACCGAACGGCATTCCGGGGGTCGAGACACGGCTTCAAATCCTCTATTCCAAAGGTGTGGTCGAAGGCCGCATTTCGATCAATGAATTTGTCGCCTTAACCTCGACCAATCACGCCAAGCTTTACGGGCTATATCCGCACAAGGGTTCCATCGCCCCAGGCTTTGACGCGGATATTGTTTTGTGGGATCCCAATCGCAAGGAAACCATACGCCAAGAATTGATGCATCACGGCGCCGATTATACGCCCTATGAAGGCATTAAGGTAACAGGCTGGCCTTCTTTAACGATGCTACGCGGTAAGGTCGTTGCGGAAGATGGCCGCATTACAGGCGAAAAGGCTGATGGAAAATTCCTGAAGCGCGGATTGTCGCCCTATGCCGTGCCAAACAGCAAGCCCGCTTGGGAGCGTTGATCGTGAATGATTTAAATCCTCAAAAATTATCAACACTTTCTGAAGCGATTCGTATCGTTGAAGCCTATCTCGACGCATCTATGATTCCGGATCCGGAGACGGCAGCACGGTATATTTCGCCCGATCTCATTTTTACCTTCACAGGCGGACGACGCTTTGCGCATCCGCGTGATGCGGCTGCGTTTAATGCCGGGCGATATCAATGGGTAAAGAAAAAGCGTGAGCGCTCCGATGCCTCCCAAGGGGATGGCGAATGCATCGTATATAATATTGGAACGCTTTACGGTGCCTGGCCGGACGGTACACCTTTTGAAGGTAATCGCTATGTCGACCGTTTTGTTGTCCGGGACGGACTGATTGTAAAAATGGATGTGTGGAACGACAGCGCTGAGCGCCTCCTTACCCGTCACGGGATTGACGCCTAAGTAATTTTGCATAAAAATTATGCATATTGCCTTTTTTTAATCGCTGCTGATCGGCGATGTTGCGTACTGATCGTGCATACCCCCTGAAATGATTAAGTAAATTGCAATGGCACAGCCGTTGCATTCCCCTATTCACGACTTTGAACAGGCCATTTAACTATGATTTCCAAGGCAACCCTTGAACTCGTCAATGTAACCAAGCAGTTTGGAACAACGACCGCTGTCGACGGTATTGATCTAAAAATTCCTGCAGGCTCCTATTGCTGCCTCCTTGGACCATCGGGTTGCGGCAAGACATCGACGCTGCGCATGATCGCCGGTCATGAAGCCGTCACTTCGGGTGATATTCTCGTCGGTGCCGCTAATGTAACCGATCTGCCCCCTGCAGGCCGCAATACGGCGATGATGTTTCAGTCCTACGCCTTATTTCCGCATCTAAGCGTGCTGGATAACGTCGCATTCGCTCTAAAAATGCGAGGCGTTGAAAAAGCAGAGCGTCATGCGGAAGCCCGCAAGCTCTTGTCGCTTGTTGATATGCAGGCTTATGAGCAACGCCTGCCCGCGCAATTATCAGGCGGACAACAACAACGTGTGGCGCTCGCACGCGCCCTCATCACAAAGCCGCAGATTTTACTGCTGGATGAGCCACTTTCGGCGCTTGATCCCTTCCTTCGCTTGCGGATGCGAGCAGAATTAAAGCGTTTGCAACGCGAACTCGGAATTACCTTTATTCACGTCACCCACGGCCAAGATGAGGCGATGGCGCTTGCTGATATCGTTGTGTTGATGAATGCGGGCAAGATTGAACAACAAGGCAGTCCGCGCGAAATTTTCAATCACCCGAAAACTGAATTCGTAGCAAAATTCATCGGTGGTCATGCGGTTATTCGCGTTGGGGATGAAACGCTTGCCATCCGTAACGATCGATTGATTTTGAACGCACCAAGCGCGGGTGTAACGGGCTCGTTTGTCGCAGGCACCATTACAGAAATTGAATATCAGGGCACATTTATCCGCGTCGCCATTGCAGGCGAAGGCGGCACGGATTTAGCCGCTGAACTTTCTGAATCCGATTTCGATCAAAAGGGATACGCGGTCGGCGACCGGGTTCTCGTGACGTGGAATTCTGCCAATGCCCATGTATTGGGCAATCATCCTTTCGCAACCGTCTCGACCGCTGGCGCGGCGTGACAATTAACTGGAGTAGACGATGACTGATTCAGTAAAACTTGATGCCAAAGTGAGCCGCCGCTCACTGCTTAAGGGTGCTGCCGGTATTGCAGGCCTTGCTGCAGGTTCGGGCGCCATCACCGGCTTTCCTTACATCAAGGCTTCCGAGCCTAAGGTGCTCCGTTATCTCGGCACAGGCGTGAATGAAGGCGATTTGATTGGTCAACAATGCTTCAAAGATACGGGCATCAAGATCGAATATATTTCAGCGACCACCGACGACGTGACCAAGCGTGTTGTAACGCAACCAAACTCTTTCGATGTTCTTGATACCGAATATTTCTCGCTTAAGAAGCTCGTTCCATCGGGTAATATTCTTGGCCTTGAAGCCAAGAAGATCAAGGAATTCAACAATATCACGCCTGTATTCACGAAAGGCCAGTTACCAAACGGCAAGAAGATTGGCGATCAGGGAACTGCTCCTTGGAAGGTGCTCTATCTCGAAGGTGCGAATTCGAAGAATTTCTCGAAGACTGCCACCGATTACGTAACGCTGATCCCTACCGTTTATAATGCCGATACGCTTGGCATTCGTCCGGACCTCATCAAGCGTCCGATTACTTCATGGGCTGAATTGCTGAACCCAGAATTCAAGGGCAAGGCCTCGATCCTCAACATTCCATCCATCGGCATCATGGACGCCGCCATGGTCATCGAAGCAACCGGTCAGCACAAATATGCCGACAAGGGCAATATGACGAAGGAAGAAATCGACCTTACGATGAAGATCATGACCGAAGCCAAAAAGGCTGGTCAATTCCGCGCATTCTGGAAGGACTTCAACGAGAGCGTCAATCTCATGGCGTCCGGTGAAACCGTCATTCAGTCGATGTGGTCACCTGCGGTTACGAAGGTTCGCTCCATGGGCATTCCATGCACCTTCCAGCCTTTGAAAGAAGGCTATCGTTCATGGGCTTCAGGCTTCTGCATCTCGAAGGCTACCACGGGTCCGAAACTCGAATGGGCTTACGAGTTCGTCAACTGGTTCCTCTCGGGCTGGGCTGGCGGCTACCTTAACCGTCAAGGCTATTACTCGGCCGTTCTCTCCACCGCCAAGGCCAATATGACCGAGGACGAATGGGGCTACTGGATGGAAGGCAAGGCCGCCAAGAGCGACATCAAGGCTCCGGACGGCTCTCTGCTTGAAAAGGCAGGCGCGGTGCGTGACGGCGGCTCCTATGACGACCGTATGGGCGGTGTTGCTTGCTGGAACGCCGTTATGGACGAGAACGACTACATGGTCCGCAAGTGGAACGAATTCATCGCCGCTTGATCTGATCCACAAGAACCTGCCGCGCCTAACCCGCGCGGCAGGTTTACTTTTGCCTGAATTTAATTGAGTTTCTTTTCATGATCGAAGAACGCAAATCTTTTATCGCTTGGTTACAAGCCGGACCGATGATGCTGGTCTTCCTTGCGTTTTTTCTATTGCCCCTCGTTTTTGTCGTCATCGTCAGTGCGTGGGACTACAATGAATATGAAATGCTTCCTGCGTTCAGCTTCCGTGGCTATACAGACACGTTTGAAGGTTGCATTGCGCAATTCCCCGATCTCTGCACGATTTTAAAAACCTATGCCAAGACGGTAAAGCTTTGCTTTTTGACCTGGGCTATTACGCTCACTATCGGCTTTACGATTGCTTATTTTTTGGCTTTCCATGTTCGCTCTAAGACATGGCAAATCGTTCTTTCGCTTTTGTGCACCATTCCGTTTTGGACGTCGAATGTCATTCGTATGATCGCATGGGTGCCGCTACTCGGTCGAAACGGTCTTGTTAATCAAGGCCTCATCGATATGGGCCTCATCAAAGTGCCAATGGAATGGCTTCTCTTCTCCGAGTTCTCCGTCGTGCTCGCCTTCGTGCATCTTTTCACGTTTTTCATGGTGGTGCCAATCTTCAATTCAATGATCCGTATCGATCCTAAATTGGTCGAAGCCGCTTATGATGCGGGAGCCACTGGCTTTCAAACGCTTGTCAACATCATCATTCCACTGGCTAAGCCCGGTATTGTCATCGGCTCGATTTTCGTGATCACCATTGTGATGGGTGATTTTGTCACCATCGGCGTCATGGGTGGGCAGCAAATTGCCTCTGCAGGTAAAATTATCGAAACGCGCCTGAACGCGTTGCAATTCCCCGCGGCAGCAGCCAATGCCGTGATCTTGCTTGGCATCACCATCGTCATCATCTCCGCGCTTACGCGCCTTGTCGATATCCGCAAGGAGCTATGAGATGGAAACGAGAAGAGGCAAAAGCTTTTACATCCTCGCAGCAGTTTTTATCGCCTATGTATTGTTTCTCTATGGCCCCATGTTTGCGATTTTCGTGCTGTCCTTCCAAGGGCCTGAGGGTGGCCTAACCTTCCCGATGAATGGTGTCTCGCTTCACTGGTTTTATAAAGTTTTTGAGGGTAATGGCGTAGTGAATATTGGCGCGGCGTTTAAGCGCTCGCTCGCCTTGGGCGCTGTCGTGATGCTCATTACTGTTGTCCTATCGGTTGCCGCCGGTATGGCTTTTCGCAAAGGCTTCAAAGGTGCCGCAGTTTTGTTTTATACGGCGATTGCCTCTCTCATCATGCCTTCCATCATCACCTCGCTCGGCATCGCGCTTGAATTCCGCTTGTTTGACGACGTCATGATCAATCACGCGAACGAGTTAGGCTTGGGTTGGTTCGCAGAGGGCTGGACAACCGCGATGGGGCTTTTCACCTCGGGCCTAGGCGCCCATCTCACCTGGACGCTACCTTTCGGTCTTTTGATCATGTTTGCGATTTTCAATCGCTTCGATGGTCGATTAGAAGAAGCCGCACGCGACTTGGGCGCGACACCATGGCAAACCTTCCGCTATGTTGTTTTGCCCATCATTCTGCCATCGGTAGTCGGCATCGGACTTTTCGGTTTTACACTCTCATGGGATGAGCTGGCGCGGTCCAGTCAAGCTATCGGCTCAGTTAACACGTTACCGCTTGAACTCCAGGGCCTCACCACAACGGTAACAAAGCCGGATATTTATGCGCTCGGCACCCTTACGAGTGCCGTTTCATTTCTCGTGATCTTTTTGGCGCTCTTCATCATTCAATTCTTGCAAGCGCGGCAAAGACGTCACGGCTCCGATGCCGGAAAGGGCCTCGTCTAATGCGTATCCTAATCGTTAACCCCAACACAACGGCATCGATGACGGAGAAGATCGGCGATGCCGCCCGCGCCGTTGCAGCACAAGGTACCGAGATCATCGCCGTCAATCCCGCCGATGGCCCCGTCTCCATCGAAGGCTATTACGACGAAGTGTTTTCTGTTCCGGGCCTCTTGGCCGAAATCGCCAAAGGCGAAGCGCTTGGCGTGGCCGCCCACATCATCGCCTGTTTCGATGATACGGGATTGGAAGCCGCGCGCAGCCTTGCCAGTGCACCTGTCATTGGCATTGGTGAAGCAGCCTTTCATTTCGCTTCTATGCTCGGCCATCGCTTCTCGGTGGTGACAACGCTCTCACGCTCCATTGCTGCGATTGAAACCAATCTCATGAAATACGGTCTCGCTGCGAAATGTGCCAAGGTTCGTGCGTCCGAAATTCCGGTGCTCGAACTCGACAACCCTGCCTCGAACGCGTCTGCACAAATCAGTGCCGAAATTGAACGCGCGAAAGTCGACGACCACGCCGAGGTCATCGTGCTGGGCTGCGCCGGAATGGCTGACCTTGCCGCACGTTTAACGCTTAAACACGGTATTCCCGTTGTCGATGGCGTATCGTCCGCAGTGAAGCTTGCGGAGGGCTTTGGCACTTTAGGATTGATGACATCCAAGATCAGTTCCTACGCGCAGCCACGGCCTAAAACCTATCGCGGAACATTTGCTCCTTTCGCGCCACGCGGATGAGTCTCGATCTCCTTTTTAAGGGTGCCCGTCTCGCTCATAAGTCTCATGAGCTCGTCGATATTGGTTTTAAAGATGGCTTGATCGCCGATATTGCCCCCCATATCCAATACGATTGCCCAACCGAAAACCTCGACGGAAAGCTGGTAATGGGCGGCTTTGTCGATAGCCATGTACATCTGGATAAATCCTGCATTTCGGGGCGCTGCAATTGCGTCACAGGCACCTTGCAAGAAGCAATTTCGGAAACGGCTAAAGCCAAACAGAATTTCACCGAAGAGGATATTTATTCGCGCGGACAGAAAACGCTTGAAAAGGCCATCATTCAAGGCACAACCGCGATGCGGACGCACGTCGAATTGGACCCGACAATCGGATTGAAGGGCTTTAACGCCATCAAGCAATTAAAGCGTGATTATGCTTGGGCAATTGATCTGCAAATCTGCGTCTTCCCGCAAGAAGGGCTCTTGAACAATCCGGGTACCGACGAGCTATTATGGCAGGCTTGCGAGAGCGGCGCGGATGTTATCGGCGGCTGCCCCTATACCGATACGGACCCAAAAAAACAGATCGCGCGTATTTTCCAGATCGCGCGTCACTTCGATCTCGATATTGACTTCCATCTCGATTTTAATCTCGATCCGACCAAAAGCGACTTAGCTGAAGTCTGTCAGCAAACGATCCATCATGGCTATCAGGGCCGCGTCGCCATCGGCCATGTCAGTCAACTCTCGGCCTTACCGCCCGTGGAGTTTAAAACGGTAGCCCATCGTTTGGCCGATGCAGGAATTGCGCTAACAGTGCTGCCCTCAACCGATCTTTTTCTGATGGGGCGCGAAGCATCCCATCTGGTACCCCGCGGTGTCACGTTGGTACATGCGATGCTCCGCCATGGCGTCAATGGTTCGCTTGCCACAAATAATGTGTTGAACCCCTTTACACCCTTTGGCGATTGCTCATTGATCCGCATGGCCAATCTCTATGCCAACATTGCGCAGATTGGTGATCAAAGGGGCCTCGAGGACTGTTTCGATTTGGTATCCAACCGTCCGGCAACTTTCATGCATTTGCGCGACTACGGACTTGTTATCGGAAATCCCGCATCCCTTATTGTTCTCGATACCGAGGACAAAGCATCAACGATTGCTGAGCTGGGCCAACCGCTATTAGGCTATAAAAACGGGCGCCGGAGTTTTACCAGACCAAAAGCATTTATTCACCGGCCTTAGACCGTTGTCGACTTTCGAAGTCTTGAGCGAGAATTGCCTTCTGTCATTTTAATGGTAGCTGAGAAAGCCTACGGTCAATTCAGAGTCTCTTGGGCAAAAATATACAAGAATTGATTTTTGTCTTATAATTAGGAAATTGCATAATGACGGCATGCGGTCAGAAATTTATTTGCACACGCATCCCCGGATAGAAGTAACCAAGTTGATATAGGATTTTAATTCCACCCTCAAAAATTATATTTTTCTAAACTGTAAGAATAGCGGCACCACGACTAGCTATGGCATGAATGCCATGGCGGTATCCTTTTAAATCTAAAATTTATTTATTAATTTAAAGAACCAAGCGCGCCTTTAACCCCATGAATTTGAAGCGTGCTTAATGCCAAAATTATGGGATCAACAAATTGTGGCTCCTGTCCTAATGGACCAAAAATAGCTGCGTGGCTAACTAATACACGGACAATCGCCGCAGCGTCGTCGCCTGCCGCGATAAGACTTGTGTGCAACATTTCCGCCATCGGGTCTTTCAGAAAAAGCGGTTGCCCGTGCTCATCGAGCCCTTTTGCATAAAGCGCAAAACCCGCAATCGAAAACGCCAAGCGACCAAGAGGTAAGCCTTTTGCCAAGCGATCCCGCGCGGTACCTAAAAGGCGCTGCGGTATTTTTTGCGAACTGTCGGAGGCAATCTGTTCCAACCGATGTTTGAGCGCCGGAT
>Ga0304729_1002475_pt1 | contig 10985 bp, 12 predicted proteins | sample C_131016_MF_Meta_FD_190475 | JGI IMG/M metagenome (GOLD analysis project Ga0304729, IMG submission 190475) | Freshwater microbial communities from Lake Croche, Canada to study carbon cycling - C_131016_MF_MetaG (v2) (version 2) | ecosystem: Environmental > Aquatic > Freshwater > Lake | place... | reverse complement strand
CGGCGTGATTGATGTGGCCTCTGACCAGGTGGAGACGCCCGAAGAGGTTGCCGACACCATCGGCCGGGCGCTGCAATTTGTGCCCAAAATGCGGCTGATCGGCTGCACCAACTGCGGCATGGCGCCTATGGACCGCAACATTGCCGCCCGCAAACTCCAGGCCCTGGCCCAGGGCGCCGCGCTAGCGCGCCAGCGCTACGCCTAAACCGCGGTAGGGACAAGACTATGCATGATGCACGTTCGGTCCTGGTTGTAGGGGCGGGGGATGCCACCGGCGGCGCCATTGCCCGGCGCTTTGCGCGCGAGGGCCTGATCGCCTGCGTGACGCGGCGGCAAATCGACAAGCTGGCGCCTCTGGTGGCCCTCATCGAGGCCGAAGGTGGCCGCGCCCATGCTTTTGGCTCGGATGCGCGCATCGAAGCGGCGGTGATCGAACTGGTGCAAAGCATCGAGGCCGATATCGCGCCGATCGAGGCGGCGGTTTTCAATATCGGGGCCAATGTGCGCTTTTCGGTGGTGGACACCACCGAGCGCGTGTACCGCAAGGTCTGGGAAATGGCTGCGCTGGCGGGCTTTTTGTTCGGCCGTGAAGTGGCCAAGGCCATGCTCACACGGGGGCGAGGAACGATTATTTTCACCGGCGCCACGGCCAGCCTGCGCGGGGCTGCGGGCTTTAGCGCATTTGCCGGCGCCAAGCATGCGCTGCGCGCGCTGGCCCAAAGCATGGCGCGCGAGCTCGGCCCCCAGGGCATCCACGTGGCGCACACCGTGATTGACGGCGCCATTGACACCGCCTTTATTGCCCAAAACTTCCCCGAGCGCTACGCCACCAAGGCGCACGAGGGCATTCTCAACCCCGAGCACATCGCCGAGAGCTACTGGCAGCTCCACCGCCAACCGCGCAGCGCCTGGACCCACGAGCTGGACCTGCGCCCCTGGTGCGAAACCTGGTAACCCACTTTTTTTGGAGCCTTTGTAATGGCCAAAACACTCGAATTTTTCTTTGACTTCGGCAGCCCCACCACCTACCTGGCTTCCACCCAGCTGCCCCAGATCGCCCGCGAAACCGGCGCGCAACTGGTTTACAAACCCTTATTGCTGGGCGGCGTATTCAAGGCCACTGGCAATGCCAGCCCCGTCACCATCGCGGCCAAAGCGCGCTGGATGGGCACAGACCTGCCCCTGTGGGCACAGCACTACGGCGTCCCCTTTGCGTTTAACCCGCATTTTCCGATCAACACCCTGACCCTGATGCGCGGGGCCTGCGCCGTGCAAATGCACGCGCCCCAAGACTTCGAACGCTACTTGCAGGTAGTCTTTCACGCCATGTGGGTCGCACCGCAAAACTTAGGCGATGCGCAGGTGCTGACCTCCGTGCTGGAAGCCGCGGGCTTTTCGGCGCCGACTTTTATGCAGTGGGTGGCCGATGCCGAGGTCAAAGCCCGCCTCATGGCCAACACCGAAGAGGCCGTGGCCCGGGGTGCGTTTGGCGCGCCCACCATTTTTGTGGGCGAAAAATTGTTTTTCGGCCAGGACCGGCTCGACTTTGTGCGCAAAGCGCTGGCCTAAAGTCCTGTTCTCACCCCCGTTTATTGAATGCACCCTATTGAAAGACGCTTATGCACCGCGTAGCCATTAGCAGCACCGGGATTTTTGTCCCGCCCGAAACCATCACCAATGAAGAGCTGGTCCACGCCTACAACCGCTACGCCGCGCTGGAGAACGCGCGCAACGCCCAAGCCATCGCGGCCGGCACGCAAGTGGCGCTGACCGACTCCAGCGTCGAATTCATCGAAAAAGCCTCGGGCATCCAAAGCCGCTATGTGCTTGAAAAACAAGGCGTTTTGGACCCCGAGCGCATGCGCCCCCGCTTCACGCCCCGACCCGATACCGATATTTCGCTGATGGCCGAAATCGGCGTCAAAGCTTGCCAGGACGCGCTAACTGCCGCCGGCAAAACCGCTGCCGACGTGGATGGACTGATCTGTGCGGCCGCCAATATGCAGCGCCCCTACCCCGCCATGGGCGTGGAAATCCAGACTGCGCTAGGCATCAACGGCTACGCCTTTGACATGAACGTGGCCTGCTCCTCGGCCACTTTTGCGATTGAACTGGCCTATAACGCCGTGCGCACCGGCCAGTCGCGGGCGGTGCTGGTGGTGAACCCGGAAATCACCTCGGCGCACCTGGCCTGGAAAGACCGCGATTGCCACTTTATTTTTGGCGATGTGTGCACCGCAATCCTGGTCGAGCGCCTGGACTTGGCGCCTGCTGGCGCATTCGAAATTTTGGGCACCCGCCTGCTAAGCACCTTTTCCAACAACATCCGCAATAACCAAGGCTTTATGTCGCGCGCGGAAGACCGCGACCCCGAGGACCGCGACCAGCTCTTTCGCCAAGAGGGCCGCAAAGTGTTCAAGGAAGTTTGCCCGATGGCAGCCGAGCACATAGAAAGTCATTTAAAAAGTTTGGGCTTTGCGCCCACCGATATGCGCCGCTTCTGGCTGCACCAGGCCAATTTGTCGATGAACCAGTTCATCGTGCGCCGCTTACTCGGCCGCGACGCCAGTCACGACGAGGCACCGGTCATCCTCAATGAGTTTGCCAACACCGCCTCGGCGGGCTCCATCATCGCCTTCCACCGCAACAAATCCGACGTGCAAAGTGGCCAAACCGGCGTGATCTGCTCGTTTGGCGCTGGCTATTCGATAGGCAGCGTGGTGGTGCAAAAAACCTAAGCGCCTGCCGTGGAGCGCAGGCCCTGCAGGGCTTGCCTCTAACCCTGGAGGGATTGCCTTTAAATCAGGCTACGCTGCAGGCGCAACTCGTCAATTTCTACCGCACCGACGCGCACCGTTTTGACGGCGCCGGCTTCGCGGGCAAAACCTGCCAACTCAAAAAAGCGCAGCGCCGTGGCGTTGCTGGCGGGCAGCCAGATGCTGACATGGGTGCAGCCCTCTTCAAACAAGCCCTCGCGGGCCGCATTCCACAAAGACAGGCCCACGCCCAGGCCCTGAAAGTCGGCATCGACGTAGATATCCCAAATCTCGCCCATGGTTTGTTGCGTGCCCTCGTCGCGGCTGCGGTCAAAGCCGGCAAAACCAACAATGCGATCACCATGCAAGGCCACCAACACCTGCGGCTCGGCGTATTCGATGGCCTCGCGCCAATAGGCTTGGCGCTTGTCGAGCGCCATCACCGGCAATTGCGCGCCTTCGGGCTCACCGGCAAAGGCGGCGCGCACGGTGGCGTTATGGAGTTCGGCAATCGCCTTGGCATCGCGCAGCACAGCCGGGCGCACGGGGAAAACAGAGTTACTGGACATGAATCAATGCAGAAATACAGGAAGGGCGCAATTGTCGCAGCATTGGCCCGCCGTCCATGGGGCCTAGCGCCCAACGGTCTAAAGGGCCATGAGGGGACATCAGGGCCCCTTCAGGCCCCAAGGGCTTGCCTTCGCCGTTAAGCTGTAGTCATGGGACTACGCAATATCTTTGGCCAGCGCGCTGCGCGCTGGGGCGTGCTGCTGGGTATGTGGGTTCTGGCCACCAGTGCCCACAGCGCGCCTTTTGAGGACAGCATGGCCCAGCGCACGCTGGCCTGCTCCGGCTGCCACGGGCCGCAAGGGCGCTCCGGGCCCGACGGCTATTACCCGCGCCTGGCGGGCAAACCGGCCGGCTATTTGTACAACCAGCTGCTCAACATCCAGCAAGGCCGGCGCCACTACGCGCTCATGCAAAACCTGCTGGCGCCGCTGGATGCGCGCTATTTGCGCGAAATCGCCCAGTATTTTTCCGACCTGGACATCCCCTACCCGCCGCCGGTGGCCCAAAGCCGCGACTCGGCGCTGCTGGCACGCGGCGCCCAACTGGCGCGCCAGGGCGATGCCGCCTTGAACATTCCGCCTTGCATGCAATGCCACGGACGGGCACTGACCGGGGTGGCGCCTTCGGTCCCCGGCCTCTTGGGCCTGCCGCGCGACTACCTCAACGCCCAATTGGGCAGCTGGCAAACCGGGCTGCGCCAAGCGCAAGCGCCCGACTGCATGGCCGCCATCGCCAAGCGCCTGAGCGAATCGGACGTGCATGCCCTGAGCAACTGGCTGGCCAGCCAGCCTTTGCCCACCCAGCCTCGGGCGGCTAACCAGCGCGCGCCCTTGCCGCCGGGCGCAAAAGACATCCGCTGCGGGAGCGCGCCATGGTGAGCGGGCGCAGCTTGCGCCGCAGCGCCGCCGCACTGCTAGCCTTGGGCTTGGCAGGCCTGGTGTGGGCGCTGTGGGGCTTTGACGCCTATTTCGGCGCAGCTAGCCGCGCGGTGCAGGCCACGCAGACTGCAGCGCAGGCTTTGCCTGCCCGCATTGAAGAGGGGCGCTATCTGGCGCGCGTGGGCAACTGCATTTATTGCCACACTGCCCCCGGCGGGGCGCCGCTGGCGGGCGGGCGGGCCATCGAAACGCCGTTTGGCACGGTATACGCCAGCAACCTCACCCCCGACCCGACCTACGGCCTGGGGCGCTGGAGCCGGGACGATTTTTGGCAGGCCCTGCACCTGGGCACGCGCCCGGACGGCAAGCCGCTGGTGCCAGCTTTTCCCTACGCCAGCTACACCCACATCAGCCGCAATGACGCCGACGCGCTCTGGGACTTTTTACAAAGCCAACCCCCTGTGGCCCAGCCTAACTCGACGCACGCCCTGCCTTGGCCTCTGGGCCAACCCTGGGCTTTAGCGGTGTGGCGAGCCCTGTTTTTTCAACCGGCCGCGCCCCAAGCGCTGGCCGAGACCGAGGCATTGGCGCGTGGGCGCTACCTGGTCGAGGGCCTGGGCCATTGCCAGGAATGCCACAGCCCGCGCAATGCCTTGGGCGCCATCCGCTGGGGCGCGCGCGGCGACGGCGGCACGATGCCAGGCACACCCTGGTGGGCGCCCTCGCTGCGCGACGCGCGCCAGGCCGGCGCGACCGACGCTGCGCAAACCGCCACCTTGTTGCAAATCGGGCAGGCCGGCGGCCGTTTTGTAACCGGCCCCATGGCCGAGATCGTGCTCCACGGCACCCAGCACTTACGCAGTGCCGATGCGCAGGCCATGGCGCTGTACTTGCAATCGTTGGTGAAGACATCGGCAACGGGGGCTGCATTGACCCCTTCTAGCCCGCGCGATGCCCCAGGCCGCCAAATATATGGCGACCAATGTGCCGCCTGCCATGGCGAAGCGGGCCAAGGCCGCCCTGGCGTATACCCTGCGCTGGCGGACAACCGCGCCGTGCTGATGGAGCCGCCCCACAACCCGATTTTGAGCGTGCTGCACGGCGGCTTTGCGCCTAGCACCTCCGGCCAGCCGCGCCCCTTTGGCATGCCTCCCTTCATGCTCACGCTCAGCGACACCGAAGTGGCCCAGGTGCTCAACTATGCGCGCAATTCCTGGGGCAATGCCGCCACACCCGTCAGCCGCTTGCAAGTGCAGCAATTGCGCGGCGCACAAGGCCGACCGTGAACGAGGGCGCCATGGAGCCTGGCATCAGCCTGCTCTACGAAGACGCCGACCTATTGGTGCTGAATAAGCCCGCCGGCCTTTTAAGCGTGCCTGGGCGCGGTCCCGACAAACAAGACTGCCTGAGCGCCCGCGTGCAAACCCGTTTTGCGGACGCGCTGGTGGTGCACCGGCTGGACATGGCCACCTCGGGCCTGTTGCTGATGGCGCGCGGCATCGCCATGCAGCGTGCACTGAGCGCTGCTTTTGCCGAACGCCAAGTGGCTAAATGCTATGTCGCCGATGTAGCGGGCTTGCTCGCGCCTGGCGCGCCATGGCAGCTTATCGACCTGCCCATCGCCCCGGACTGGCCGCGCCGGCCCCTGCGCATCGTGCACCCGCAAGGCCAACCGAGCCAGACGCTTTGGCGCTGCATCAGCCAAGACCTGCAGCGCCAGGCCAGCCGCCTGGAGTTGCAACCACTGACGGGGCGCAGCCACCAGCTGCGCCTGCACCTGCAGGCTCTGGGCCACCCCATCCTGGGCGACGCTTTGTACGCCCCGGCGCCGGTGCAGGCCATGGCGGCGCGGCTGCATTTGCATGCGCGTGATCTGACCCTTGCGCACCCGCGCACCGGCCAAAGCCTGCAATGGCACTGCCCGGCGCCGTTCTAGACCGCGTCAAGGCGCCCAGCGCCTAAAATGCCCGGGTGACCTCCATCCTCAACGCCGACCTGCACTGCCACTCCGTGGTCTCCGACGGCACCCTGACACCCGAAGCCCTGGCCGAGCGGGCCAAAAACAATGGCGTCGAACTCTGGGCCCTGACCGACCACGATGAAATCGGCGGCCAAGCACGCGCCGCTGCCGCTGCCAAAGCCTGCGGCATGCACTACCTGCATGGGGTCGAGATTTCGGTCACCTTTCTGAATAAAACGGTGCACATCGTCGGCCTGGGCTTTGACCCGGACAACACCGCGTTGCGCGAAGGCCTGGAGCGCACCCGGGGCGGGCGGCGCCTGCGCGCCCAGGAAATGAGCGACGGCTTAGCCCGCGTGGGCATCCGGGGCGCGTTTGAGGGGGCGCTGCGCTATGTGGGCAACCCGGACCTGATCTCGCGCACCCACTTTGCCCGCCATTTGGTGGAAACCGGCGTGTGCAAAGACACCAACGAGGTGTTTCGCAAGTACCTGACCGAGGGCAAGCCCGGCTACGTCGAGCACCGCTGGGCCACGCTGCAAGACGCCGTGCGGTGGATAACCCAGGCCAATGGCATGGCCATCGTGGCGCATCCAGCACGCTACAAGTTCACGGCCAACGAGGAGTTTGCGCTGTTTACCGAGTTCAAAGGCCATGGCGGGCGCGGCGTCGAGGTCGTCACGGGCAGCCATTCGGCAGCCGAGTACGTCAGCTACGCCGCTGTGGCACAAGAGTTTGGGCTGGCCGCCTCGCGTGGCAGCGATTTCCACAGCCCCGACGAAAGCCATACCGAACTGGGCACCCTGCCCTACCTGCCTGGCGCGCTGACGCCGGTGTGGGAACTGCTGTCCAGCCGCATCCAGTAAGGCGCGCCATGGCCCAGTTTTTTGAAGTCCACCCGGACAACCCGCAAGGCCGCCTGCTCAAACAAGCCGTGGCGCTGCTCGAAAAAGGCGGCGTGCTGGCCGTGCCCACCGATTCGAGCTACGCGCTGGTCTGCCACCTGGACGACAAAGCCGCTGCCGACCGCCTGCGCCAGCTGCGCGGTGTGGACGACAAACACCACCTGACGCTTTTGTGCCGCGACCTGAGCGAGCTGGCCAACTATGCGCGCGTGGACAACCGCCAGTTTCGGCTGCTCAAGTCGGCCACGCCCGGCCCGTTTACCTTTATTTTGGAGGCCAGCAAAGAGGTGCCGCGCCGCCTGAGCCACCCGGCGCGCAAAACCATCGGCCTGCGCCTGCCCGCCCATGTGTGCCTGCAAGCGCTTTTGGAAATGCATGGCGCCCCGCTGCTGGCCACCACCTTGATACCTCCGGGCGAGACCGAGGCGCTCAATGACGCGGCCGATATCCGCGCACGCTTTGAGCACCAGGTGGCCGCCGTGATCGACGCGGGCGCCTGCGCCCTGCAGCCCACCACCGTGGTGGACCTGAGCGGCGCCGAGCCCGAGATCATCCGCCAAGGCGCTGGCGACCCGGCCCGCCTGGGCCTGTAGCGGTGCGCCAGCCCGCCTAGAAAGCACGCTGTGGACATTGCCCATCTCATCCAAACTGTCAGCATTTACGCTCTTCCGGTGATTTTTTCAATCACGCTGCACGAGGCGGCGCATGGCTATGCGGCGCTGTATTTCGGCGATACCACGGCCTGGGCGCTGGGCCGCGTCTCGCTCAACCCGATGCGCCATATCGACCCTATGGGCACCATCGTGCTGCCGCTTTTGCTGTACTTCAGCACCTCGGGGGCGTTTTTGTTTGGCTATGCCAAACCGGTGCCAGTCAATTTTGCGCGCCTGCGCCACCCCAAGCGCGATATGGTCTGGGTGGCGCTGGCCGGCCCGGCCATCAATTTTGCGCAGGCCCTGGTCTGGGGCGCAGCCCTGTACCTGCTGCAAGCGGGCGAGGTGAGCGAGCCTTTTTTCATCAAAATGTGCCAAGGCGGCGTGCTGACCAATGTGGTGATGTGTGTGTTCAACCTCTTTCCGCTGCCGCCCTTGGATGGCGGGCGCATTTTGGTGGGGCTTCTGCCCTACCGCCAGGCCTACTGGCTGGCACGGGTAGAACCCTGGGGCTTTTTTATCGTGATGGCTTTGGTGCTGACCAAGATCATCAACACCTTTTGGATGCTACCGCTCATGGGCCTGAGCTTTGACGCCCTGGACGCGCTGCTCAGCCCCTTGCGCCTGTTGCTGCAGTCGGGCGCGGGCGGCGCCTGAAAACCTTTTTTGTTGGACGCTTTCTTCTACCTATGCGCACTGAACGTTACCTCACCGGCATCACCACCTCGGGCACGCCCCATTTGGGCAATTACGTGGGCTCCATCCGCCCGGCGGTGCAAGCGAGTTTGCGCGCCGATGTAGAGAGCTATTATTTTTTGGCCGACTACCACGCGCTCATCAAAATTGACGAGCCAGAGCGTATCCAGCGCTCCACCTTGGAAATTGCCGCCAGCTGGCTGGCCGCCGGCCTGGACCCGGAGAGGGTCGTGTTTTACCGCCAGTCCGACGTGCCCGAAATCCCCGAACTCACCTGGTTTTTGACCTGCGTGACCGGCAAAGGCGTGCTCAACCGCGCCCACGCCTACAAAGCCTCAGTGGACAAAAACACCGCCGCCGGCCAGGACCCGGACGCCGACGTGAGCGCCGGCCTGTTTATGTACCCCGTGCTGATGGGCGCCGACATCTTGATGTTCAACGCCCAGCACGTGCCTGTGGGGCGCGACCAGGTGCAGCACATCGAGATGGCGCGCGACATGGCCAACAGCTTTAACCACCGCTACGGCGAGCACTTTGTGCTGCCGCAGGCAGCCATTGAAGAATCGGTGGCGCTCTTGCCGGGCCTGGACGGCCGCAAAATGAGCAAAAGCTACGACAACCACATCCCCATGTTTGCCTCGAGCGAGCAGCTGCAAAAGCTGATTGCCAGCATGAAAACCGACTCGCGCGCGCCGGGCGAGCCCAAGGACACCGAGGGCTCGGCCCTTTTCCAGATTTACCAGGCCTTTGCCAGCGCCGAAGAAACCGCTGCTTTTGCCCAAGAGTTTGCCCAAGGCATCAGCTGGGCCGCCGCCAAGGAAAAACTGCACGCACGCATTAACCGCGAAATCGCCCCCATGCGCGCGCGCTACGAGGCGCTGATGGCCAACCCCCAGCAAGTCGAGGCGCTGCTGCTGCAAGGCGCCGTCAAGGCGCGCGCGCTAGCCACGCCTTTTATGGCCCGCCTGCGCCATGCTGTGGGGCTGCGCCCCTTGTCAGCCACCATGCTCGCCGAAAACGGCAAAGCGGCCAAAGCCGCCGTAGCCAGCTTCAAACAATACCGCGAGAACGACGGCAAGTTCTACTTCAAACTGGTGGACGCCAAAGGCCAGTTGTTGCTGCAAAGCACTGGTTTTGACAACCCCAAATCCGCCGCGCAGCTCATGGCCCAGCTTAAGGCCGAAGGCAGCGCCGCCTTGGGCGCGCACGCAGCACATTTACAAGCGGGCAGCGCCAGCGCGGCCGACATCGACGCCGCCTTAGACAGCCTGCGCGACGCTTCGGCCTAAAGCGCCGGGCGAGCCGCCACGCACCATGCAAAGCAAGTATTTTTTGCAGCTGGTGTGCTTGTCGGCTTTGTGGGGGGCGTCCTTCATCCTTACCCGCATCGCGGCGCCGCAGTTGGGGCCCAATCTTTCGCCCTGGCTGCGCATGACCATGGGCACCGCAGTGCTGGCGTTGATCATGCGCCTGCTCAAACACCGCTGGCCGCTGGAACATTGGCGCGAGCTGATGCTGATCGGCTTTTTGGCCGTTGCCGGGCCGCATGCCTTGTATTCGCAGGCGGCGCTGAACTTGCCCGGCGGCTACGGCGCGCTGCTGTCGGTCACGGCGGTGTTGTTTGGCGCCTTTGCCTCGGCATTTTTGAAAGAAGAGGCGCTCACGCGCGGCAAGCTGGCCGGCTGTTTTTTGGGCCTGCTGGGCGCCGCTTTGGTGGTGCGCCTGGGGCCGGTGCACCCCAGCACGACGTTGATGCTCTCGGCCCTGGTCTGCGTGGCTGCAGCAGCGCTTTCGGGCATTGCAACGCCATTTTTAAAGCGCGCCACCTCGCGCATGGAGCCGCTGGCGATCACCGCTGGTATGCACGCCGCCGCCGTGGTGCTGCTGCTGCCCGGCGCACTCTATGACTTGCCAAACGCCCATTTCACACCCAGCGCGCTGGGCGCGGTGGCCGTGCTGGGCATCGCAACGTCCGGGCTGGCTTACTGGATGTTTATGCGCATCATGCAGCACGTGCCGCCTATGGCCTCGATGACGGCCAATTTTCTGAGCACCGGCTTTGGCGTGTTGTGGTCGGTGCTGCTGCTGGGCGAAGCCACCAGCCTGGCGATGGCCGCAGGTGGCGGCCTGATTGTGCTGGCTTGCTTGCTGGTGTCCAACGTCAACCCGCTGGCTTTGCTGCGCCGCTAGGCACGCACCGCCGCTTCGATGTCGGCGATCTCAATCTTCTTTTGCTTCATCATCGCTGCGAACGCCTTGGCAGAGACACTCCGGTCGGCACGCAAGGTCAGCTCTGTCAAGCGCCTGGGGAAAACCTGCCATGACACCCCATAGCGATCTTTGAGCCAGCCGCAGTGACTTTCCTCGCCACCATTCGTGGTGAGCGCTGTCCAAAGCCTGTCGGTCTGGGCCTGATCGTCCGTCTCGACCGAAATCGAGGCGGCCTCTGTCAAGGTGAACATCGGCCCGGCATCGAGTATCTGATAAGGCACCCCGCCCAGCGTGAAGTCAATTAACCAGGAAGCGCCATCTCCGGAAATATCGAAAGTCGCCTCGACCCGGCTTCC
>Ga0304729_1002474_pt1 | contig 10992 bp, 14 predicted proteins | sample C_131016_MF_Meta_FD_190475 | JGI IMG/M metagenome (GOLD analysis project Ga0304729, IMG submission 190475) | Freshwater microbial communities from Lake Croche, Canada to study carbon cycling - C_131016_MF_MetaG (v2) (version 2) | ecosystem: Environmental > Aquatic > Freshwater > Lake | place... | reverse complement strand
AGAAAACAATTACTCAGCTTACTGAGGAGCGGGCCCCTATTGCCGCAGAAGTACGTAAAGTGGAAGCAGAAGTAGGACCAATCAAGTATATTGCTGCGTTACTATATGGCGATAATCCTGATGCTAACATTTTAGAACGTGCTGTACGTTGGGTTATTATATTACTGGTTATTGTATTTGACCCATTAGCATTGATGTTAGTGTTAGCTGCTAATCAAAGCAAAGATTGGGACAATGAAGATGAACCCTCATATGAGCCAGATGATGGTCCCGTCAATGAAGAAGCACTAGAGGCATTGCGTGAACGAGTAAAAGAAGAACTACCTGTAGGTGAACCAATTTCTAAAGAGGAGTTATTCCCTATTGAAAAAGAATTTGATATCAATGATCATCCATACTTGTTTAAACCAGCAGGTAGTCATACCCCTCCTGGAGTGGAACCAGTTGGTCCACAAGTATATAAACCAGAATCAAGCGATGCTACATTAGAGCCTTGCTATAAGTGTGGTACACCATTGATTGTTGCTCCGGGTATAGGTCCATTCTGCCCAAACAAAGAGTGTGATGTAGTAGACAATACATTAGGTGTAGAACCAATTGAATTTACTTATATTCCGCCTGAACCAAACTTTGAAGCAATTAAAGTTGACGGAGAATGGGTACAGACTGGCCCTGCATTTGAACCACCCAAAGTTAACTTATCCGAAATAATAGAATCTAACACCATTCCTTATAAGGAATTAGATGGTGGTTATGTAATGTTTGACGGTAAACATATGCACAAGGATGTATTATTGGGTATGCGTCCGGATATGTTGAAATTGGTTGCTGATTCGGGTAGAGAAAGTAAAACAAGTTTTGGAACAACCTTCCCAGGCATTGCTACAAAGGGTGATACATTTGTCCGTGTAGATGCATTACCAAATAAGGTTTACAAATTTGACGGTGCAAGATGGATTGTTGTTAACAAGACACAATCAACTAGCTATCTGCGTGACCAAGAATATATTAAGTATTTGGTCACAAAGATAGAATCAGGCGAGTACGATATTGAATTATTATCTGATACCGAAAAGCAACAAATTGAAGAATACTTGACCAAAAAAGATTGACTCTTTATCCCAACTAGTGTATAATACTAGTATCATTAACTAACTGGAGTTATCCAATGAAACTTAAACTTGCTGCTATTGCGATTGCTATCGCATTTACTGGCTGCGCCTCAACTAAAAGTGAAGGTGAAGGACCTGTAAAAACACAGAAACTTTCTACATCATTTGCAGGTGAGAAAATTAAAATTGAAACTAATTGTACTTGGCATATGTTTAGTAAAAATGTATGTGAAGTTTCTGCAATTGAATCTACTGCAACCGCTACTTCATTTGGCAATACTGCAAACAATCGTAAAACAGCATTAACTGTTGCTGAGATGCGGGCTAATTCACAAGTTGCTGAATTTATTGCTAAAGATATCTCTACTACCCGTGTAACAAACACAATTGCTAAGAACCTTGAAAAGGCAAGCGATAAAGTTAATTCAGGTAAGGCTGATAACAAAACAGTAGAATTGTCAGATAAGGAAGCTGCTACTATTAGTTTGCGTGAAAACAATAACGAAACAGTACATCAACTTACTGAAACCATTCGCACTAACTCACAATCTATTCTTAAGGGATTTATTAAAATCAATGAGGAAGTAGTTGGTAATCAGGAAGTGTTGGTTACAATTCGTTGGGACAAAGATACTGAACGTGCTGCTGAATTTTTGCGTAAAAAATTCACTAGTAATTAAACATGTTACGGCTACTTTGTTTAGTAGCATGTTTCTTCTTTGTTGTTAATGTTCTTGGCGCCGAAAAATACATTCGTGTTATTGGCGCTGGGTCATCTATTGAACAAGCAAAAGAAAATGCTTTCCGTACTGCTGTTCAACAACGTGCAGGTGCAATTGTACTAAGTGAACGTCAATCCACTGCTGGTACGTTGACCAAAGATAACATATCTTTGTTTAGTGCAGGATATGTTGATGATTTCAAAATTATCGATATCAATCAAAACGGTTCTAATATTAGAATCACACTGGATGTATTAGTAGCTGATAGTAAAATATACAATCAAGTACTTAACACCGGGCAATCTAATCAATCATTTCAGGGTGAACGTGCCGTAGCAGCATTAAACACATTCATAGAACAAAAACAAAAAGGTGATGGGTTGCTTGATGCTGTATTAGGCACATATCCGCAAAATGCTTTTATTGTTAGTCAAAAACCATATGTACTAACCGTTGATAGCAATAGAAATGCAACATTAAACATTCCATACACTTTAAAATGGAATTATGCTTTTATTGCCTCAATGAATGAAGCAATGTCATTAATTGAAGATAAAATGAGTTTAATAGGTTTGATAACTAAACCAATTAGTAACGTAACTATTATGGCTAAGAATCCAAAAGATATTCTGTTTGGTGAAAAGAATTCATATAATTTTAATGATAAGCCTTTGTTGGATAATATTAAGAATTCTATGCGCGGCGACCGTGAAGTAAGAATTATGTTAGAAATATTTGACAATAGTAATATATTGTTATATCATACATGTTATGTACCTGATTCAGTTAACGGTAGAAAGAATCCTTTTTATAGAGCAGGGGATCCAGGTATGCTAATAATTTACGGGAACGAACATGAATCTGGCGAATTAAGGGCTACAATAGACCCGACACATAATTACGTTATACAACGTGCTTCAAAATTAGAAGTATCTGTAATACCCGAAGAAAAATGCCATTGGTAAAAATAATCAGATAAAAATAAAAAGATAAATTAATATATGACCTCAGAAAACAAACTAAGCTATTGTTCTTTTTGTAATACACACAAAGATAAAGTTAAAAAACTAATTGTAGGTGACGATGTTGCTATATGTAGCGATTGCATTGAATTATGTACTAATCTTATTGAGGATGAAAATTCAGTAGTTGAATCTCAATCCAAAGAAGAAGAGGTTAAATACGATCCGTCAAGTATCAAAGAATACTTAGATGTTCATGTTATTGGACAAGATAGTGCTAAAACTGTATTAAGCGTAGCTATCGCTAATCACTATAAACGTATTACATATCCACCAAAAGATTTAGATATTGCTAAAGGCAATGTGTTAATCATCGGACCAACTGGTAGTGGTAAAACATTGCTAGCCAAAACAGTAGCAAAATATCTTAAAGTGCCCTTTGTTGTAGCTGATGCTACAAGTTTGACAGAAGCCGGATATGTTGGTGACGATGTTGAATCAATGATTAGTATGCTTGTTAACGCAGCAGGTGGTGATGCTAGATTAGCAGAGCGTGGCATTGTGTTTGTGGATGAGATTGATAAGATTGCCCGTCGTAGTGAAAGCACTAGCATTACCCGTGATGTATCGGGCGAGGGTGTTCAACAAGCATTGCTTAAGTTAGTTGAGGGCACTGTGTGTCGTATCCCTGCCGGTGGAGGACGCAAACATCCCGGTGGTGATATGCTAGAGGTTAATACGAAAAATATTCTATTCATATCAGGTGGTGCATTTGTTGGGTTGAAAGATATCATTGGTAATCGTAAAAATGGATCTACTATTGGATTTGGTGCTGATATCAAAGACAAAAAAGTAGAAGGTGATTTGACTGAAGTTACTCCCGATGACTTAACCAAATATGGAATGATTCCTGAATTTATTGGTCGATTTACTACAACTGTAAGTATCAAGGAACTGAACAAAGAAGAATTGTTACGAGTATTGACTGAAGTTAAAAACAACTATATTGACCAATACAAATATCTATTGAGTATTGACGATATTAAATTAGAATTCACCGATGAGGCATTGGAACAAATTGTTGAAAATTGCTTGACACTAAAGACCGGCGCACGTGGATTACATACTGAAATTGAGCGTTGTTTGATGCCACACATGTTTAACACTAAAAAGTATAGAGAAAATAACGTAACTGAGATAAATATAACAAGGGAGCAAGTTTTAGAACCAAAATTACTAATATGAGTATAAAAGGAAGACGAGTTATTGTCACAGACGGAAACGTTGAAAAAGCGTTACGTAAATTCAAAAAGAAGATTACAGATCAAAACCTATTGCAGGAATTGCGTGATCGGGAACAATTCGTCAAACCCAGTATACAGCGTAAGGTTGATAAAGGTTTAGCTAAACGTAGATGGCAGAAATACTTGCGTGACCAGAGTTTACCCAAAAAACTATTTTGACCTAAATAGTAGAATTTTTTACACATTTCTGTTAGAATAAATACATGTTGAGTGCCGATAGTCGGGCTCACATATTAGTCACTTGCTTATATAAGGAGAAAACTATGACTAGAAATACATTAACCCTTCGTTCCCTTGACATTCCACAACTACACAAATTTGGTATCGGTTTTGATACTATGTTTGATGAGTTGCACAGAATGCATTCACAACAAACCAACACAAACTATCCCCCATATAATGTCGTACAGATTACTGATGATGAATATATGATTAGTATGGCTGTGGCTGGCTTTGGTCTTGATAATCTTTCAGTAACAAAAGATAAAAACTTTTTGATTATTGAAGGCAAGAACACAATCAAGGAAGAAGAAGAAACTGACATTAACTATCTACACAAGGGCATTAGCGCAAGAGATTTCCGTCGTGAATTCAAACTTGCTGACTTTGTTGAGATTGAAAATGCTCATTTAGAATTGGGAATTCTTAATGTTCACTTAAAACGTGAAATACCTGAAGAACAAAAACCCAGAGCAATTGCTATTACCTATACTAAATAGTATAATAGCATCATGTGTGTAGTCGCGGTGACTACACACTTTTATAACTAACAATATAAACTACTATGTCTAAAACAGAAACAAAAATTAAGATCAAGCCTAACCTTGCATTATCCGAACCTCCATTGTTCAAAATCATTTACATCAATGATAATGTAACCAGTATGGAATTTGTCGTAGGTAGTTTAATTGATTACTTTAACTACAACCAAGACACCGCACAGTCAATTACACATAATATCCACGAAGAGGGTAGTGCGATTGTTGCTGTTTTGCCCTATGAAATTGCTGAACAAAAGGGAATTGAAGTTACGCTTGAAGCACGTAGTCAGGGTTTCCCATTACAAGTTAAAGTAGAAGCAGAAGCCTAAAGAGTAACTTCTATTCGTTTAGCCCAATAGGGGTTTCTTTTGAAACTACTATTATTAATGTAGTTGATATCATTTATATTGGTATCAACTACTTTTTTATATGTGCCATACAACCAATGCGATACTTTACTTTCTGTATCTGCTAATAGTGAAATACTTAAATTAAGTTGAGTATCTATTGTTGAGGGATGTTCGCCGAAGTATAAATCTATACTGGGAACTGAGTTAGAGACAACTACAATTCGTTTAACATCTAAATGTTTTTGTAGTCGTTCAATTGTGTTTTTGAGATACAAGATATCTTCATTGCGATGAACTTCTAGTATACTAGCTGTTTCATCATCATATACCGTATTACCATACCAACCATTAGCGCCAATAACTGCTATGCCATCAATGACAACCACATGATGATGCATCAATGCTAGATTACGAATATTGCGACATGCTTTGTGGATTTCGTCCGTTCTCTTTGCAACATCATCTGTATTGTGATATTCTAACGAACCTAGAGTATAGAATATACCCTGATAGAATTTAGATAAATGCGATAAAGTTTGCCTAATTGTGCGTAAATCTTCACTAATATTTCCTGCTATTATACAGTATAAACTAGTTGCTTTTCCTTCCCAATCAAAACTATCATCGGGAGATAGATTTAAATCACTAATTAGGTCAAACCCTATCGTAGTCATTTATTTTGCAATGCTAATCTTAGGCTTTTTTGGTGCCGCTGGAGCCTTAGCTTTTGCAGGTGCTTTAGCAGCAGCAGGCTTTGCAGGTGCTTTAGCAGCAGCAGGCTTTGCGGCCTTTGGCTTAGCAGGTGCTTTAGCTTTTGCTGGTGCTTCAGCTACAGCAGGACTAGTTTGAGTTGCAGATACTTCAGCAGCATTAACTACCGCAACTTGTGTTGGGGCGGTTGATTCTACTTTGTAGGGTGCAGGTGCTGCAACTGGCGCTTGTGTTGCTACCGGTGCTGGGGATTCAATACCGAGTAGGCTTTTTAGAAATTTGATCATAATTTTCTCCTTCATTGTATTTACTATCGGATAGAAATTTTATATTTTTTTCTATAGATAAATACTAAACTATGCGTGAATTTATTAATATAATTGAACAACTAACTGAAAGTACTGGTCTAGCCGGCCGCAAACCCGGTGACGTTTTTAAAAACGAAAACGGTGAGGAAGCAATATTTAATGATATTAAATTCTTCCCCGAAGCCGGTGGCAAATATTCACCCGAGGAACTAGATCAGGCTCTAAGTGAAATAGAAGAACAAGTTCCTGGAATTGTTTGGCAAAATAGTCGTTCAGGACGTACCGGTGGATTTGCACTAATCTCATTTGGTAATTTTGTTATTGGACAATATTTACAAGAAATCAAACCCTCACGTATTGAAAATAAAGTATCAAATTCATTTACAGTAGACGGTGCAACATATAAGTTTGGTGGTAAGGCAGCAGCAAAAGCAGATGCTGGATTAAGCCCGCAAGATTTATTAACGGATAAACTTGATTTAACTGTCCCTGGCATAATGAATCAACTTGCTAGTAGTTTAGGAACTGATAACCCATTATACGCCTTGGCACATAATATTGCAATGGGACAACCATTGCCCATAACATTTGATGCTCCAGAGGGTGTTAGCTTTACCGCTTTCCGTGATTACTTCTGTGAAATATTACAACCAATAGCATTGCAAAAAGGTCAATACACTGGTAACGCAGGTGAGGCTGCAAATAAATTTTTGAATGGTACATTCCAAAAAACATTAATCAGCTTTGATGATAGTAAAACAGCAGGACTAAGTGATAGCGTTATGTCTACTGGTGATGGACGTAGTGTGCTAATCAGTACAAAGGGAGGCAAGGGTGCTACTGCTAGCGCATCAAACTTAATTGACCAAATTGATAAAATAGCAGAAACTCCCGATGGTGGAAAATTCTTAAACAAACACAAACAAATAGTTGACTTACTACGTGAGATACAAAATGCAGGGCAAGCAGGTGCACCATTGATGTTGGGTGTAAGATATGGTATCATTACTCCAGATGATGCTGATATGATTAAGGCATTTAAAAAGCTAAGTCCAGTTAGCTTAGATAATCTTGGTCAACTTGGTCTTAGTAAGAATCTAACAAAATTAGCACAATCACGCAATACTGATGACCCAGACAATGTAAACTTATTTTATCACTTGACGGCAGCGGTAGCACATAAGGCAGCAGAAGAAGTTAATGACAAAACAAAATTTAGTTCCGCTGCGGCTGACATATTAAACAACGGTGCATTAGTGCAGATGTATACTAAAGCAAGTGAAGGCAAAGGTAAATGGACCTTACAAGAATTCAATACTGTTTATCCCGGTGAAAGCATCAAGGGTGTTTATCTATCGGCAGGTAAAACATATTATAGTACCGGCATAAAAGGTAATTATACATTTAAAATTGATAAAGGTTCAGGTAAACCCAAAGATGATGAAGAAGTTGTTAGTACTCCAGCCGTTAGAGCAAAACGTGAAAAAAGTGCAGGCAAAGATGAGTTAGCAACTTCAGCAAGAGATATTGTTAATCCTGTTAATAAGCCAAGAGAAGTTGGCACTAGGACTAAAAGAAAATAAACGGGAGAGTATCGTGGCAGTGCGTAAATCTAAATTTGATTGGTCAGCATTAAACAGATACGAACTAACCGAATATATATGGTCCCTACATCCAAAACTAACTAATAAAGAAATATCCGTAGAGAAATTTCACAGAATATTAGGCAATCACATAAAGAAACATATCCCGATTAAGTTAAAAAAATGGGGAGATAGTTGTGTTGATACAAATTGTATTTGGGTAGGAGGCGCATATTATAGTGAGTTAGATAAACAAAAACAAAAATCAATCGAATTGGTCCTAGTTTATAAAAGCAAAAAAGATACAATTAAGATTACACCAATTAATTTTAAAAGGTCATGTCATACTATTACACATACGATAATGCATGAATTGATTCATATGCGACAATATCGCCGTAGAAAATTCAAAGAATTGCCCGATTACGCAAGCACAGCAGAAAAAACAGAACAACGTGAAACACAATCCTATCTTGGATGTAGTGATGAAATTGATGCGTATGGATTTAATATAGCCTGTGAATTATTATGGACATTCAAAAATGACAAAAACAAAGTAATTGAATATCTTAATATAGACCAAAGGGGTAAACGTGGAAATCATAATAGTTGGAGAATGTATTTAAAAGCATTCAATCATGACCATGAGCATCCTATAATCAAAAGGGTAAAGCAAAAAGTCGTTAGATATCTTCCAAATGCACTATATGGGAAGCCATATAGAAACAAAGATTGGATAAGTAACTAACCAAAATAGTTTGACTTCTAATTAAGATTAATGTATAATAACATTTTATTTAAGGAATCTTATGAGTTTAGTCCCAATGGTTTTAGAACAAACAAGCAAAGGTGAGCGTAGTTATGATATCTACAGCCGCATGTTGCGTGACCGTGTAATTTTACTTGAAGGTGAAGTACATGATCAAATGGCAAATCTAGTTGTTGCTCAATTGCTTTATTTGGAAAGTGAAGGAGAGAAAGATATCTCTGTCTATATCAATAGCCCAGGTGGTAGTGTAACTGCTGGTATGGCCATCTATGATTGTATGCAATTCATTAAACCCGATGTTATGACTATCGTTATGGGTCAGGCTTGCTCAATGGGTAGTTTACTTGCTCAAGCAGGTGCTAAAGGTAAGCGTTATATGTTGCCAAATGCACGGCATATGATTCATCAACCAAGCGGTGGCGCACGTGGTCAAGCTACTGATATGTTGATTCAAGTTAATGAAATTTTAGCTATGAAGAAATCTCTAACTGAAATCTACGTTGACCACAATAGCGCAGGTAAAACATATGCCGATCTATATGCAGATATGGAACGAGACAATTTTATGAGTGCTACCGAAGCAGTAGCATATGGGTTAGCTGATTCTGTATTGAAAAAACGCCCGTAATAGTATGGACTACTTATTCAAAGAATACTGGCATGACGGTACTACTACAATACGAATTGTAAGAAGTAAAAGTGAAAGTCATGCACTTAAGGACCTTAAATTTGAATACAGTTTAATTAAACAGATTAAGGATCTTGATGGGCCAGTATCCTTTGAGAGTTTAGGCTTGCTTGATTCCATAACACAAAAGAATTATTGGCAACCCACTAAGGATAGTAGAAAACGATATTGGCACCCATCAATTGGTAGCCTGACTTCACTAATGAAGGGTGTTCAACCTATCTATAAAATAGAAAACGAATTAAACAATCCCAAAGGTTGACATTAAATGGTTTTGGGTATATAATGCAAATATGCTTAAAAATGATACACTACAATGGGGCGGGGTCGTATTTGTTATCGCAGGGCATTTGCTCAATGCGATGGGAAATATGGACCCCTACAATATAATTGCTTTTGCTTTTGGGACGATTTTCTTCCTAATTTGGGCGTTGCGTGTCCGCAACAACCCCCAAATATTGGTGAATGTTGTCTCAATCGCCATTTGTGCTAGTGGCCTATTCAGGGCTATGACTTGACATTAAATGGTTTTGGGTATATAATACAATCTTAGACAGTTAATTAAAGGACTAGAAAATGCGTACAAAAACAGTGATTGAAGGCTTCAAAAATTCACAAAAATTCCGTGTGATTTTCAAGGGCGATGGTAGTGAAAACGACATTGGAATGTATATGACGGTCAAGCAAATGACCGAAATGTTTGCTACAGTTAATGCCCGTGTATTGTGCTGGGATGCACTACAACAGTTGGCAAACGCACGGGAATTTGCAAAAGCAATACGCAAACCTATCCCAACCGGACTCGGTACTACGATTCGTGGCAAACAAATTCAAGTGGACCTTGTGTAAAAAGGTTGACATTAAATGGATTTGGGTATATAATACAATCTTAGACAGTTAATTAAAGGACTTAAAATGACAGATACAGAATTTGACACTAAATTTGACTACTACGATACCGTTCGTGAGGAGTTGGGATTGAGTGCTATTTGGTCTATCTATGAGATTGAAAATCTTAGCGACTGTCATCCCTACGAAGGTGTCAAATTCTTGACATACACGGATTTCTCCGGTAAACAGGTCAATGTAGAAATCAATGGTCTTACTTATGCGGCATTGTTTGTTGCGGCAAATGCGGTACTGACCCGTGCTAATACACATCACAATTTTATCGAGGCTTTTGAGCAAAGCACCACAAACCCCGAAATGCTGGTATTGCACACTGGTTCTTAATAGTTGACAATAAATGGTTTTGGGTATATAATAGAATCTTAATCAGTTAATTACAGGAGTTATAAAATGGGTACACGTTCACGAATTGGTGTTATGCATGGTGACAAGCTGAAAAGCGTTTACTGTCATTGGGATGGTTATCTGTCAAACAACGGCAAGATTCTACAAGCACACTACGATAGTGCTAAGGCAAATCATTTGGTATCGCTAGGTTTTATCTCTAGCCTGAAAGAGAACATTGGCGAAAAGCACCCGTTCAGCCCGTTTGATTTGCCTACTGAATTGCGTAACATGACACAAGGCGAATTTGAGGCTGCATATGGCAACATGACTACATTTTACGGTCGTGATCGTGACGAGACTGGTGTTGACTTTACTGTGGATCAATCGTATGATGAATTTCTGAGCAAGGATTATGATTACGAATACTACTACATTATGAACGATGGTGTGTGGTATGTTGGTGTTGCGTATGATGTTGACGGCATG
>Ga0304729_1002469_pt1 | contig 11007 bp, 29 predicted proteins | sample C_131016_MF_Meta_FD_190475 | JGI IMG/M metagenome (GOLD analysis project Ga0304729, IMG submission 190475) | Freshwater microbial communities from Lake Croche, Canada to study carbon cycling - C_131016_MF_MetaG (v2) (version 2) | ecosystem: Environmental > Aquatic > Freshwater > Lake | place... | reverse complement strand
AATAATCGCGGACGAGCGCCGAACCGCTGCCGCCAATCTGCTGATCTAGTCGGGCTTCGTGATTGCCCCACAAATAGACAGTGGGCTTCGTCTTGTGCAGGAAAGCGACCCCTTCCTCGACGTCGGCCTTCAGCGATTCGGCGGACTCGGCATCGTTGCCGACGCCACGGCGCAAGCTGCGGAAGTCGAAGCAGTCTCCAAGGTGTACGCGGACGGTCGGCTTGTAGTCCTTGATGAACTCCAGCAAGGCTTCGACGGACTCCGGGTCGGCCATGTCGCCGTGATTGTCGCCAAACGCGATGAACCGCGTGGGCTGTTTAGCGGAAGCAGACATCGGGGTCTATGGGTTCGGGTTGGAAAAGGTTGTAGGTGGACATCCCTGGCGGCCTATTGAAAGCGGACTTGGTCGGGAAGAATAGCCCGAAGGCGATGACCTCATTCCGCGTCATGCCCATCATCTTGGCCGTGTCGCCTAACCCAAGACCGATGCGGTGGGCTTCCGCGATCAGGACGGCCTCGTCGTAAGGGATAGGGTCGGTGCGGTTAGCGACGTCCTTGTTTCCTTCAACGTGCGAACAGGCCGCAAGGAACCGGGCGCGTGGGAGAGACAGCCCGAGGAGTTCAGCGCGCTCCTCGAATGTCAAAGGTTGGCCCACGGATCAGAGTCCGAGTTGGCGGGCGAGGTTACGTCCTTCGGCTTTGATGAGTTGAGCGCGGTCGGGGGCAAACATCAGGGACAGGCTGGGAGAGTGTTCGCGGCGGATTTCTCCGATGGACAGCCCTTCCTCTTCGTTGGCTGGGCCTATGCCTGAAGTCTGGATTTCAACGGTGACAACATCCCATCCGGCTCGAATCAGCCAATCCTGAGAGACGCGAAGTTCGTTCATATATCGCCAGTCTGAGCATACGACCACGCCCGCTCCATGACTGCCGGCAAACTCTAGGCACTTGGACACGAATCGAGAAGCGAACACGTCGCGATTGATGGATCGGGCGAAGGAGCCAGCGGCCACCAAAAACGAACGGTGCTTAACTTTGAATTGCTCTTCAAAGAAATCGACGCCGTCTTCGTCCAAGTTCAACGCCTTGAGGTAATCGTTGGCAGACTGTTTAAGCGCGTCGGCAAAGTTGAGTTTCAGCGCCCAGCCGGTCTTTGGCGAAATGCCGGACATAATGCCTTCCGCCAGCGTGTCTTTCCCGCTGCGGGCGTAGCCCGTGATCAGAATGAGCGTCGGGGTTGCCATGGCTTAGAACGGCACGGCGCCGGAGTCAGGGGCGTCGAAGGGGTCGGGCTGGGCTTCGGCTGCGGGGGCTGGGTTCGGCTTGTAGACGGCTCGGGGCTCGCTGGACTTGCCCTCAATCTTGACGAACTTGTAGCGATACTGGGTCTTGCCTTGCCAGAGTTCGAGGGCCTCGGTCACTTCGACCTGGACATTGGCGGTCTGGCCGAGGGCGGGCTCGACAAAGCGGTAAAGGTTTTCGACCGTGATGTTTTCAGGCGGGACCGGGCAATACTTGCCGGAGAACTTACCCACCAGCATGGCAAGACCCTTCGGCCATTGCGCGGTGAAGTTCTTGGTCAGGCAGTTGCCGTCGCCGTCCATGAAGAACAGGTTGCAGGACGCGAAGCCCGCCTTGTTGAGTTTAAAGCGCTTGGCGATGGCTTCGTCATCCTTCGGCTTGATGAGCTTGAGGACGAACGTGCCACCAGGCGGGAGGATGTTCTTGAGCGGGGGGCGGTCTTGTGGGGTCATAGGATTATTTCGAGATGAGGTAAGCGATAAAAAGGGAAGCGCCGCAGATTGCCCAGGAGATCAAAGACAAGACGAGCAGCTTGGCCGCCGTGTCTTTGTCTGCTTCAGTCATGTCTTCGTACTTCTTGTCTTTGACGTCGGAGTTCGTGCGCAAGTAAGAGCGGACGGCGCTGTAAGCGGCCATGGCGGCCGTTAACAAAAGAAAGCCAATCAGGATGTTTTGTAACATAGGATTAATCTCGGAGTAGAAGGATGAAGACGATGAGAAGGGTAATGACTTGGACAGCAAAGAGATAGATGGCTTCGTCGTGGCTCATGCGAACGAGATAGGGGTGGCGGAGGTCTTTGACGGGATGTCGATTTCGACGACCTCTGACGGGTAGCCCGGCCATTCGTCCAGGGCGGTGCAACCCTTGTAAGCGGCCACGGCTTGCTCGAAGTCCATGGAGGCGTACGTCATAAGTTCCGGCCCAATCTGATAGGACGCGGAAAGGAACGGGGGCTCCTTCTCGGTCACGATGAAGATGAAGCCACGGACACGCTTGCCAGTCGCGATATGGTAAACGGTTCTGTAGAAATGACTTTGCAGCGGATAGCGATAGGAGCGGGCCGTATTGAGGAACGCCTTGGGGCTGGCTTCGTCGCCGGTCGTTTTCAAGTCGATGATCCATTCGTCCCCGTTCTTGTCGGTGACGATGGCGTCGATGGCGGACTTTAGGCGGACGCCGCAGTAGTCCACAGTCAACATAAGCTCGGTGGCCGTGATGTTCAGGCCGAGGGCCGCAATGGCTTTGACCATGGAAATGGCGACGTTGGCGCAGATGCCCCAATCCTCGGCGGGGACGACGGACTTGCCGGCGGCTCCAAGGGTAAAGGCTTCAAAGGCTTCCTTGCCGGCTTTGGTGCGGCGGTCGATGTCGTCGGGTAGCATGGCGAAGCGGGAAGAGACCACTTCAGGCTCCAAGACAAGTGCGTGGGTCAAGGAGCCGATGCGCAGCGCCTTGGTCTCTTCGCGGGGGGCGTCGATGTAGGCTTTATAGGCCGCCGGGTTCTTGGAGATGAGGACTTTCGAGCCGCTGTAATTCAAAGCGGGGAGGGCGTCGTATTCGGCGCGGGTCTTGATGGTGGGCATGGTTATTGGGTTTGGGTTGGAAGTAATGCCAGGATGCGAGAGGCGTCCTTGGCTCGTCGCGTCTGGATTGCGAGACGGCAGAAAGCGTTGCCGACAGGGAAGTGGTCGGAACAGGCGGACGGGCGGTCGGCGTAAATCTTGCACTTGCCGGAGGACAGGAGCTTCGGGCAACGGTGGACAAGTTCCACGCAGTTGTTTTCGCCAATCTTGCCAAGCTTCCCCCTGGCGTTCCAATAAGCAAGGTGAACCAAGTCGGGACTAATTGGAATGATGACCGATTCGCAACAGGCGCCGCGACAGACTTTACAGGCTTCGCTCACAGTTGGTCGTCTTCAGGTTGTTCGACTTCGGCGCTGATGGAATTACAAGACTCCATGGCTTTTTCGATGGCCTTGTCGGATAAGTCGAGGCTGTTGCGCAGGACGCGGAGGGAAGTCTGGATGGCCTTGAGGCGATCATAGAGCGGCTTGATGTCCCAGGACTCCTCAATAGCTTCGGCGTCGGTGCGGACGTGCTGGCGTTGAGCGCCCTTGATGTGGTCGAGCAAGTGCCGGGTGTCGTCGCCGACAATTTCGGTTTCGCAGTAAAACTCGAGAGACCCAAGGGCGTCGTCGATGATGGACAAGTGCCTTCTGATAGCGTCGCGGTTCGTCATGGGAAAAGGATTAGGGGCGGACTTCGGTCAATACGAATGTATTATCACGCAGAAAGAAACGGACATCAGATCGGGCCAAGGACGGGAGGGTAGCCTTGCGCCAGTCGGCGAAACACAAGTTAAAGGACTTGGCAGAGCGTTCGGCAATCTCGCAATAGGGGACGGCGTCAAGATACAGGAACAAGGCGAACGGCTGCGGGACTTGGGCGGCCCGCTTGACGATGCCGGGAGGAGGGGGGACTTGCTTGTGGAGGGGTTTCATGCGGCGATGCCCAGAGGGGTGAAACGGAAAATGGCGTCCTTCGTCCCAAGCCTAGCGTAAAACTCGATGTGATTGCCAGCGGCGCGGATGCCTTTCTTGAGCAGCTTCCAGAGTTCCTCGTTGAACGAATCTTCGCTCCATACCACGAACTCGGGGTTTTCGACGCGGCCGTCAATGACGAGAATTAAGGCGTAACAACGGACCGGCATCTTCGCCAACATCTCTTGCATAATCAACGGGGCCTTGGCGGGGATGTATCTCATCGGGTGGCTTTCTTGGCGGCAGCCGGAAGGATCAAGCCGCAACGGCGGGCAGCACAATAGACGGAGTTTGCTTTGACGCCAAAAACCTTAGCCATGGCGCTGGCCTTCATCCGCAGCTCGACGGAGGCGTACGCGGCGGCCTTGGCCTTTCCCCTGGCGTCGCGGAGGGTCACTTGATGGCCTTAAGGAAGGCGGGCTTGTTGCCGACAATCAGTTCAACCTTATCCGGGGACAGTTCGGACAAGTCTTGCGCCGACTCAGGCAGCCAACCCTTCTTCGTCAGGTATTCGTGCGCCCTCTCGGCCTCCATGGCCGTCAGGAAGGAGAACCATGGGCCAACGGGTGCGGACGCCTTGGCGGGCATCCTAGAGGCCATAGCGCCGTCGTCATCCAAGTCTACACTCACACCCGCCGAAGTGCAGATACTCATTCTACGGATGTAAGTAATGGCTCCGCCAATTTTTTGAGCGTCCAGGCCATCGGCCTTAATCATAAGACGGCCAAACTCGAAACGCTCGCCAGAGGTATGAAGGAACGCAGTCGAGACGCCGACCTTGCCTTCCTCGGAAACCAGCGTCTGGATCAAAGCCAAGTTATGGGCAAACAAGACGGGCTTGATGGCGTCGAGCAACGCGTCGAGCGAAACGTATCGGGCCTTAAAAGCCGGGTTGATTTTGTTAGCCTTGACGTTGTCTAGCTCGGAGAGAGCCGCAACAAGGTCGGCGGTGGCGGTGTTGGGGGTATCTTTGGGCATGGGTTGGGTTGGGTTAGGAATTGGACGAAAGGGACTTGCCGTTCACCGTGGCCTCGATGACGACGTCGGCGCTGTAGTCCTTGCGCTTCTTGTCGATATACAAGGCGAAGTATTCTTTGCCGGACTTCTTGGTCGCGGTGAGGAGCGACGCGATGCGGTTGTCGGGGAGCAGGACGTAGCGGGTGCCAGGGATAGGCAGCACGGGGCGGTCGGCGGGGATGGTGGAGGGTTTCTTGGTCATGGGAGGAAAGGGAGGGTTAAAAGAGGAGGCCACGGACGGCGGCCGAATGGATCAGCAACGCGTCGGCCGTGTAGAGCGTCACCGCATTGTCTTTGTAGAGGTCGGCCGCGAGCGTCTTCAAACGGTTTTTCCAAGCGGTGCGTTTTTCGAGTTTCTCGCGCTTGATGGCGTGAGCCGCTTGCCAGCGCTGCGGGGGGACGAGGTTGACCTTCCATCCGACCATCAGGCCAGAGTAACGGATGCCGCCAATCTGCTCAAAGAGCTTGGAGATGCCACTTCCCGCCGCTTCGCCCCAGCCACCCTTGGACGGGTATTCAAGGTGCATCTCGACGAGGCGCGACTTCATCGCGAACTTTTGGAGAAGGTCAACGAGCTCATCGACGGTCCCCGGCATCTTGATTGCGTAGGTCTTGCCGCCTTCGTTCCACACAATGCCGCCTGACACGCCGGGGTCGATGGCGATAATGATAAACTCGGCTTCCGTGGGCATCCGCTCACTTTGTTGCACCTTGCTTGGTAGACAAATGGAAAAGAGCGGCCACGCGTAGGGCGTAGTCGTTGGGGGCGAAGTTCCACGACTTGGCGCCTTCGTAGCCACGGTTCCAAGCCAGGGCTAACTGCTCAGGTGTGGGGGTCGAGTAGCCGTCAGCCTTGAAGCGCTGCCGAAGGATACGGAGGTGAGCCGCCGCGATCATGTCCTGGGCCATAGCATCTCGCCACTGCGACCATTGAAAGTGGAAGTGCTTCTCGGACTCGAGCAAGGCGTTGGCATCGTTCCACGCGGCCTTGCCTACCTGATACATCCCACGCTCGCCGGCCTTGCCGATGGCCTTGCGGTTCTGGCCGGACTCGACCTGCGCGATGGCCTCGAGGAAGGTGGCGTCGGAGGCCGCAGCTGAGTTAAAGCCGAGGAGGAACAGGGCGACGATGGAGAAGGGGCGGCTCACGGCTGGCCCTTGCCCTCCTTGGCTTCAATCCATTTATGATAAAAAATGCGACAAGGATAAGGTGCGTCGAACAAGTAATCAGCCATTTCGTTACCTACCTTAGTCAGCCGCTCGACCTGTGCTTGCAGTATTTCATTGGGAATGATGGTGCGGGTGGTGACGGCATTCAGCCGCTCGACCTCGGCCTTGAGGCGGGCGTAGTCTTCATAACGAACAAACTCTCCATCTGGCGTTGCGGAATCGTCTATTGAGTTCCCGCCAAGGATGTAACAATCGTATCGTTTCGGTTCGCTCATTGAGGCTTGGCGTCTGGGGTGATAGCGTTGCCGGATGTGATGGCGTCGGTCAGGCGTTGGACCTCGGCCTTGAGGCGGGCGTAGTCTTGATAGTCAACAAAGTCGCCCTGTGGGTGCTCAGCCAGATATGATTCTGGGTCGAGTCTGTATCGCTTCGCTTCGCTCATACGCGTCTCGGGACTTGTGATCCGGCGACCTCAAAGCCATCGAGCTCGTAGGAGTATTGTATGCCCACCCAGCCACCGGCGGCGACGTAGACCTGGAGCGATACCTTCACGGCGCCGTCTTCGTGCAGGGCTTCGTGGTAGTGGTTCAGTATCTTCTTCACGTTGGTCGAAGCGATGGCGGCCTTGGGGCTGACAATGTCCCCGGTCATGATGCGCTCGTTGACCTCGTAGATTTCGGCGAGAAGGTTACGCATCCCCTCGAGGTGCTGGAAGTTAGACATTGCTGGAGAGGTCATCGCCTCGGGCTTGGGCTTCGTCTTGCAGCCGTTCAGAGGCCGCGTGGTAGGGCCGGGCGTCAGGGTTGATGGCCGTGCCGGCCGTGATGCTGTCTTCAAGGCGCAGGATGACGCGCTCGTTGTGCATGGCAACGGCGTAGGCCCTATCGTGTTTCGTGATCCAATGCTGGCGGGACGATTCAGCTGCGGCCAGCTTGTGGCGGAGTCCGGCGATTTCGGCCGACTGGTCTTCGATGACGGACTTCTGGATGTCCAGGACGCGGTCGGTTCGGTCGGCGTAGTCTTTCAAGGCCGTCGCGGCGCTGTAAAGGTACTTGGCGGAGGCCCAAGGATTGAGCCACCATAGGCGTGGCATGACGGACGGACGGATGACGGTGAGCATGGCGGGGGCGTGGGCTAGTGGGTTAGGCATGGGTGGCTCGCTTTGCTCGCGGCTTGTACGCCTTGAGGTTGTTCCGGGGGATGCCGAGAATCTTGACCCAGTAGCGCAGGGTTCCGACTTCGACGTCCAAGGCCGAGGCCGCGTCGAGCTGGGACTTGTGGACTTCGTTGAGCGTCCTGATCTGCGGGTAATGACGGGCAAGGCGCTGGGCCAAGAACGGCGTGACGGGGCGGGTGGTCTTGAGCGGAGGTCGGCCGGCGACGGCGACTTCGTTGGTTGTGTTGGTGTATGGCATGGGGAAAGAGTTAGGCGAGTTCCCAGACGAGGACGGTGACCTTGGGGTTGGAGTACGAACCGACGTCACGGTACTCGACGACCTGATCGTACCGGACAACGGCATCGGCCTTGGCTTTGGCCGTGACGTACTTGTTGAAATCGGCGGCGGTGGGCTCGCTGGCAAGGACGACCAGTTGACCACGGACGTGGTCGATGCCGTACAGGGCGTAAGATCCGATGCCTCGGACAATGCCAGCGGAGTCCTTGAGTTTGGCGGTCTCGCGGAAGGTGGCGACCTTGCGCTTGAGGAGTTCGGTCATTGCCTTGTCGGCGACAAGGACGGCTTTGGGCTTGGTATTAGTGGGCATGGGGGTGAAATTAGGAAAGGACATCGGTCCCAGCTTTGGCGCGGTACCATTTGCACATTTTCTTGGACTTCTCGTAACGCCAGCGGCCCACTTCGACCGTGCCGGCAAGCACGGCATCGTCGAGCCATTTGCGGATCTGCGTCTCGCTGACCTCGGGCTTAAGGTGGAAGTAGTATTGAATCGGCATGAAGCCTTCCGGGGCTTTCGGCTCTTCTTCCTGCGGGACGTTCTTCAGGAACTTCTCGATGTTAGAAATCCGCTTTTCCAATGCTTCCAATTCCTTGCGGATGTTGGTGGTGATCGGGCTGCGGCGAAACTTACGGACAGCCTGGAGCGAATCCAGAAGGTCCATGGGGTTTGTGGGTGTGGGCATGGGTTTGGGTGGGTGGAAATTAGCGGGCGCGGTGGGTCTTGGCCTTGACGGTGTCCTGGCCGTTGATGGCCTTGTAGAGCGACGGGCCTTTAGTCACCAGCAGCGCGTTGTAGCCGACAGCGCCGGCGAGGAGAGCGAGGAACAGGAGGAGCGTTTTCATGTTGAGAGCGTTGGGGGAATTATTTGGCGAGAAGGGCGTTGGCTTCGTTGGTCGCGGCGATGAACTGGTCTTCCAAGTTCTCGATGGCAATGTCGATGCCTTCAAGGAACAGTTCGGGAGCCTTGCCGGAGAGTTCAGCGCGGAGCTTCTGCTTCTGGCGGATCTCGATGCGGATGTTGTTGGCCTTGCAGAAGAGTTCCGTGGCCTTGATGTTTTTGAGGTTGGTGGTCATGTGGATCGTTGGTTGGATTACTCCGACAATGTGGAACACGTTTTTCATTTAGGCAAGAATGTTTTTCCGACTTTGTTGGACAGGCACAAAAGACCCCCCGAGAGAAACCATCGTTGAGAGGGCCGGGGGGTACGGAAGGATGACTCCCCCGTGCCTTGCGGTAGAGAGGGGAGCCGTTATGGGTTGCAGTATGCCACCCCGGTCAGCCGCGTCAAGGGGTGTTAAAGGCCCTTCCTTGCCTCCCTACGGCCTTTTCAGTCCTTAGACGGCGACTTACCCTTGTTTGCGTGTTCCCGCAGCCAGCCAAGCGCCCAATCAAGAATCTCTGGCGAAGCATACGCCCCAGCACCCGCCGCCCCAAAAGCCATGCCTTCGCTGTTAAAGTACCCCTTGCACGCGGCGCCGATCAGGACGGCGGCCAAAGAGGCCGTGGCGGTACGGCGGGCGATATACCCAAGTGAACGCTTCTCCGTGCTGCAAAAGTAACGAATTAGCCAGGAGGCCGCCCCGATGGCGATGCCGATGGCGATGTCGCGCAGGCCGGCAGGGACGTCTTCGGGGGTGGGGGGGGTAGGCAAGGCGCTCATTTGCGGAAGGTCGAAGTCAGTAACGCTAGGTTAGCCACGCTATAACAGGCGAACATCAGCGACATGGGGTAGTTCTTGGTTATGAAAAAGTGAGCGATGCCGGCGGAGGCATAGGCCAGAGAGGCCGTCGAGGGGACCACGACAGTCAAAAACGTCTCGGTAGTCATGTGATGCGCGGGGGCTTGGCGTTAGGCTCGAGCAGGACGCGGCGGTAGTTCTGAGCCCAGAGCACTTTGCAAATCATCTTCCCGGTGCGGTCGACTTCGGACTCGCTCATTCCTGGATGGCAAAGGTGAGTGACCTCATGGATTAGAGTTTCGAGCATCCTTTTTGCACCAAGGCGCGGATCGGCCTCTAGCCTGTTCTCGCCTATGAAAGCCTGTCCCCACGCACGTTCACGGCCAAGGCGTCGATACACCACTTTGACGGGCTTACTTTTGCGGCGGCTCATAGGGTTCTGCTGACTTCGGCTTAAAGATGAAGAACAGTTCCCCGGCGACGGCGATAAGCAGCAGTCCGCCCAACGAAGGCAAAAACCACTTGGAGTCGAAAAGGAGGGGCAGGGCGGATAGAAACGTCCCGATGGCGAAAGCGACGCCAGAGCGGATGTATTGGCCGATGAGGCCCATGATGAGAGCGGCCACAAAGCAGACGCCAGCGGAGGCCAAGACCATGTTGCGGGGGCCTTCGGCTTTGACGCGGGCGAGTTCGGCGTTCAGCTCGACGATGCGGGCGTCTTTCAGCGCTGACACTTTAGCGGCTTCCTTCTGATCGGCGGCAAGTTTGGCTTGAGCGGCGTCGAGGGAGGTGAGCAGCGTATGGCCGAACTTCTTGGCGGCTTCATAATCGGCGGGGGTTGAACGCTGACGGGCGAGGGCGAGGTCGGAGGGAAGCGGCGGGGCGAGCAATGACAAGGCGACGGAGAGTTCGCTATCTACGGCGGTCGGCTTGCCGGCGGTGTTGGCTTCCTTGGCAACGGTCACGGCGGCGGCGACTTTGCCGTCAACGCTGCCTTGTTTGGCCGTAAGGTTGGCGACCACAGATTCGGTCGTCGGGGCGTCAGGCTGCTTCGGCAGCGGGTCGGGGGACGAGGCGCACCCGGTCAGGCAGAGAGCGATGACCAGGAGCGCGCGCATGACCTTACTTGCCCTTAAGAGCCTTGAGGATGTCCACGGCCTTCTCGACCTTGGCAGACTTGGCGTTCTTGACGCCAGCGTAGAAGCCGCCGATGAAACCGATGAGGAGGCCGATGAGGATGGTGATCATGGGAGGAGTTCGACTTTGACGAGGGGGCCGAGGTCGGCGGGGGTCTGCGGGATGGCGAAGGTAACGGTGACGGATACGCCATCTGAGTAGGGAGCATATGGGTCGCCAAGTGGAGGTGCAGAAAACACAGCCGTAATCAGCTCATAAGGGTCGCCCAGTTGAGGCCGCCCGGCATAATAGATTTTGTATGAGGTCATTAGCGTTCAATGATAAGTCCAGCACCAGTCACAATCATTCCTTGTCTAACCGAAAAAGTTGCGCTGGTCTCAACCTGCTCTTCATAAATGGAATATCCAGATGCCGTTGACCCAGTGGGTCCGAGGCTGGTCGTGGCGACGCTGGTGCCGTTGATGTAAAGGGTTACGTTTCCGGCACCGTCGGAATAGATCAGATACTTAAAAGACTGCCCGGATGCGTTCGTGATGCCCGAGGAGACCGAAGTAAGTGTGGTGCCGTTGTGGACGGTAAGATTGATAGCCGTGCCCGTGCCACCGACTTTGAACAGGCCGACTCCTTTATCGGTAAGTCCACCTGTAGCATTAGCAGAGCGACCACCGATGTTGATACGAGAAACGGTGTTGGCGTCGCCGTAATAG
>Ga0304729_1002463_pt1 | contig 11033 bp, 13 predicted proteins | sample C_131016_MF_Meta_FD_190475 | JGI IMG/M metagenome (GOLD analysis project Ga0304729, IMG submission 190475) | Freshwater microbial communities from Lake Croche, Canada to study carbon cycling - C_131016_MF_MetaG (v2) (version 2) | ecosystem: Environmental > Aquatic > Freshwater > Lake | place... | reverse complement strand
GCATTTAACAGACCCAAATGACGACATAGATTTCTTACTGGCAAATATTAAGAGCGGTGATATTTTTATTATTCAAGATAGAAATGACTCCCTTAATTATCAAAAGTGGACAGTAAGCGGCACGCCAACAACTGTTATTAATAATTATTGGACTTATCCTGTCACACTCTTAACATCTAGCGGTACAGGTACAACTAATTTTGCAAACGGTCACCCAATTTCTCTTATTACTCAAAGTGTTGGTGTTCAAGGAACTACTGGCGCTCAAGGTCTACAAGGCACACAAGGTCTACAGGGAGCCCAAGGCTTACAAGGTTTGCAGGGCACACAAGGTACGCAAGGAACTCAAGGCTTGCAGGGACTCCAAGGGTTTCAAGGCGTGTTCAATGTTAACCCCGTACAACCAACGCCGCCATATAATGGTCAGGTTTGGGTTAATACTAATGATGGTAGGACCTATGTATACGACGGCGTTGAATGGTTTGAGGCGTATGGAAATTATCAGGGGCTACAAGGAACTCAAGGTTTACAAGGCCCACTAGGTACCTCTATTTCCGCCACCTATGATACAGACCAGGGAGTTATATCGGGGCAGGTGTTTAGTTAATGGCTAATCCCATAAAGCGCGGAGAGTCTGGTAGCCAAGTAAGTTCTTGGAATCCAACTGCCTCTAACGTCTCTACTTACACATCGTTAGTTAATCCATATGGTTTAACTTTGAGAAAAACTATTTTATCTACTGGAACAGTTGCTATTCCTGATGGAATCACATTCGTCTATGCCATTGCAGTTGGTGGTGGCGGTGGTGGGTATGTAAACAGTGGCGGTGGTGCAGGCGGAGTTGCTTGGGGCTGGACTATTGCTACTTCATCTTGCATTGTTGGTGCAGGTGGAACATCAAGTGGTGGTGCTGGCGGTTATACACGGTACGGAAATGTCATTGCTGGCGGTGGCGGCTCTTTTACTGCTCCAGTATTAGGTGGTGGTGGCGGTAACTCTGGTGCTGGTTCAACAAATTATTATGGTATTCCTGGTGGTGCTGTTGGTACTTCTGGTTCAAAAGGTACTTCAGGAGCAGGAGCAGGAGCAGGTAGTGGTACAACAACTAATGGTGTAACTGGCGGCGCAGGCGGTGACGGAATTTCAGGTGGAATGGGTGCTAGTTCTACTGGTATAGGTTCGGCAACAAACACAGGCGGCGCAGGGGGTAATGGTTTAGTAGGTGGCGGTGGAGGTAGAGCGTCAAATTCATCTACATCAAATGTTGGCGGAGCAGGTGGCAATGGAATAAACATTCTTACTGGTGCTATTACAACTGGCGGTTCTGGTTCAACAAGTGCATCTAACGGCGGCGGTGGCGGCGGTGCAGGTGTTGCTGGTAACGGAATTTCAGGTGCTTTGGGCGGCGCAGGCGGTCTTGGTGGTGGCGGTGGGGGAAGCAGTCAAGGAGGAGCCACTGGCGGAAATGGAATCATTTACCTTTACTGGTGATAACTTATGAATAAACATTTAAAACAAGGTGAAGTTTCATCACAAGTATCAAGTTGGTTTCCATCATCCAATTTTGTTACTACTGGTTCTTCTATTACTCCTTATGGTTTGCAATTGCGCCAAACTTTATTATCTACTGGAACTGTTCGTATTCCCTCAGATATTAACTGGGTTTATGCCATCGCAGTTGGTGGCGGTGCAAGTGGTTCCGCAGTAGGTGGTGGTGGTGGCGGTGGAGGTGTTGCTTGGGGTTGGACAATTGCAACTCCAAGTTGTGTAATTGGTGCTGGCGGTGGTGGTACTGGAGGTTACACTCGTTATGGAAATGTAATTGCAGGCGGTGGTGGGGGCGGAAACGCTACTGGAGTTCTTGGTGGTGGTGGCGGTGGCAATGCTGCTGGTGCAACTAACTATTGGGGAGTACCAGGTGGCATAGCAGGTGTATTAGGAACTGTAGATGGAAAACCTGGTAGTGGAGGTGGGGGTGGCTACACGTCCGCACTTGCGGGTGTAAATAGTGGTAATGGTGGTAATGGAATCTCGGGTGGGGGCGGCGCTAATAATAACTATACTGGTGCAGGAATAAATAATGGTGGTTACGGTGGTTCAGGTTTGACAGGCGGTGGTGGTGGTGGTGTGTACGCAACTACAGGAACACGTAATAGTGGTGTCGGTGGAAATGGCTTAAACATCTTAACTGGCGCGATTACTACTGGTGGCATAGGGACAACGGGAATAAACGCTAATGGCGGTGGGGGCGGTGGCGCTGGTATTGCAGGTAATGGATTTAATGCTTCAGGAACTACTGGTGGTGCTGGTGGTCTTGGCGGTGGCGGTGGCGGTGGTGGCGCAACAGGTGGCGCAGGCGGCAACGGATTGATTTACCTTTTTTACTAGGAGACAACTATGAGCATAGACTTTTATAAGAATTCATCATTTGTTGATTCTCCGTATAATTTAAAACTTCAACAAACTTTTTCTACGCCTGGAACATTTCCAGTAACAATCCCCGCAGGAATTAATCGTGTATGGGCTGTAGTCATCGGCGGCGGTGGTGCTGGAAGCACACAAACCACAGGTGGCGGTGGAGGCGGTGGAGCAGGCGGATATTCTGCTGGTTGGACTTATGTTTCAACTTCAGTAACAGTTGGTGCAGGAGGTACTGGCTCATCAACTGCTGCTGCTGGTAACAATGGCAACTCATCAATCTATGGAATGGTGATGGCTGGTGGCGGTTCAGGTGGACAAAATTCAATCAGTGGTGGTGCTGCTGCTGGCGCAACAACTACGGCTGGTGCAACAACTTCTACTGTTTCTTACACAGGCGCACCTGCAACTGGTGGAAATGCTATTAGTTACGCAAGTGGTGGCGGTACTGGCACTGGCACAGCAGGAGTTTGTAGTAGCGGTAGTGCAGGGGTAGCCACAGTAACAGGCACTCAAACTGGCGGTGCTGGCGGTCGTGGTCTTATTTGCGGTGGTGGTGGTGCAGCAGGAACAGCAGGAACAGGTACAGGCGGTGCTGGTGGTACTGGCGATTTCTTTGCAGGTGGTACAGGTTCATCTGGAACAGGTTTTGGTTTTGGTGGAGCAGGCGGGGGTGCTGGATATCTTTCTGCTGGCGCAAATGCACTAGCCAACAATGGTGGAAACGGCGGTCTTGGTGGTGGAGGTGGTGGCGGTGCCTCAACACTAGGCTTAGCAGGTTCTGGAGGAAATGGTGCTGTGTTTCTATGGTATTAAGGAGTAATAATGAGTAGTGATATTAATCAGAGTCCACAATATAGTGATACTCCTTTGGGACTTAAATTACAACAGACGTTTTCTACGCCTGGAACTTTCTCAGTATCTATACCTGCAGGTATCAACCGAGTTTATGCAATTGTCATTGGTGGTGGTGGTGCTGGAACAAGTACATTGTATACAGGTGGCGGTGGTGGAGCAGGTGGTTATTCTGCTGGTTGGACTTATGTTGCAAATACAGTAACAGTTGGCGCAGGTGGATTAGGTTCTTCATCTAATATAGGTGCTCCTGGAACCCCAAGTATCTATGGAATGGTGATGGCTGGCGGTGGCGGAAGCGCTACCGCTACTTTTCCTCCAGGAAACCAACAAGGAGGTGCGGGGGGCGGGGCTACAACAGCAACTTCAACATCTGGTCCAATCTCATATACAGGAGCCCCTTCAAGCGGAGGCTCATCTGCTATTGGCTATGCTGGAAGCGGAGGTAATAATAATGGTGCAGGGGGCGCTGGTGTTTCAGGCGGGGGAGCGGGGGCTGGCTTATCTTCTGGCGGTATAGGTCTTGGAGGAGCGGGATTAATTGGTGGTGGTGGTGCTAGCAGCACGGGTACTAGTTATGCGGGAACTGCTGGAGGAAGAGGAGATTTTTATTTAGGAGGTGCTGGTGGTCCTTCATCAAACGTTGTTACAACCGCAAGTATTACCTCGGCAACTGGAAATGGTACAACAGTTACTTATACTGCCAACAATACATTTACTGTAAGTCAAATTGTTTCAATTACTGGACTACCTCAAACATCTGGTGCGGCTCTAAACCTTTCTAATCAAGTCATTGTTGCCCCAACATCAACTACATCTTTTTCAATAACAAATGTTGCTAATGGAACATCTGCTGGACCTGGAACTGCAAATATTTATGGTTCAGGTGGGGGCGGTGGGGGTGGGCTACTGTCTTCAGGAAACCCCGCTTCAGGAAACAGTGGTGGTGCTGGTGGTCTTGGCGGTGGTGGCGGAGGTGCTGGAGCAGTTGGCGGCACTAGTGGTAGTGGTGGCAACGGAGTAGTGCTTCTTTATTACTAATCAAAATGTACAATAGCAATAAGGAGATTTAAATGCCAATTACTTTCCCCACATCAGGGTTAACCGCAAACGTAACCACATATACCTATGGTGGTCTTACGTGGCTTTGGACTGGCTCCGTTTGGCAGTCTGTTGGCTCTGTATCGGTTCAGGGAATTCAGGGCACTCAAGGAATCCAGGGTTTGCAAGGCACACAAGGACTTGCAGGCTCTGCTGGAGGAACTGGCCCTACGGGTGCACAGGGATTGACTGGCGGCTTTGGTACACAGGGAGTTCAAGGCCTACAGGGAATTGGTTTTGGAACTAGCCAAGTTGTTTATCCAACAACTAGCGCATCAGTTGGATTTGCAGTTCAGGGGCTAACTGGTCAAACTGGTAGGTTAATTGAATGGAGAAACCCCACAGGAACTGCCCTTAGTGGCATTGATTCTGTTGGTAATTTAACAAAAGGCGATGGCGACCAAATAGTATTAGCAAGTCAAATCTTTTAATCATGCTAAAATAAGACCTATAATCAAGGAGATATAAATGGCAACATATAGCAAGGTAATTTTATCAGGGCAGCCATACTCATACCCGACCCTTGTTACTACCCCTACTCTTTCCACTACCGCTGGTCTCCTTGCTAACGTACAAGCGCCAGTCGGTACCGCTATTACTGCAACAATTACTGCGGCAACAGGCTCTGGAACAACAATTACATACACAGCAACTAACACATTTACTGCTGGTCAAATTGTATCCGTCACTGGTCTCACAACCGCATCTGGTGCGACACTTAATATTGCTAACATGATTATTGCATCAGCAACTTCTTCACAGTTTACTGTAACCAATACTACAGTAGGTACCTCTTCTGGTACAGGTACAGCAACCGTAGCGGTATCAAATACAACCGCATCAATTACAGCGGCATCTCTTCCTACTCTATCTAATATCGTTACATACACAGCAACTAACTCTTTTGTTGCTGGTCAAATTGTTACTATTACAGGTCTTACTGGAACGGGTAACGGTTTTGTTAACTTAGCAAACGTAATGATTGCTACCGCATCGGCTTCAGCATTCACAGTAGAAACTGCCTATAACTCTGGTGCCGCAGTATCTCTTACTTCTCAGTCTGGTACGGCTACATCTTATAACGCCGTGTATTCTTATACAGCAACAGTTAACGCACAGGTATTTGCCGCAACTCAATTAGTATCAGCATCTGGTTTAACTACAACTGGTTACAACGTCGGCTCTACACCAATTCTCTCTGTATCAACTTTAGCCGCACCAACATCAACTACCTATGCATTTGCATTCACGGTATCTGTACCTTCAACTTTAACTACAATTTTGTCAGCACAGACAGGAACTGCAACGGCGCTTCCACTAACTGGAACGCTTATCCATAACAACGTTAACGCAACTTCAACCGCTCTTGATGAAGTTTGGCTCTACGCAACTAACTTAACCTCATCAGCAGTAGTACTATCATTGGTGGTTGGCGCAAGCCAGTTAGGTACTCTGCCTCTTACACCCGCGGTAACTAACATTACAATTCCCGCAAACTCTGGTCTAACTCTTATTACTCCAGGGCTAATACTTTCTGCAAACAGCGCTTCAACCCTATACTCGGCAATTTATGCATACGCTTCTCAGGCTAATGCTATTGCAATCTCAGGCTACGTTAATCGTATAGTCTAAGGTCTAGGTATGCATCAATATCTACCTAGAGGTGAAGTAAGTTCACAAGTCAGCGATTGGCACCCATCTTCTCCTGCCTCAACACCTTTATCTAACACTCATTTTATTTTGCCCTACGGCTTAAAACTACAACAGACAATCAACGCTGGAACAACATCAGTCACAATCCCTGCTGGAATCACATTTGTTTATGCTATTGCAGTTGGCGGTGGTGGTAGTGGAGGAACTATTGGCGGCGGTGGCGCAGGTGGAGTCGCTTGGGGTTGGACTATTGCAACATCATCTTGTGTTGTGGGTGCTGGAGGTGCTGGAGCATCAGGTGGTTACACTCGTTATGGAAATGTAATTGCAGGCGGCGGTGGCGCTGCTATTACTGCAGGAATCCTTGGCTCTGGTGGTGGCGGTGGCGCAGGAGTAAACGCTCCATCAGGTGCAGGTGCAACAAACTATTGGGGAGTTACTGGTGGTGCAGGCTTAGCAGCAAACGCAGCAACTAGAGGAAACAACGGTGCAGGCGGTGGCGGTGGCGGTGGAACAGATGCAGGAACAACTGCGGGAAATGGTGGAGACGGAATTTCGGGCGGTGGCGGTGGAACAGTAAATACAACAACTGCTTCAACTTGCACAGCAGGTAATGGTGGAAATGGTTTAGTCGGTGGCGGTGGGGGAAGAGTTGCTACATCAGTCACAGGAACTCGTAACGGCGGTTCAGGTGGTAATGGAATAAACATTCTTACTGGCGCACAAACAACTGGCGGTGCAGGAACTACTGGCACAAATGCAAATGGCGGCGCAGGCGGTGGTGCTGGTATTGCAGGTAATGGTTCTGCTGCCGTAACAATTGTTGGCGGTGCAGGTGGTCTTGGCGGTGGCGGTGGTGGTAGCGGTTCAACTGTCAGCGCAGGTGGCGCAGGAATACTTTACCTTTTCTACTAGGGAGCAACTATGAGCGTATCTATTTATAGCAATTCATCATTTACTGATACACCTTACGGACTCAAACTGCAACGCACAATTACTGCAATAGGAACAACATCAATCACTGACATTCCTGCTGGTATTCAAAGAGTGTATGCAATCGTCATTGGCGGCGGTGGTGCGGGTTCAACCACAGCCGTTCAAGCCAGTGCAACTGTAACTGCAGCAGTGGGTAATGGAACAACAGTTACATACACAGCAAACAATTCATTTATTGCTGGTCAAGCCATAACAGTTTCAGGTCTAGGTATTTCTTCAGGTGTTTCCCTCAATATAAGTAATACAACTATTGCAACTGCTTCATCAACTCAATTTACTATAACTTTAGCGCGTACTGGTGTATCAAGCGGAACGGGAACTGCTAACGCAGGAGGCGGTGCTGGCGGTGGCGGAGCAGGTGGTTACTCTGCTGGTTGGACTTATGTTTCAACTTCCGTAACTGTTGGTGCGGGTGGTACTGGAACTTCAACTGCTGGCGCTGTTGCTAACGGCGGTTCGTCAATTTATGGGATGGTGATGGCTGGCGGTGGTAATGGTACCTCTACAGCAACTCCTGGCGCTGCTGCGGGGTCAACAACTCCAACCAACCAATACGTTTCAACCGTTTCTTACACAGGCGCACCTGGTGCAGGCGGTGGCGGAGTTGCTTATGCAACCGCCAATAGTGCTGCGGGAGTTTCAACAGGTGGTGGTGGTGGTTCTTATATTACAACTGGAACAGTAACTGCTGGTTCTAGTTTTCAGGGTTTAATTACTGGCGGTGGTGGCTCTGCTGGAACTACTGGAACCGCAACAGGTGGCTCTGGTGGAACTGGCGATAAGTTTGCTGGTGGAACTGCAACTGGTGGAACTGGCGCAACTTTTGGTGGTGGCGCTGGCGGCGCAGGTTATACAAGCGCAGGATTTGCAAATGGTTATCCCGCAGGAATTTCAACTGGTAACTTGAATGATGGCGGACAAGGTGGTTCAGGCGGTGGCGGTGGCGGTGCAGGAAATTCAGGCGGCACAGCAGGCTCAGGCGGTAACGGCGTTGTCTTGCTTTACTACTAAGAAAAGGATATAGATATGGCTACATATGCAGTAATGGGTGGAAACACAGTCAGCAACGTAATTGTTGCTGATGATAAAGAAGATGCGGCTAGAGTTATGGGCGCAGAATTAATTGAATATACCCCTGAAAATCCAGCGGGTATTGGTTGGACTTACGATGCAGATACAGGGCGCTTTACTGCTCCTGAACCTGTAGAGGTTGACCCAGCAGAGGCAGCACGCCAGAAACTTATTGCAGCAGGGCTTACTGAAGAAGAGATTGCAGCGCTGGTTAATACTGTAGAGTAACCGCCATGAATATGGTGCAGAGGGCGGTAGAAGAAGGCGGCAAGTTACACCCACTAGTTATTGATACTACTGGGGCAATGAACCCATCCATCTTTATTGATGATGATGGCAACATACTTGTCATCTTACGCAATGTTAATTACACGCTCTATCACTCAGAGAACGAGCAGAGGTTCCCATCTCGTTGGGGGCCTCTTGCTTATCTGCATCCAGAGAAGGACCTGCGCTTAGTTACTACTAACTATCTCTGCCGTCTCAACTCTGACTTGCAGATTACTGACTTCACAAAGATTGATACATCAGAGTTAGATGTCCCACCTCTATGGGAGTTTGTGGGCGAAGAAGATTGTCGCCTAGTTCAATGGGAGGGCGAGTACTACGCTATCGGTGTACGACGAGATACGACCACCAATGGTCAAGGCCGTATGGAGTTATCTAAGTTAGCAATAGATAAAACAAACTGGAGCGCCAAAGAAGTCTCACGAGTACGCATACCAACTCCTGGGGCCGATGATTCTTACTGTGAGAAGAACTGGATGCCGATACTCGATAAGCCATTTCACTTTATCAAGTGGTCATCTCCTGCTGAAGTTGTCAGAGTTGTTGATGGCAAATGCGAGCAGGTATCCGTTAAGCAAGGAGTACAGCCACCCCGTGACCAGCGAGGAGGTTCTCAACTCATTCGTTGGGGCCAGTACTACCTCTCATTTGCTCACGAGGTCGGGTTGTTTAAGAACTACCTAGTGCAGAAGGATGGCGTCTACTATCACAGGCTACAAGTCTGGGATGATGAATTAAACCTTATAGGTTTATCTCCTAAGAACTTTAACTTCCTCGGTGGTCGCATTGAGTTCTGTGTTGGGGCGGCAAAATACAACGATGATTTGCTTGTTTCTTTTGGCATGCAAGATAATGCGGCTTTTGTTCTCAGAGTTCCTGGGGGCGTTATTGATGAGATGGTGGAAGAGGCGCTGACTTATGCTGAATGAACTTATTGAGAGACTCTCATCGGACTCCTTTAACCCTGAGTTAAACTTTCAAGTTGCACAGGAGTACGGTCGCTTGGGGCAAAGTTCTTCTGAGGTCTCCTTCTACTTACGTGCTGTTGAATACGGATACAGAGAAGAAAGAACTTATACTTATAATGCGCTTTTAAAAATGGCGCAATGCTTTAACAGCCAGAGTGGTCGTGTTCACTCTGTAAGCAATAGCCTCCTACAAGCCATTGCCTATGAGCCAACACGCCCAGAGGCGTACTTCCTACTCGGCCAATTCTACGAAGCCGAAAAGCAATGGCAGGAGTGCTACACCTGGTCTCATCTTGGATTGACTATGGCCAAAGAATTTGCGCCTCTTCCAGAAACCGTAGGTTATCCAGGGCTATATTCTCTAGAGTTTGAGAAGGCAGTGAGTGCGTGGTGGGTAGGACGTAAGGATGAAGCAATAGAACTGTTCAAGCAGTTGTTAGAAGACCCTGATGTTTCAAATGAATATAGGCAGGCTATCTACAATAACTTGTCTAAGATTGAGAACTAGTTTACGCCACCAAATCTAAGAGTTACGGGATAATTACGTAGACCATCCTATAAGGAGTTTTATGGCAACCACAACGTATAAAGTTTTGGCTCAATTAAACACGAGCGCCACTACTGAACAGACTCTCTACACAGCGCCATCGCTGACCTCTACAGTTATTTCTACTATTATGATTTGCAACCAGGCATCCTCTGCAGCAACATACCGCATCGCTGTCCGTCCAGCAGCAGATGGTTCAACCGCTGCAAAGCACTGGATTGTTTACGGCGCAACAGTTGCGGCCTCAGATTCAACGGCGCTCACTCTTGGTATCACACTCGCTGCAGGAGACGTCATCCGTGTCTACGCATCATCAGCGACACTCTCATTCTCAGCATTCGGAAGTGAAATCGCCTAATGTCAATTTCAACAGCATCGTCCCAGGTAGCAACACTCACTCGCTATAGATTCGTTGCTGCTGGTTCAGAAACTTCAGTTTCTGGTGTTGACTCTAATGGCAACGTCCTCGCCTACACGGTAGGCATGGAGCAGGTCTATCTCAATGGCGTGATGCTCGTTCGTGGCTCTGACTACACGGCATCTTCTGGAACAAGTATTACGGCACTTACTGCACTGGCTTCATCTGACATTGTGGAGATTCTAACTTTTTCTCCCTTTGTTATTGCTAATGCTGTAGACCAGACTCTGGTCGATTCCAAGGGCGATTTAATCGTTGGTACCGCTGATAACACAGTAACAAGAGTGGGCGTTGGAGCAGCACTACAAACTCTCATCCCAGACTCAACTGCCGCATCAGGAGTCCGCTGGGGCGATGACCTTTTAATTCTTCAATTTATGCAGGCAATCTAAGAAAAGGATACAGTAAACAATGGCTGTAACATCAAAGACGCTCTTCCGTGGAGCGGCAACAACTACAACAACTACCACGTTGTACACAGTGCCAACCACAACCACAACAACTATCGTGACTAATATCGTCGTCACGAACACTGGTAGTTCTGCTTATACCTTTACATTGACCTTAGATAGTATTGACCTCTTTACCACAACAGCGATTGCTGCAAACTCAACAGCAATGTTTGATATGAAGCAAGTACTCGCTGCTAACGCAACACCAAAAACAATTAAGGGTGGAGCATCAGCAACTACAGTTAATTTTCATATTAGCGGAGTCG
>Ga0304729_1002460_pt1 | contig 11055 bp, 10 predicted proteins | sample C_131016_MF_Meta_FD_190475 | JGI IMG/M metagenome (GOLD analysis project Ga0304729, IMG submission 190475) | Freshwater microbial communities from Lake Croche, Canada to study carbon cycling - C_131016_MF_MetaG (v2) (version 2) | ecosystem: Environmental > Aquatic > Freshwater > Lake | place... | reverse complement strand
TGTCGCCCATGCGGAGACCGAAGTCGGGAGCATCGATATTTTGGTGAACAACTCTGGGGTGAGCACGACCCAGCGGGTGCAAGACGTGACCGAGGACGACTTTGATTTCATCTTCAATACCAACGTCAAGGGCTCGTTTTTTGTGGCGCAAGAGGTGGGTAAACGTATGCTGGCGCGTGCCAAGGGCTCTGCGCCGGGTAGCTACACCGGTGGGCGCATCATCAATATTGCGTCGGTGGCTGGGTTGAAGGTGTTGCCTCAAATTGGGGCGTACTGCATGAGCAAGGCCGCCGTGGTGCAGATGACCAAGGTGTTGGCGATGGAGTGGGGCCGTTTTGGCATCAACGTGAACGCGATTTGCCCCGGCTACATCGATACCGAAATCAACCACCACCACTGGGGCACCGAGCAAGGCCAAAAGCTGGTGAACATGTTGCCCCGAAAGCGCGTCGGTCATCCGCAAGATTTAGACGCTTTGATAGTTTTGTTGGCCAGCGGTGAGAGCGGTTTTGTCAACGGCGCCATCATCGCGGCGGACGACGGGTTCGCACTATGAAGATTGAGATACCAGAGCACAAGAAGCTGGTGTTTGAGATGACCATGCCCATACGGTGGGGCGATATGGACTCCATGGGCCATGTGAACAACGCAACCTATTTCCGTTATCTAGAGACTGCGCGCATCGACTGGTTGCACACCATCAACGCTGTGCCAGACCCCAAGAAGGAAGGCATAGTCATCATCAATGCCTTTTGCAACTTTTACAAACAACTCGAATACCCAGGCGATGTGCGTTTGAAGATGTTTACCAGCGATCCTCAACGCACGACCTTCGAGACGTGGGCCACGATGGAGCGCGACGACCAGCCCGGCGTGATTTACGCCGCGGGCGGCGCCACCACCATTTGGGTGGATTTCCCCAAACAAAAGGCAATTGATTTGCCTGACTGGATGAGAAAGATAGTCACACCATGAGCCGATACCCTCTCCCTGACCTCAACGCTTTGCCCGAAGACATCCGCGCCAAGGTGCTGGAAGTCCAAGAAAAAGCGGGCTTTATTCCGAATGTGTTTTTGGCGCTGGCGCGTCGGCCTGCGGAATGGCGGGCTTTCTTCGCGTATCACGACGCTTTGATGCTCAAGGAAGATGGCCATCTCAGCAAAGGCGATCGCGAGATGATCGTCACCACCACCAGTGCCGCCAACAACTGCCTCTATTGCGTGGTGGCCCACGGCGCAATTTTGCGGATTTACGAGAAAAAACCTTTGGTCGCCGACCAAGTGGCGGTCAACTACTTAAAAGCCGACATCACTCCCAGACAAAAAGCCATGCTCGATTTTGCGATGAAGGTCTGCCAGCACAGCGACCAAATCCAAGATGAAGACTTTTCTGCTTTGCATGCCCATGGCTTTGACGACGAAGACATTTGGGATATTGCTGCCATCACGGCTTTCTTTGGTTTGAGTAATCGGATGGCGAGTTTCAGCAACATGATGCCCAACCCCGAGTTTTATTTGATGGGACGTGTGCCCAAAAAGCCAGTTTCGTAGAATCCGCGAGTTAATTAGTTGCACAAATTTGGAGCATTCCTTTGAACAAAATATTTCCTTCTGCCGCTGAGGCGCTGAAAGACATCGTGGCCGATGGCCAGTTGATGGCGGTCGGCGGCTTTGGACTGTGTGGCATTCCCGAAGCCTTGATCGACGCTTTACGCGATAGCGGCGTGAAGAATCTGACAGTCATTTCCAACAACGCCGGTGTGGATGGCTTTGGTTTGGGTAAGTTGCTTGAAACCCACCAAATTAAAAAAATGATTTCCAGCTACGTGGGCGAGAACAAAGAGTTCGAGCGCCAGTTTTTAGCCGGAGAGTTAGAGCTTGAATTCACGCCACAAGGCACCTTGGCTGAAAAACTGCGCGCTGGTGGTGCAGGCATCCCCGCCTTCTTCACCAAAACGGGTGTAGGCACTTTGGTTGCCGAAGGTAAAGAGTTGCGCGACTTCGATGGCGAGACTTATGTGATGGAAAAGTCATTGGTCCCGGAAATCTCTTTGATCAAAGCCGATATTGCTGACAAATCGGGCAACTTGCGCTTCAACATGACGGCGCGCAATTTCAATCCTGCAGCCGCGACTGCCGGCAAGATTTGTGTGGTGGAAGTGGAGCGCATCGTCGCTATTGGCGAACTAGCCCCAGACGATATCCATTTGCCTGGCATTTATGTTCACCGCATCGTGCACAACCCGACGCCTGAAAAGCGCATCGAGAAGCGCACAGTGCGAGACAGATCCGTTTAAATATTTGTAAGGTGAACAGCCAAAGCTGTTGCCGCTAAAAGGAAAATACATGGCTTGGACCCAAGACGAAATGGCCGCCCGCGCGGCAAAAGAACTGCAAGACGGCTTCTATGTCAACCTAGGCATTGGCATCCCCACCCTGGTAGCTAATCACGTGCCAGACCATTTGGAAGTCTGGTTGCAAAGCGAGAACGGTATGTTGGGCATTGGCCCATTTCCTTACGAGGATGAAGTCGACCCCGATCTTATTAACGCTGGCAAGCAAACCGTCACCACCATCAAAGGCTCAGCGATTTTTGGCAGCGACCAATCTTTCGCCATGATCCGTGGCGGCAAGATCAATTTGTCGATCTTGGGTGCCATGCAGGTCAGCGAAAAGGGCGATCTCGCCAACTGGATGATTCCCGGCAAGATGATCAAAGGCATGGGCGGCGCGATGGACTTGGTCGCTGGCGTCAAACGGGTGGTCATATTGATGGAACACGTCGCCAAAAAGAAAGACGGCACCGAAGACCTAAAAATCTTGCCCCAGTGCACCTTGCCGCTGACAGGCGTGGGCGTGGTCAACTTAATCATCACCGACCTCGCGGTGATGGACGTGACGCCTCAGGGCCTGAAAGTGTTGGAACTTGCCCCTGGCGTGACGCGCGAGTTTTTACAGAGCAAGACGGGCGTTACGCTTATTTAAGCGCTAGCAATAGCCTGCTGGACTGCCTTGCCCATATTCGCAAAGTAGTCCGCAGCCGCTTTGGTGGGAACTAAATATTTGGTACGGCGGTTTTTGCCTTCGAACACGGTGTCGATCATTCCTAGCTCGCGTAATTGGTCGAGTTTGCGGTGGATGGTAGCGGGGGATGCAATGTGATCTAAGGCCATGGCTTCAGTCACTGTGAGCGGTTTTTTCTGGTCGTTGCGCAGGCCGATCACGTCTAGCAATTTCTTGGCGTCAAGGTCTATTTGCGGCGAATTGTTATGGCCCTCCAGTGCATGGACCAAATTCAAAAAACGCATATAGATTTGCTGTGTAGTCATGAGGATTAAGTTGGTAGAGGAGAAAGCGAGACTGATTTTAAAATGAACAAGAAAACAAAGTTGATGACAAAGGTGTAAAACTACCTATATTGGTTAATTCAATACACCTATGCATTCAATCATTAGCTGGCAAAGGCGTCGCCAATCCGTTGGCCACTATGAGATGAACATTTATTTGGAAATATCTCCGATGCACAGATATTTCATTTCCAAATATTCATCCATACCGTGGCTAGAACCTTCACGTCCTAATCCCGATTGTTTGACGCCACCAAACGGCACATGCTCGGTCGCGATGACACCGACGTTGATGCCCACCATGCCGTACTCCAAAGCCTCGCTGACGCGGAAGATGCGTCCTACATCGCGACTATAAAAATAGCTGGCCAAGCCAAACTCGGTGTTGTTGGCAGCGTCAATCGCTTCTTGGTCTTTGTCAAAGCGAAAGACTGGCGCAAAGGGGCCAAAGGTTTCTTCTTTGGCGCACAGCATGTCAGCGGTGGCACCTGAAATCACGGTGGGCTCGAAAAATTGGCCGTTTAGTTTCTTGCCGCCGACAACCACCTTACCGCCTTTGGCAATGGCGTCTTGCACATGGCGTTCGACTTTTTGCACGGCGGCGTCTTCGATCAATGGTCCTTGAACAACGCCGTCTTCAAAACCGTTACCGACTTTCAGCGCTTTGACTTTGGCGGCAAATTTCTCAACAAACTGGTCGTACACCTTGTCTTGTACGTAGATGCGGTTGGCGCAGACACAGGTTTGTCCTGCGTTGCGGTATTTGCTGGCCATGGCGCCTTCAACAGCGCTGTCGATATCGGCATCGTCAAACACGATGAAGGGAGCGTTGCCCCCTAGCTCAAGCGCGAGTTTTTTAATGCTCGGCGCAGACTGCGCCATCAAAATACGGCCGACTTCGGTAGAGCCTGTGAAACTGATGTGGCGCACCGTGTCGCTGGCGCAAAACACTTTGCCCACCGCGATGCTGTTGTCGCTGTCTGCCGTCAAGATGTTCAACACGCCAGCAGGAATGCCAGCGCGCACTGCCAACTCGGCGGCAGCCAGCGCCGTCAACGGCGTGAGCTCTGCGGGTTTGATCACCACTGGGCAACCTGCCGCCAACGCGGGTGCCACTTTACGGGTGATCATGGCGAGCGGGAAGTTCCAAGGCGTGATGGCGGCACAAACGCCAATGGCTTGTTTAATCACCAGCAACCGGCGGTTGTTGTCGAACTGGGGCAGGGTTTCGCCATTGACGCGTTTGGCCTCTTCGGCATACCACTCAACAAAACTCGCGCCGTAGGCGACTTCGCCTTTGGCCTCGGCAAATGGCTTGCCTTGCTCGGCCGTCATGATGCGCCCAAGGTCTTCTTGGTTGGCCATCAACAAATCAAACCATTTGCGCAGAACAGCGCTGCGTTCTTTGCCTGTTTTGGCTTTCCATGGGCCCCAAGCGGTGTTGGCGGCAGCAATCGCGGCTTTGGCTTCGGCGGGGCCTAAATTGGCTACGTCAGCAAGTTTTTTGCCGGTGGCTGGGTCATTCACATCAAAACGGCTGGTGCCCGCGACCCATTGGCCGTTGATCAGCGCGTCGGTTTTTAACAGCGAGGGATCGTTAAGAAGCGAAAGGGGGGCGGTTTTCATGTCCATGGAAGTCTCCTAAATAAGCTTGGGGAAGAGCATAACGCCCTTACCTAGGCTGTCTGGTCTTGAAGGAGACTGTGAAACCTATAATTTATGGATGACCCAACCCCCATTCTCAGTCGCCGACATTCGGCAGTCTTTCCTCGATTTTTTTGCTTCTAAAGGCCACACCGTGGTGGCTTCTAGCCCCTTGGTGCCCGGCAACGACCCTACCCTGATGTTCACCAATTCGGGCATGGTGCAGTTCAAAGATGTATTTTTAGGCACCGATAAACGATCCTATGTGCGCGCTGCTTCTGTTCAAGCCTGTTTGCGCGCAGGCGGCAAACACAACGACCTAGAAAACGTGGGCTACACCGCCCGCCACCACACCTTCTTCGAAATGCTGGGCAACTGGAGCTTTGGTGACTATTTCAAGCGTGAAAGCCTGAAGTGGGCTTGGGAACTGTTGACCGAGGTCTACCAACTGCCCAAAGAGCGCCTGATTGCCACCGTCTATGAAGAAGACGACGAGGCCTACGATATTTGGACCAAAGAAATCGGCTTGCCCGCAGACCGTGTCATCCGTATCGGTGACAACAAAGGTGGACGCTACAAGAGCGATAACTTTTGGATGATGGCTGACACCGGCCCTTGCGGTCCGTGCAGCGAAATTTTTTACGATCATGGCCCGCACATTCCGGGTGGCCCCCCTGGCAGCCCTGAAGAAGACGGCGACCGTTTCATTGAAATCTGGAACAACGTCTTCATGCAATTCAATATGGCAGAAGACGGTTCCGTATCGCCATTGCCCGCGCCATGTGTCGATACTGGCATGGGCTTGGAGCGCCTGGCGGCCATCTTGCAGCATGTACACAGCAATTACGAAATCGATTTGTTCGATGCGTTGATCAAAGCCGCAGGGCGTGAGACGGGGTGCAAAGATTTAAAAAACAACTCACTGCGCGTGATCGCCGACCATATCCGCGCTACTGCGTTTTTGGTGAGCGACGGTGTCGTCCCTACCAACGAAGGCCGAGGCTATGTGCAACGCCGCATCGTGCGCCGCGCCATTCGCCATGGCTACAAACTCGGGCAGAAAAAACCTTTCTTCCACAAACTCATCCCCGAGCTTGTGGAACTAATGGGTAAGGCTTATCCCAGTTTGGCATCTCAGGCAGATCGCATTGCTGCGATTTTGAAAGCCGAAGAAGAGCGCTTTTATGAGACGCTTGAAATTGGCATGCAAATCTTGGATGAGGCTTTAGGTGTCAGTAGTGCCGCTGGTGTCACTGATCCAAAAGCATCCAACGATCAAAGCAAAAAACTTTCCGGTGAAGTCGCCTTCAAGCTGCACGACACCTATGGCTTCCCTCTCGATTTAACCAACGATGTGTGCCGCGAGCGTGACGTGACTGTGGACGAAGCAGGCTTCCACGCCGCGATGGACAAGCAAAAAAACCAAGCCCGCGCCGCTGGTAAGTTCAAGATGGACAAGGCCTTGGAATACAACGGTGCTGGAAACACCTTTGTGGGCTACGAGTCTTTGGGCTCTGCCACCAAAGTGGTTGCCATCTACCTCGACGGCATCGCTGTTGCTGAACTCAAAACCGGACAAACGGGCACCGTCGTTTTGGACACCACCCCCTTCTACGCTGAAAGCGGCGGACAAGTCGGCGACCAAGGTCTGCTGAAAAGCGGTTCTGCTACTTTTGAAGTGGCAGATACCCAAAAAATCAAAGCCGATGTGTTTGCCCACCACGGCATTAACACCCAAGGCACTTTGGCAGTTGGCGACCAAGTGCAAGCGCAAGTCAACACTGTGGTGCGTGAAGCCACCGTGCGCAACCACTCCGCCACCCATTTGATGCACAAAGCCTTGCGCGAAGTGCTGGGCACCCATGTTCAGCAAAAAGGCTCTTTGGTCGACGCAGACAAAACGCGTTTTGACTTTGCGCACAACGCACCCGTCACGGCTGCTGAAATTGCGCAAATCGAAGCCAAGGTGAACGTAGAAATCTTGGCTAACGCCCAAGCCCAAGCCCGCGTGATGGACATCGAATCTGCCCAAAAAACAGGCGCCATGATGCTGTTTGGCGAAAAGTACGGCGAGACGGTGCGGGTGCTCGACATTGGCTCCAGTCGCGAGTTGTGCGGCGGTACCCACGTGCAACGCACCGGTGATATTGGTTTGTTCAAGATAGTGGGCGAGAGCGGTGTGGCTGCAGGTGTGCGCCGTATAGAAGCAATCACTGGCAGCAACGCTTTGGCTTATTTGCAGTCCTTGGAGAATTCAGTCGCCCTTGCCGCTGGCGCCTTGAAAGCGCCCACCGCAGAACTGAACGCACGTATTGCTCAAGTGCTAGACCACGTCAAAGCTTTGGAGAAAGAAGTCTCCGCACTCAAAGGCAAATTGGCTTCTAGCCAAGGCGACGATTTAATGGGTCAAGCCGTAGATGTTAAAGGCGTGAAAGTGTTGGCTGCCACGCTAGAAGGCGCAGACGCCAAAACCTTGCGCGACACCATGGACAAGTTGAAAGACAAACTCAAAACTGCTGTCATTGTTTTGGCGGCAGTTGATGGCGACAAAGTGCAAATCGCTGCTGGAGTCACGGCCGACACTGTGGGAAAAGTCAAAGCGGGTGAGTTGGTGAACTTTGTTGCGCAGCAAGTTGGCGGCAAAGGCGGCGGCAAAGCCGATATGGCGATGGCGGGGGGTACGGATGCTTCTGGATTGCCTAAGGCTTTGGCTAGTGTGCAGGCTTGGGTGACTAAGGCGCTGGGCTAATAGCTAAGCCGTAGCAGGCTCTTGAATTCTCTTTCTTCTCCCGTGATGGGGTCGGTGAAGGCGATTTTTTCAGCCAGTAGTTGCAAAGCTTGGCGGAAATCTTCGATCTCTTCGGGGCCGCGCAGAACTTCAGGGTAGAACTGGTCGCCTTCTATCGGTATGCCCAAGGCACACATATGGATACGCAATTGATGGCGTTTGCCAGTGACGGGAGTGAGTTGGTAGAGAGCACTAGGTTTGGAGGAGTTCTCAGGCGAACTGCTGGGTGACCCCGCGGCTGAACCCATGGATGTGTCCACGGCTACGTCCAGATATTTCAATATCTCAACACGCGTTTCACTATTCGTCAAACCCTCCACCTCACGCGATAGAAAAAACTGCGCATCCTCTTCAATACGACTTATGCGTGTCAGGGGGAATACCAAGTCATCACGATACGGCGCAATCGCTTGGTAGATTTTTTGTACCTTGCGTTCTCGAAACAAGGCTTGGTAGGCGTCGCGTTCCTGTGGGTTCACAGACAACAAGACCAAGCCCGCCGTTTCACGGTCAATGCGGTGAATTGGGCTTAGGGTGTCTATACCGAGTTCCTCTTTCAATTGCACCAACAAGCTACTGCGTACATAACGTCCGGCCGGCGTGACAGGCATGAAGTGGGGCTTGTCTGCCACGACCAAATGCTCGTCTTGAAATAGCACCCGCGCTTTGAAGGGAAGTTCAGGCTCCTCTGGGACGCGACGGTAATAGTGAATCAGAGCGTTGGGGGTGTAGGGCGCTGACGCATGGATAGCGTCCCCTTGCTCGTTGAGTACCAAGCCATCCGCAAAACGCGCCGACCATTCTTGTGGCGTCACTGTGGGAAAGCGCTCGCATAGAAAGTCAAAAACGCTTGGCCAGTTTGAGATGGCATTTGTGTCGGAAAACTTTGCGCTAGAAGGCAACGCCACCGTGCTGGCGCTAACACCATCGCGTGTTGGAAGCTTAGGCCTTTTCAAACACCAAGTCCCACACACCGTGTCCTAATTTCAAGCCGCGGTTTTCGAATTTCGTTAAGGGACGGTAGCTAGGTTTTTCGGCAAAACCACTGGGGTCGGTGGCGGTGTTTTTGATGAGGGGCTCAGCGGACAGCACTTGCAGCATTTGCTGGGCGTAAGGTTCCCAGTCGGTTGCCAGATGCAGATAGCCACCTTGTTTGATATGAAGCGCCAGTCGGTTCACAAAAGGGCTTTGGATCAGACGCCGTTTGTGGTGGCGGCTTTTGTGCCAAGGATCTGGGAAGAAGATGTGGACGCCATCCAAACTGTTTTCGCCCAACATGTAATCCATCACCTCGATAGCATCGTGTTGCACGATGCGGATATTGCCAATGTCTTCTTCGCCGCAGCGTTTGAGTAAGGCGCCTACGCCAGGTGCGTGAACTTCGCAACACAGAAAGTTATCGCCCACACGCGTTTGGGCAATCTTTGCCGTTGCGTCGCCCATGCCAAAACCAATTTCTAAGATGAGCGGCGCTTGTCTGCCAAATGAGGCTCCAATGCCTAGCTTCTCGTTTTTGAAAGGCAACAAAAACTTCGCCCCAAATTGCTCAAACGCCCTGGTTTGTCCTGGACCCATGCGTCCAGCGCGCAGCACATAGGTTTTGATGACGCGCATGAAGGGGGCGTCAGGTTTTGGGGTGTTTATTGCGTCTGGAAAATCAGTGGCGGACATAACAGGTTTTTATAGAAATCGCTATAGATTATCGTGGGCTACTTGCGCTGAACTTCAAGCCCGCCTTGGTTCGATAACCACGCCTGTGTCCATTCGTGCAAAGCATCCACTACATTAGTTTTGCAAGGACTCAGTCCCAATACCTTTGCTGCCTGGTTCAATGCAGCCAGAGGGATTTGTAAATCTAAAGCCTGTACCCCGTTTTGCTTACTTAGCTTTTCACCGTTCTCACCAAGTACCAGCGGTGCATGCATGTAAATGGGCGCGGGCAAACCCAAAGCTTTTTGCAACAAAATTTGTCGCGCTGTGTTGTCATGCAAGTCCTCGCCACGTACCACATGGGTGACGCCTTGGTCGGCGTCGTCGACCACCACTGCGAGTTGATAGGCCCACAAACCATCGGCACGTTTGAGAACAAAATCGCCAACGTCATTCGCTATGTCTTGCTGTTGGTACCCCATTCGCCTGTCGTGCCATTCCAAAGTTTGGGGCAGATGCAGGTCACTGATCACAGCTTGCACATTCACACGCCAAGCACGCGCCGGTTTGCCTTTCAGACCGTCACGACAAGTGCCGGGGTAAACCGCAGCGCTATGTCGTGCTAAATCTTGCCCTTGTGAAAAATAAATATCTTCAATTTCTTTACGCGAACATCCACAAGGGTAGGCCCAGCCTTTATCAACTAACTTGGTTAATGCGGCTTCATATAAATGCGTACGATGCGACTGCCAAGTGGGCTCGCAGTCGGCAACTAAGCCACAGGCGGCGAGTTGTTCTAATATTTGTTGGGCTGCCCCAGCAACACAACGCGGTGCATCAATGTCTTCTATTCTGACGAACCACTGTCCTAAGTGTGCGCGAGCGTCAAGCCAACTCGCTAATGCGGCGACCAATGAGCCAGCATGCAATAGTCCAGTTGGCGAGGGCGCGAATCGTCCGATATAGCGCACGCCCACCACCACAAAAAATTACAAGCGATATGCCGAGTGGCAGACGGCGAGTGCGAGTTCTAAGCCTGAGACAAAAGCATCTTCAACTCGGTGGCCTAAATGCCAATCCCCGCAAGTGCCCAAGCCCGTTGTGGCATGAAATTGGTAAGGCGCACCCAATGGCACCAAAGTTTGCGCATAACGCCAACGGTGTACTTCAGCGTAACTAGGTTCTGCGCGAATGCCTGTGAGTTCGGAGAAAGCGCGCAGCATTTTGGCTTGCACGCGGGGCGCGTCGTCTTCCAAATGTTCTTGGGACCAGGCCGCACTGGCTTGCACCGTCCAGCGTTCAATCTTGCTGCGTCCAGGTTTGGAAGACTCGCGGGTCAACCAAGCCACACGGTGGTGGGTGCTACGCGCGGCGTTCCATTGAGGACCGAGGTGCGGCAGGTCGGGGTTGTTAGCGTTTGGAAATGCCAGCATCAATGTCCAGCACGGTGCTACTTGAACTTTGCTGATCGCATCTAACAAATGTGCGTCGTTTGCATGTGTGCCTGAGTTACGCAGTAATTGCTCGGCTTGTACGGACGGAACTGCAAGCAACACACGGTCAAAACCGGAATGCGTTTCTGGAATTTCAGCGCGGGTGCTGGTGTTGATGCTGTGCAATGTCCATT
>Ga0304729_1002459_pt1 | contig 11056 bp, 17 predicted proteins | sample C_131016_MF_Meta_FD_190475 | JGI IMG/M metagenome (GOLD analysis project Ga0304729, IMG submission 190475) | Freshwater microbial communities from Lake Croche, Canada to study carbon cycling - C_131016_MF_MetaG (v2) (version 2) | ecosystem: Environmental > Aquatic > Freshwater > Lake | place... | reverse complement strand
TTTAACAAGCTGTTCATGATTACCTTTTCCTAAATCTAAAGTTATATCTTCATTATTAGGGTCTAAAGTAAATCTAAATGTATCTCCACCTTTATCGTTACCGTATTTTACTTTAATTCCAAATTTATTAACACCTACTCCAGTTAATCTAATATCAACTACTTCATCTCCTTGACCTCTTAATACTCTTAGCAGAGACTTACCTACAGTTCTACCAACTGCTTGTGCTTCTTCTGCAGTGTATTTTCTACCTGCTTCTTCTTTTATTCTTTTTTGTCCTATACTTGCATGATCTATATTTGGGTCTGTTTTTATATTATTAACAGTTTCTTGATCTGCTGGATCTACTTTTAATACTTTATCAGGTAGATTTCCTTTATAGGAAATAGTAGTAGGCATTGTTGATTCTACTAATTTCATTAATTTTTTCATATGTTAGTCTATAAATATAGTAATTATTTTTTTATTATACAAATAAATAGAGATTTTTTCTATTGACAATGGTAATTTAAGTACCTTTGTAATGCTTTTGCATAATGAGTTCCCTTATCTTCTAGCTTTGCTTTTGCACTTCTTACTTTTGAACATGATAATTTTCCTAATCGATCTTTAAGTATTCCTGGTTTTACAGGATCATCAACACCCTCTTGTGTATTTTTAAGAATTTCTTTTACTGCTGCTTTATAAGCTTTACTTCCTTTCCTAGCAGGTTTTTCTCCTCTTTCATGTTTTGCATGTATGTTTGCCCACAACCCTTCAGATTCCTCCTCAAGAATTTCTCTTAATATATCTGTTAATTTAATCATATTACTTATTTTTAATTAACAATTCCCCTAATACTTCTATTTTTCCTACTAATTCTTGGAACTGTATCTGAGAAATATCAAAATCATTCTTAGTTGATTTGTATAGTTTTTCTAAAAATTCCTTATAATCACTTTTAGCTTTTTCAAAATCAAGTTTTCCTTCAGCTGCTTTTTTATAATATGGTAACTTTACTTTAAAATGATGCCATGTTAATAGAGCTAATCCTCCTTTTTTCTTAGCATTATCAGCAATTTTTTCAGCTCCTTTTTCACGAGTTTCTGCAAATTGCTCAATTACTTCGTTAGAGTCTTGTGTTATTTCCTGTAATAATTGTGATAGTTTCATTCTACTTTCCTTGACCTTTATAAAGTTTTTTATAATTTTTAGACGATTTTAACTTGGATGTTTTCGCTTTAGAATGAACTCCTGGTCTTTTTACTTTAGGTTTTTCAATTTTTGTAGATGCTGATGAAGAAGTTTTTGCCATTTTACTTTTTACTATAAATAGGCCTAATCTTGTAAATGCTTTCTAGCATGTGTTAAAAATTCTTGTAAATTTTCTAATACTTTTTCCTTTATTTTACTGTTATTATTAGACCAATCTTCTACATCTCCTTGCTCGGTTACAAAAGTATCTATTTGATTTACTTGTTCTAAGTAATATTCTTCCATATCCTGTAAGAATGCTCTTAATCCTCCTCTAAGCATAGATTTTTCATACTGTTCGTAAAGACCTGCTTTTCTTAAAGTAGCTTCATATTCTATAGTACATGGATCAAAACAAAATCCATGTATCTTATACATTTTTTGAGCAAGCCAATGCTTTAAAGGGCCTCCACATTTTGGGCATTTTAAAGGCATTTGCATAGCTTTTTTTGCCTTATCTAATTTAGTTATGTTTTGTTTAATTCCACTTTTTATTGTCCAGGTACGTCCATTTTCTTCCCATACATCTCCTTCGTTATGTACTTGGTATTGTTTTTCGTATCCTACTCCTGTTGTTGTTTTTGCAGAAAAATCCTTTTTAACTAGATTTCTAACTCTTTCAACATCTTTTGATTTGAATTCTTTCTTAAGTAAGCTCTCGCCCATAACCTATCTTTTTTATTAATGTTATTACAATCTATGTATTAAAAATTTATTCCAATTTTCTTCTTCTTTTCTTGCTTGTACTTCATAAGGATGATCTACATAATCATACCCCTGTTTATAATATCTAGTCATCCAGGATGGGGATTGTAAATAATGCTGGTATTCGTGTACTAGTGTTTTTATTAGATCTTTTTCAGTTTTTATATTTTTCCAATATACTACAATGTCATTGTCTATATGGCAAAATTCTCCTTTTATGCTTCTATGTTCTGCATCACTATAAGGACTATCTTCTACATATATGTAAGGAAAAGTGGCATGATGTTTACTCATGCCATAATGTTCCTGTATTTTATTTATGTATAGTTCTGTTAAATTTTCTATAACCTGTTTATCCATTTTTTTGTTTATCTTCCCAGTTTCTAAAAGTTATATTACCTTTTAAATAAGCTTCTTTTTCTATTTGATCTAAATAATCATCTTCGTTTGTATTTGAAGTTTGAATATTACCCAATCTTCCTTGTAAGTTTTGAATGTGGTGAATCATTTCGTGAGTGAATGATCTACAAACATCTTTTGGATGTCTACCTAATACATACAATACTACTTCTTTATTATTAGGTTCATAGTATGCTGTTTTTCCAAAAAAGTTATTTGCTTGTTCAGGATCTTTTTTAATTTTTATTTCTGGAAGTGGTAGTATTTGCATTCCTTGATCAAGCATATACTCTAGTATTGAAGCAATAAACGGTTTATAATCGAAAGTAGATTGCTGTTCTTGTATTAATTTACTTTGATATGGTGTATAATCAAAGCTTGTAGGATTTTCTAACCTATTTGTAATAACTATTCTATCTTGTTGAAAATCTACTTTGAATCTTTTATCAGGTACATATTGTCTTAAATCATCATAAAGTTTAACTAATTCTGCTCTATCAGCAGAAGGTATTACAGATGTTACTGCAATAGGTGTTCCTGATGAATTTTCTTTTACTAATTCTTTAGGAAAAAATCCTGTGAATAATTCATCAATAGTATCTGCCATTTTTTCTTCTACCGATTTTGGAGTTACTATATCTATAATTGCTTGTTTATCTTCTTTAGAGACTACTGAAGGTATCCATTTTCCTGATACTAAGTAACTTTGTGAATTTCTTATTACTGATGCTGAGAATTTATCATCTTCTTTTGCTGCAATAATTGGAAGTTCTACTAATTCTACTTTTGGATATTTTTCTTTATTTTTTACAATACCGGAAAATTTTTTCATTTCATCTGCAGTAGTTCCTGTAATTATTTTATCTACTTTATCTTGATTATCATCAATCCATAAATAAGTATCTAATATCGGAGTTTTAGGGCTTATATGAACTTCAATAGGAGTAGCTAAGTATTTTGCATAGATTTCCCATATAGCTTTTGATTGTTCAGCTGTAATTTCTACTCCTTCTCTTACTTTATTTCCTATAAAAATTATTAACTTATCTGCTTGATCTCCCAGTACTTTAGCATTTTCATAATGTACTTTATGTGGTGGTTTAAATCCTCCAGCATAAATTGCTACTATATTTGATTGATCATCTAATGCTTCAGATAAAGTTTGTGCTACTTTTTCAAGTGCAGCTTCTTTTCCAGCTCCTTTAGGTGTTCCTACTTCTCCTGATTTAACAGAAACCATACTTCTAAAAGTACCTGCTATTCTATTTTTTGATCTTGGATTAGTTAACTTTTTTGCAATATCATCTAATAAATCTTCAAAAGATCCATCTATATTAAATCCCTTAAATAATATTTTTATTTGACCCCAATTTGCTGAACTCCAAACATCCTCTCTAGCTACTTCTTTAAAGTTATCTAATTTAACTTTTCTTAAAGTAAGTCTTACTGATGATAGGTTAAATTCAAATTCTTCATCTTTTGTAAGTTGAGGTACATTTGTAATACCCATTCTTCTAAATACCTCTTGAGGATCTTGCTCAAGTAATATCACTTTTGCTAATCCAATAAGTAACCCTTGCTTTTCAGCTGGTAAATCTAAGAAAGATTCTTTAAATGTATGTTCTTCTTCTGTAAGAGCTATTATGTTATCTACTTGAATATATTCATCCTGTTTTCCTTCGATTGGAAAAAGTACAGAAATAAGTTCTCCTGAGTTGTAATACTTTCTTCCTGCATATTTTTCATTTTTAAAAGGAACAATTATATCGGAAGGTAGTTTACTTATTGCATCAATTATTCTCTGCTTAACCTCTCTTTTATCATCTCCTTCAAACCAAATTACTAAATCTAAATCACCATAATCTGCTTTTGAACCTGTTTTTACAGATCCTGAAAGAGTTGCTTTTTTAAATCCAGGAATTGTTTTTAATACCTGATCTACGTACTTATTGAATGTACCTTGTACATCTTGTTTCTGTATTCTGTTTCCTCCGGCTACACCTGACATATTATGCTACTTTATATTTTGCTAGATTAGAATCATCTGGTAAAAATTTACCTTTTAACCCTAATCTTTGTTGATTATCAATCCAGTATTGTTGTAAGTCTTCTGGTATGTCACATCTAGTGCTATCTAATATTTTTAAATAAGTATCGTACACTGCATGAAGATCTTGTTCAGTTAATTGACTTTTTAAAGCATCAATTAGTTTAAAATAGTCTGATATAGTATCTCTATCTAGATTAGTTCCATATAACTTATTTAATAATGTAATTGCTTGATCTGGTGTATTTGCTTCAATCTCTTGAGTCTCTTTATTTTTTACTCCGTAATTATGTGAGAATGTATATCCTTTATGTGAAAATAAGGATACAAGTAGCTGTGTTCTATGTAATCCTTTTACATTTCCTTTATATGTTGCTGAGTAATATGCAAATTCTAACCAATCTACGTCACCAATGTTAATGTCAATTTGAACATTACTTCCTACTGTTTCTCCTGCTTCATTATATTGTGGGAATAATAAAAATAAAGTACCTGCTCCTGATCCTTTCATATCAGCTAGGATTTCTGTATTTGCATTATTAATTTTCTCAGCAATAGTCACTACTACTGCTCTTTTCATTAACTGCTCATCAGAAGAAGTTCTAGCTCTTTTTTTGAATCCTTCAAACAGTTTCATAATATGATTTCGATCTAATCCCCAATCATCAACATCATCAAAAGAAGATCCTGCTAATGCAAGATCTATGTCTCCTGATATGTCTTTTTTTCCTACAGACCCTAATGTCTTCATTCCTGAAAAGTGAGTTTCTGCTTTAGGAAATATACTTTTAAACTGCCTTATAAACTCCTTTAGAGTTGGTTTTATGTCTTCTCTTTTTATAGATGCTGTATTGCCGAATACGTTTCCTCCCATATTTTCTATTTACTTAAATATACGAATATTTTTTCAAATATCCTATGATTATATTAAATAAATAGTACTAAAGTTTTATAGTAGTTGGATATGAGCTAAAGATTGGTTCTGTTATTGGATTTTCTAATTCATATAATTTATATATCAATTTGAATAATTCAAAGTTTTCTTCTATCTTATCTATGACTTTTAATTCCCATCCTTTTCCTTGGAATTTTTTACCGCTTTTATCTTCTCCTCTTGTTGCTGCTTTTAGCCAAAGAATACCTGTTCTATCAATTTTTATTCCTTTTGCTTCTTCAATTGATTTAGCATAAGCTGCTAGTTGTAGTTCGTAGGACTTATGTAGTGAATTTGATGTTTTAAAATCAATCAACCAGACCTGTCCATTTATCTTACAAACACAGTCGGCTGTTCCTGCATACTTATGTATATCTGAGTAGGTGAATTCTTCTGTGAATATTAGTTCAGGTTTTGCTTGTAACCAGAATTGTTGGAATTTTATTATCATTCCCCATACTAATTCGTTGTATTTTGCATTACCATAATCATCCATCCAACTAATCTCTTTACCTTCTAGTAGTTCTTCAATGGCATTATGAACTTGAGTACCTTCTTCTCCAGCTCTTCTCATTATGATGTCGGAATTATGTCCTACATCTTTTAGCCAATTTTCAAAGTATTTATTCTTTGGCATAAAGCTAAGAATTGAAGTTACTGATGGATAGAATACTCCCTCAGATCTTTCATAGCATCTGCGATCAAGAAAATTTATCTGCTTTAAATCTGGTTTAAAATCTAATCGTTTTTTTGCATGCTCTTTTAGGATGTTTGCTCCTTTTTGTATCATGTTATGATAGTTTATAGCGAAGAAGTTTACCTAAGTCCATTTCTTCAGCTTGTTGTACATAATGAGTGAATTTTTCAAATCCCATCTCACTTGGATCTTTGTCTTGCATATCAACTAGGTAGACCCTCTTACCCATATTTAAAAACCTTTCTGTGTACTCTAATGCTCTTTTAAAAGCATCTTTATCAAGTGCTATATAAATATCTTCTATCCTACTATCGACTATTTTTTTTAGTAGAGATTTAGATAATGATTTTCCTAATATTGGAACTGCATTTCTTTTTACTGCAATAGCATCAAATACGCCTTCTACCAATACAATTGGTTTATTCCAATTGATTAGATTTTCAAAGCCTACAATGTCTTTTGATGTTTCAGGATTTCTATACTTATTAAAAGCATTCTCATATGTTCTTCCTACAAAGAAGTTTAATTGACCAGATTCATTATAAGAAGGTACTATTATTCTTCCTTCGTATTCTCCAGAAGTACAATATCCTATATTATATTTTAAGAAATCCCTATCTGTAAATCCTCTTTTATATAAATAGCTTCTAACTTTATTTGCAATAACTGAAGTATTAGATGCTAAGTATATTGGTTTGAATTCTTTTGGTAATTCTAATACATTATCAACCTTATACCCTACTTCCTCTCCTTTTCTAATATATCGCAATATTTCATATGCTTGTTCAGCAGGAACTTGAAGTTGTTTTAGTAACGACTTTACTGTCTTACCTTTAAATCCACATACCCAACAGGCAAATGTATTTTCTCCTTTTTCATTTGTATGTAAATTTACTTCTAGTTTTGGTTTATGGTGATTGCATTTAGGACATATAAATGCGTAATTCTCCCTAGCTCTTTTGTGGGATTTACCTAGTATATTTTCTAAATAACCTAATAGTATTGGACTGTCCATAATCGTAAGATATGAAAAAAGGCTTGAAAAAACAAGCCTTATTTTAAACATCTATTACTTTTATATTACCTTTACGATCTTGCATTATATTACTCAATCTAACCATTCCTTGTGATCCTTCTATATCAGGATATATATCTAGGTCATCTGCTTCTTGTTGTATTTTTTCTAATGAAACATCATTAGGATCTGCTGTGTATGGATATAACCTTTCCATTGTGATTATACCTAGTTTTTCATTTATAACTTGTACATCGTATATATGAACAAAGTATTTAGTTGTAACTCCTTTTATTTTTTGTGCATCTTCTAACTCCTCAGAATCAGTCGTTACTTTTACTACCTTATTTCCTACTAAAAAAGCTGCTCCATAATCACCAGATCCTAAAAATTTACCTCCTTGCTGTTTTATTTTTTCAACTGCATCTTGGTATTGTTGTGTAGGTGATATTATTTCCTTTATTAGTTGTAAGATTTTCATTAATCTAATTTACCAGTTCCTGTAACTATTTTTTGTATTGCTTGTTTTTGTTGATCTGATTGAACTAAACTAAATTTTTTATAATTTGGTTTATCGAATACTAACTCAAATTTTCCATCTAATTTTGTATCAATTAACTGATCAATGGCTTGTTTTGCTGTTGTTCTTAATTTTTCAGTTTGTGAAAATCCTCCTGGGTATATTCTTGGGATTTCTACTTGGGTATTTTGATCTAATTCACCTAAGTACCAAACTAAATCTTGTTTACTATATTGTATTTGATGTGCTTCGTAGATTGGTTTTTCTCCTCTAGTTATTCTATCTACATTATGTTGATTTGCTTTATCTAGGATTTTATTTCCTCTTTCAGGATCTCCTTTGTATTTATCTTGCTCTTGTCCTGATTTTGCTATTGCAGTAAAGATATCCATAAAATCTTTTGTTGTTCCTCCATTAGTTTTACCTCCAGGAACGTGTCTAGAATATCCTATTTCCTCTTTAATCAATTGTATTAATTGTGACTTTTTCATTGCTTTTTTTTAAATTCATTTATAAACAGACCTGTTCCAAATATTAATATTACTGCTATCCAATAATATCCTACAACCTCTGTATCCATTACAATTCTTCTATATGTATTTTTAATTGCCCTGTTCCTTTGATTACTCTATGATAGGTATCTTTTGGTATAAATATCACATTTTTTAGTACCTGGGGTAATTGATTATCGAATTGGAATTGCCAGTCTGTTTGACCTATTACGGTTACTTTTCTATCTTTTTGATCTCTATGCCAAACTAATTCACTTTCATCAATATCTTGTGAGAATGTCCGTATTATTATAGTACTATCAATTTGTTGATTATACGGTCTATCCTTATGTTGATTGTTATGCATTAACTAGTAACCTTTTTGTTTAATTATGATAAAAATCTTAATTTATATTTAGTTGATTCAACTAATTCCATAACACCATCTACTTGGTTTTGAATATATGAATCTTCTAAATCCTGTCTTAGTACTTCTATAATATCAACTAATTCTGTAAAGTATCCAACTACTTGAGCATTATCTGTGTAGTTTTGTAGAGGTGGATTTTCGTAGTTCATAATAATCCCATACTTACCTTGATATGATTCAATTAATCCATCTACTAACTCTATTATTTCATCATAATATTCATTTAATGCTTTATGTTCTGCAAATGATTTTGTTTGTAGATGAAATACATGTACTTGTGTTCTTGAGTGAAATAAGTACGATACTAATTTAATAAAATTCTCCATTATATTTTTATTTATTTTCCCAATGTTTATTATACCTTTCCCACCAAAATGTTAAATCTTGAGTTTCATCATCATAAAATTCTCCTACAAAATCAGATTTAAACTTTGAACCAGTATTTTCATATAAAGCTAGAGTGTAAATATCTTGAGTTATATGTAAATTATTTTTTAAATATTCTATTACAAATTTATAATTAGATCCTCTAATTACCCCAGCTTCTACTAGTAATATTTTCTTACTATTAAACTTATATCTATATAAGTTAATTAATGTTTCTAATTCGTAATAGTATGTTGAATCCCATTGCTGATCTGGATATGGTACATCTATACTAAATCCATCACAGATTTCTCCTTGATCACTTAAAGAGTGTCTTAAAAATTGACCTACTATACAGGAATAATCAGATGATACTGAAATTATAACTGTATTACTTGCATTAAAATTTTTTTCTAAAAGACTATCACTAAGTTTATAAATTAACTCAGTTTCTTCTTTTTGTAATATATCTAAATTTTTTCTTACCATTTTACCAATAACCTGAAAAGTTTTTACTTCCTCCTAATGATTTCCAATATCTTCCTATGTGGCATCCCCAATAATTTGGAGATAATTTATTCTTTTCTGTAGCACATTTATGCCTGGCTGCAAATGAATGTCTTGCTTTGGGATCATCTATTTTAACTGATAATCCTGTTGTTCCTCCAAATTGCACTTTTTTTACTTTTTTCGATTTAGGATCCTTTACATATACTACGAACTTTTTAGATCCTCCTCTTTTTGGTTTACCTAACTCAACCTTTTTACCATGATATTCAGCTTCATTTAATCTTTTCCAATTTTCAAGTGCTTTTATGTCATACGTATTTGTTTCGTTATTATATCCACAATTATGACACAGTGCTGGATCTTTGTCATCTGGTGTTACTTCCCAGTCATGATTACATTTCTTACAGGTTATATGTTTCCCTGGTTCAATCATTGGTAAATCCAGAGGTACTTTTACTCCTTCATATAAACCATATTCCCCAATATCAGTTTCTCTTAGTAACTGTTCGTCTTGTTCATTTAATGTGATTTTACCGTCTCTAAGCGCTTGTCTTGCTTCAGCAAATAATTGTACAAATGAGTCTGAGGAATACCTGTAGACACACTCAGATAGTGTTAGTTTGTTATCTAAATGGTATTGCAAGGTTGGTAGTCCAACTATTTCCTGTAATCTTATCATAAGAAGTCTTTTTTGAAGTATCTACCTTCTATATTGTCATTTATGTAATTTGAATTTGGTTCAATTACTTCGTTAATAAATAGAAATTTATTTTCGTAATATGTGTGTAATTTTTTATTACTTGTAAACATTAAAATCTCTCTTGCAAATTCATCATGTTTTTTATCCTTTATTAACTGTTTTATTTCAGGATGAGATCCATAGTATGTTTTCCAATCAGATTCTTTTACTACCTTTTTCTTTTTACTTGCTCTCTTATCTGTAAGCTCGGCTAATTCTTTTTTACCTAGTGGTTTGTTTTGAATTGATATTAGTTGTTTTTTACCTAAATATTTTCTACCACTTGGTATATGTGTAACTTGGTAGATAAACCCAAACGGTGTTGGTTGGGGCATATCTGTTAATTCGTTTATTTGTTGTTGTTTATATAACCACATTGTGTTTTATTATACTGATGTTAAGTTTACTGTATACCATCTTGTTCCATCAAAGTAACATAGTTTTGTTGATCCTGCTGAACCTGATGAAACTAACATTCCTTCTACTCCAGTTGGTAGTGTTGATCTTGTTTGTAGTTTTACTATATCTTTTACATATAGTGAACCTGTTACTTGAACTACTTTTTCTGCTGCATGTATTAAGTTACCTCTTGAACTATTTGACTCTCCGTTACCTACTATAAATGCACTACTAATTGAAGATGTTACATTGTACTGCCCTTGAACATGTTGGTAATTACCAGATGCTATTGTTCCTAACCCTTCTACATGTGAATAATTTCCAATTGCTTTAGTGCTATTACCCTCTGCATGTGATGCATATCCTTGAGCAATTGAATACTCTCCTTCTGCATGAGAATAGGATCCTGATGCTGTGGTAGTAGCACCTTCTGCATGGGAATAAGATCCTGATGCGATTGTATACGATCCTTCAGCATGTGAGTAATCTCCTTTTGCTTGAGTAGTATCTCCTTCTGCATGTGATGCATATCCTAATGCTTGAGTTAAACTTCCTTCTGCATGGGAAAAAG
>Ga0304729_1002458_pt1 | contig 11060 bp, 9 predicted proteins | sample C_131016_MF_Meta_FD_190475 | JGI IMG/M metagenome (GOLD analysis project Ga0304729, IMG submission 190475) | Freshwater microbial communities from Lake Croche, Canada to study carbon cycling - C_131016_MF_MetaG (v2) (version 2) | ecosystem: Environmental > Aquatic > Freshwater > Lake | place... | reverse complement strand
ACGGAGTTCCGCAGCGAGAGCCGGGCGATAGGTCTTTGGTGCTTTGTGCGCTTGGAGGGACTCGAACCCCCAACCTTCTGATCCGTAGTCAGATGCTCTATCCGTTGAGCTACAAACGCTGGGTACCTTGCGGCAACCTTGTTAGTTTAGCCGAACACAGGGTTCACTATCAAACCCTTTTTAGCTTTGGCAACAGCGGCTTAGTCTTGACGCCAGAATTCAACTGGCTCAGCCATGAGCCAATCAACGAAGGCTGGGTTATTCAACGCACCAAATTTGCGGCCGGTGCGCACAACCTCGATTGCCTCTTCAACGTTTAGGCCATCGCGCATCAAAATCAGAGCTGCAACTAGTCCGCTGCGATTCTGCCCCGCTTGGCAACGCACCAGAACGCGCTTGCCGCGAGTCCAGTCATAATGCGCATCGCGCACGATCGAAAACATGGCGTTCGCATCAAAAGCGATCTGATAATCATCGCGAAATGGCAGGCGCAATTCTTTGACGCCATCGCCTGCAGGATTAGCCCATAAATACAGTGTGACTATGGTTTGAAATTTATCAGCAGAGAAATACGAGTGTTCGTGGCGCTTGCGTTCAGTATCGGCATCTTGAGTGCCGCCCATATAGAGGCCTGGCCGAAGTTCGCTAAAGAGGTCGATGCTCTCGGCGAAGTCAAGTTTGGGTGAGACTAGCTGCACACTATGCAGTTGGTGATTAGACGCGGGTCTATTAGCCAATTCGGTTCTTTCGCCTAGGTATCTAATGTGTATAACCTAGGTTGAACCAACGACATTCCACCTATTAATTAACTGCCAACACCATGGATGGGCCAACTAGTGACAACTATTGTTTTGTGGGTTTCAAACTTAGAATCATCGGTCAAGTTCTATCGAGCCCTGTTCGGTGACCAGAACCCTTATGTTGCAGATGGTTTCGCGAGCGTCGGCAACCAAGACAACGAGGTTCTGCTGCACCTGTTGCCCGAGCAGTTTAGATCGCAGCCAAGTTTGGGCGAAGATAACCCAATCAAGCCGGTCTTCACTGTCGCCAGCATCGATCAGGCAAAACTTGCGGCTGGTCAAAACGGTGGTCGCATCAGGTCAGAGACCAACGAGCACGGGCTATGGCGCTATGCCGATGGCAACGACCCCGATGGCAACGTGATTCAGGTCCGTCAAAATATCTGACCTTAAAGGCAGCCCGATTTTCGGCTAAACTTATCTGGCACCACGGAGACGTCGCATAGCCCGGTCGAGTGCGCCTCACTGCTAATGAGGTAAGGGTCTTAAAAGCCCTTCGGAGGTTCAAATCCTCTCGTCTCCGCTCTAAAGAATTCCCCCTTTGATAGGGGGAATTCTTGTTTAAAAACGCCTCTAGGGTGAAGAATAAACCCGTGAAAAGAAATCTGAAAGTCTTATCTGCCCTAGCGACCATAGCTCTTGTAGCGACGGCCATGCTTTCGAGTTCGGTTGTCGCACATGCTGACACTCCTGGTGATTGTCTGATGGGCGATCCAGTCGACATCGCAGCAGCAAAAATCACGATGAGCGTTGATGGCGTTGCACAGGCGGCCGATAAAGCAAATCCTGGTGTCTATGGTGACTACACGCTCTCGCTCTGCAAAGACAGCGACAACATGGTCTATAGCGCATACGTTGGCAAGCTTGATCCCGATTCTGATGACCCTTCGAGCATGGATTTAGAGTTCGTCGATTTGGACTCAGACTTTGTAATTGGTTTTACTCCGTCGTCTGGTGACCTGCCACTCACAATAGAGGGTCAGGCTCAAATTGATGGCTTCACCGTTGATGCAAAAACCAACCGAGTGACTATAACGGCAAGCCCACAAGAGATATCGACTCTGCAGGATTGCGAGACAACGCCGCTTGAGTGTTCGGTTGCCGAAGACACAGCTACAGACGAATTGCCAGCCCAACTAAACGTTGATACTCGCTTTTCTCATGGCGCAGCGGGCTTAGCAGGTTATCCGGCAGTGAAGGGTATGGCTTTTAGTGCAGCGGCATATGCCTATGACATGAACGCTTCATGCCCAACCGATGCAAAAGGTGACAAGAGTTTTAGCGGCATCAAGATTGATCTCGGAGGCCCCCATTTTCAATCCGATGGTGAGACAGAAAACGAAGGTTATGCACAAGTCGTGTTACCTGCGGCAACCGTAGTGAGTTGTTTCGGTGGCACAACAGCCGACTTCGCAAATAACATATTGATGTCTCGCACCGAACTCAACAAGACAGTCGCCATGGCTGACGCAAAAGTTGCAACCACCCCTGATGCTGGTTTGAACTATACGATCGAAGCGACCACTGACAAAGTGGTCATCACTATCGACACAGTGACCTTCTCTCAGCCGACCTATTTGATTAGCAAAAAAGTTGTAGCGCCAACCAAGATTAAAGTCACCAAGAAATTTGCCGACTTAGCAACAAGCCTCAAAATTGCGTTGCCGCCAAAGGGATCATTCAAGGTTGTAGTCGCAGCTGCATCTAAAGCAATTTGCAGTGTTAGTGGCACCACAGTTGTCGCCACTGCCAAGGGCACCTGTAAATACACCTTGAGCAGCTTGAGCAGCAAAGGCAAGACCGTCAAAACCGCGAACGGTTCGTTCGTAGTCAGCTAATTTGGCTAGTTAGTGCGAAACAGGAGCAAGCACCTAACAGGCACCAGCGAATAGGCTAAAGCCGTTGCCAAATGGCAGCTGGGCAGATTTAGTTAGCAAGGATTCAGTCGATGAAACTCAGCATCCGTGTGAAATTTATTGGCATCTTTGTGGCGAGCCTCATGCTGGTGTCGACCACGCAACCTGCTCTAGCCGACCAACCGGTATCTGGCATCACCAGCACTGCCTATAACGAAGGTGCTGACAAGGCTGCAGCTTTTTATAACCCACTTGCGGTTTCGAACATAAAGCTGACGCTGCCTGACGCTTCGTTCAACGAATTGAACAATAATCCAGGCACAACCGTTTATCAGCACGCTGCGGTAACGATCACAACTGCAGACGGTGTTGTGACGAACTTTAGCGACATCGGTGTGCGGCTAAAGGGGCAGGCGACACGTACGAACCTTTATGGCAAAGCGCCGCTAAAACTTAAGTTTGATCAGTTTGTGACTGGTCAGAAATTTATGGGTCTGACCCGCATGACCCTGAACAGCATGGTTCAAGACCCGTCTTATGTGCACGAAGACATGACCTATCGCATTTATCGTGCGATGGGTGTAATCGCCCCGCGCACAACGTATTCGTGGGTGACTCTGAACGGCCAAGACTTCGGTCTCTATATGAACCTCGAGAGTGTCGATTCGCAGATGCTCAAGCGCTGGACTACCCCGAAACATCTCTATAGCTCTAACTGCTATGGCGCTGACATGACGCCTTGGCAAAGCGGCTGTTACGACACCAACTATGGCGACGCCGATCGCACCGACCTGAACTCGGCGGTTGCCGTATCAAACCTCGACGGTGCCGATTGGTGGGCAGCTGTCAACCGGGTTGCGAACATGACCGAAGTGATAAACCTCATGGCCACCGATATTTTTACAAGCAACTGGGATGGCTATACCGATGTGGTGCAAAACAACTACTTCATTGTTTTTGACAACACCGGCAAACTCAGTCTGATTCCTTGGGGTGAAGACGGCACTTTTCCGATGGACCCCAGCGCCCAACTTGATTGGCTTGGTCAAGGGCCAGCGTTTAGAAACTGGAGCAACTCACGTTCTGTGATGCTTCGCAAGTGTGTGGCCTACGACCCGTGCAAGGCGCTTTTGATTCAGGCTGAGGTTAACGCTAAGAACACCGTTGCAAGACTCGACATGGTTGGCGAGAAGAACAAAATTGCAGCAGTTATCAACGATGCATATATCGCTCACGAAACCCGACCGACCTTCGTTTGGCTTGGTGGCGTTATATCTTGGCAAAACTGGCTCGACACTTTCTTTGATCAGCGAGCTGCTTCTTTGACGTCATTCTTGCTGACCCAACCGCCAGTGCCCTATACGGTGAACCTTGCTGGCACAGCTCGAGCAGGTCAAATTTTGACTGCTACTGCGACCAGCTGGGATTACAGTGCTGGCACAACATATCAGTGGTTGCGCGATGGTCAACCAATCGTGGGTGCAAATGCCCAAACATATGCCCCGGCCTTCGCTGACCTGACGCACTCTATATCGGTGCGAGTTAGCGCCACGAAATCAGGTTTCAATTCGGCTGACGCGGTTTCTGCCGCGGCAGTGATTGCCCCTGCCGTGGCAGCACCGGCAGCGAGCATAACTGGTGACGCTGTGGTCAACGGCACGCTTATTGCCAGCCCAACCACCGGCGGCGACACACAGGTTAGTTACCAGTGGCTGAGAGCTGGCCGCGTGATTGGCGGCGCGACTGCTGCCAGTTATTCACCGACAGCTAGCGATTATCTAAAGCCAATCGCCGTTCGCACGACGGTTGTTCAGGCTGGTTTCAAAACTGCCATAACCACAAGCAGCGTAAAGACGATTCAAGCTGGCTCACTGATTGCGCCGCAGATCGCAATAACCGGCACAGCGGTAATGGCGCAGACTCTCTCGGCCACTGGAACCATTGAGCCCGACACAAAGGTTTTGTGGCAGTGGTTGCGCGATGGCTCTTCGATTGCTGGTGCAACCAGAGTGAGTTATGCACTGAAGGCCGACGATGTCGGTCACAAGGTTTCGTTGCGTGCAACATTTAGTCGCACGGCATTCAATACTGTAGCGACAACAACCAGCAGCAGCGATGTTGCCCCTGGCACTCAGCTGCAGTTGCCAACGGTATCGATAGCTGGCCTTACTAAAGTTGGTCGAACCCTGAGCGGCATCGCTGGCAGTTGGGATTCTGGCGCGAAGCAAAGTTATCAGTGGCTTAGAAACGGCACTGCGATTGTTGGCGAAACAGCGCGCTCTCACAAATTGGTGGCAGCTGATTTGGGTGCGACTTTAGTGTTTTCAGTTGTTTCAAAGAAACTGGGATACCTCGACGCTGCCGCGCAATCTCTGCCGACCGCCGTGGTCACGAACTAGCTAGTTGCTGCGCTAGCACTCGACGACGTTGACGGCCAAGCCGCCAAGCGAAGTCTCTTTGTATTTTGTCGACATGTCGATGCCGGTTTGGCGCATGGTTTCGATAACCGTGTCTAGCGAAATCTTGTGACTGCCGTCGCCGAGCAAGGCAAGTCGCACTGCCGAAAGCGCAGTGCCTGCTGCGATGGCGTTGCGCTCGATGCAGGGCATCTGCACAAAACCGCCGACCGGGTCGCAGGTCAGACCGAGGTTGTGTTCCATGGCGATCTCGGCCGCGTTCTCGATTTGCGCTGGGGTGCCGCCGAGAACGGCGGCAAGTGCACCAGCGGCCATCGAGCACGCTGAACCGACTTCGCCTTGGCAGCCCGCCTCTGCCCCACTGATTGATGCATTGCGTTTATATAGTGAGCCGATGGCGGCAGCGGTCAACAAGAAATCCTTGGCGATTTTTGAATCACCAACGCCGCGAAACTGTCGGGCATAAAACGCGACCGCAGGAATGATTCCCGCTGCGCCGTTCGTGGGCGCAGTTACGACTCGAGCACCGGCAGCGTTCTGCTCATTAACCGCAAAGGCATACGCCTGCAGCCATTGATTCGCTAATTCTGATTTGTCTTCGAGCGACTGTGCCGAAAGCGCAGCGGCCATGTCGGCTGCTCTTCTTGGCACCTGCAGGTAGCCGGGCAGAGTGCCGCGCGTTGCCAAGCCTGTGTTGATGCACGACGACATCGCCGCCCAAATCGCTTTCAAACGGTCTGAAACGTATTCTTCGTTGCCGTGCAGCGCGACTTCGTTTTGCCACGCGATTTCGGCGATGCTCGCGTTTTGAGCGGTGGCATGTTCGAGCAGTTCGACTGCCGAATCGAATGCGAATGGCACGGCACCGCGCGCTGGTTTTTCGATCTGATGGTCTGCCTCGACGAAGCCACCGCCAACCGAATAATAGGTTTGCGCAAAGAGTTCTTCGCCGCCATTGCCCAACGCGAAGAACTTGATCGCGTTTGAGTGCCGGGGTAATGTTTGCCGGCCTAAGAATTTGAAATCATCGAGATCGAAGCTAACGGCTCTGCCGAGTAGTGAAAAAGATTTCTGTTCGACCGCTCGTTGCCATGCGGTGCCGACGAGTTCAGGTTCACATGTTTCGGGTGCCGAACCAGCAAGGCCAGCGAAGATTGCGTTTGATGTGCCGTGGCCAGGTCCTGTTGCACCGAGTGAACCATAGAGTTCGATCTGCAGTCGATCGACCTGAGGCAAAAGCGCGCTGGTATCGAGAGCCTGCGCGAAGAGCAACGCTGCTCTCATTGGACCTACCGTGTGTGAGCTTGAAGGCCCAATGCCGATAGTGAACAAATCCAACGCCGAGATATAATCTGGCATGGCTTCAGCCTAACAACCAGCTAGTTGCCCTTAGAGCAAGTGGTGGTTGCGGCGTTTGTGCCCTCGGCCCAGTCTGGCAGTGCACTGATGCTTGGTGTTGGGCTAGGCGCTGGCTTGCCAGAAGCACTGGCTTTCGGGCTTGGCGTTGCCTTGCCGCTTGCGCTCGGTGTTGGTGTTGGGCTCGGGGTGACCACTACGGCCCCGCCGTAACCGGTGTTTGCCTTTGAGAGCACCAGTGGTTTGTCTTGAGCAATTAGATCGAAAAGGATCTGAGCCTTTTCGGCATCAGGTTTGACTCGACCAGAATATGGCGCCGGCAACCCGGCAACCGAAGGCAACTGCAAGAAAGTGATGTTTTTCATCGGAATAGCCTTGAGTCCCATCGCAATAGCGACGAGTTTGCCGTTGTCGGCCAGTGTGTCACTCAAAACCATGTTGCGCGAAGCCGCGGCAGCCAAACCATAAAGGGTCACCGGGTTAGACAACACGTCTTTGCTCTTGATCTTGCGAACCAGCGAGGTTAAGAAAACCTGCTGGTTGCTGATGCGGGTTAGGTCGCTGCCATCGCCAACACCGTGACGAGTGCGCAAGAACTGCAAAGCCTGCAATCCTTGAAGTGTATGTGCGCCGGCCTTCAAATATGTGTTTGTGTAAGGGTCGTTAATGTCTTTGGCAACACAGACGTTTACGCCGCCAACCACGTTCGACAACTCGATGACGCCCTTGAAGTCGATCATCGCAAGATAAGGAATGCTCAAGCCGGTAAGTTGCTCAACCGTGAGCAGTGTGCAACCTGGGCCGCCATTAGAAATAGTTGCGTTGATCTGGCCGAGCGATTGAGGCAGGTATCCTGGGCCACCAGATGTGCTCGGGCAAGCCGGCCAAGGCACTAGCAGGTCGCGCGGAAAACTAAGTGCAACGGCGCTCTGCCGATCGGCTGCGATGTGCAGCAAGATGATCACGTCGGCGAGGTTGCCGCCAGAGTTGCCGAAAACGGTCATGCCCTGACCAGCGCGTGTGTCTGAACCGACGAGCAGCAGGTTGATTGGGCCATTAATGTTTGGCGGGGTTTGGCTAGCGCCAACTGGGATGTGGATTTTGTGCTTGTCGAGTTCTGACTGCAACTGCCAAGCCGTTAGGCCGACAACGGTCAATGATGAGATGACTAGAACCGCAACGACTTTGCCAAGAGCTGAGAAAAACCGGCCCGCAAGCGAGGTAACACTCTCGTTTGAGTGCCTCGCTGCGGCGGCTTGCTTTGGTGCTTTTGGCTTTTCGCTCAATGTTGCACCTTTCTAAAACTGGCGGAGGCCGTGGGATTCGAACCCACGGAACATTTCTGTTCACTGGTTTTCAAGACCAGCTCCATCGGCCGCTCGGACAGACCTCCGAGAACAATCTTACCTTTGGCTAGGCTCTTGTGAAAAGTATGCCTTCAAAGCCTGCGAGAACGCTGGCAACTCCGTCTGCTTCAACACTTGAGGTAACGGCGCTGGCGGCCGCTTTGACCTCTTCAGGCCCCTGCCCCATGGCGAATGACAGCCCGCCACCGGCATTTGCCCATTCGAACATGCTGATGTCGTTGCGGCCGTCGCCGATGGTGATCACTCGATCGCGTGGCACACCGAGGCGTTTGCGCTGTTCTTCTAGAGCACTCGCCTTGCTGACGCCCTCTGGCGAAATGTCGAGCCAAGCTGTGTAACCGATCGCATAGCTCACCGAGTGCAAACCGATTTCGCTAATCATCTGCACGAATGCGTTTGCGTCGTGCTCAGGTGAAAGCACCACGACTCGACTCACCGGGGCATCCATGAGTTGATCGAGTGGCGTCTCAAAGTTTTGTTCACCGAGTGCATATGTCGGGAACGGCTTGTGAAAGCGGTAGCTGCCATCGATGTCTTCGACCGCAAAGTGCGCGTCGGGCAGATTTGCAATTAGTTTGGTGAGCACTTCGCGCGGATCAAAACTAATCACCTCGCGCGCGTGAAAGCCGGCTGGCACAGTTGGGTCGACTTCGATTGTGACTGCCCCGTTCGAACAAATCGCCATGCCCGATTCGATGCCAACATCGTGAATTACAGGGATAGCGTTCGCGGCCGATCGCCCCGTCGAAACCAACACGTGATGGCCGAGTTCGCGCACACGTTTTACCTGCTCGATGTTCTTTGGCGACAAATAGCCGTCATCGTGCACAAGCGTGCCATCGATGTCGATGGCGATCAGCCAAGGTGATTCGTTGCTCACGTTATTACTTTGCCGGCTTCGGTTCGATAACTTCGATACCGCCAAGGTATGGCTGCAAGGCTTTAGGAATTCGCACACTGCCGTCAGCTTGCTGATGGTTTTCGAGAATGGCCACTAGCCAGCGCGTTGTCGCAAGCGTGCCGTTTAGAGTTGCCACCGGTGCGGTCTTGCCGTCTTCTTTGCGATAGCGAATGTTTAGTCGGCGCGCCTGAAAGCTGGTGCAGTTCGAGGTCGAGGTCAGTTCGCGATAGGCACCTTGGGTTGGCACCCACGCTTCGATGTCGTATTTGCGTGCAGCCGAGGATCCCAAGTCGCCAGCGGCAACGTCGATAACGCGGTATGGCAGTTCACACTTTTGCAGCATCTGCTCTTGGTAGTCGCGCAATCTCGCATGCTCGGCTTCTGCCTGCTCTGGCAAGACATAGCTGAACATCTCGAGCTTGTTGAACTGGTGCACCCGCAAAATGCCGTGAGTGTCTTTGCCAGCGCTGCCAGCTTCGCGACGATAGCAGGTTGACCAACCGGCATAGCGCAGTGGCTCGTCAGTCAGGTCGATGATTTCGTCACGGTGATAACCGGCTAGAGCAACTTCGCTGGTGCCGGTTAGATAAAGGTCATCGGCGGGCAGGTAATAAATTTCGTCAGCATGCTGACCCAAGAAGCCGGTGCTAGCCATGATTTCTGGCCTAACCAGCGTTGGCGGAATTAGTGCTGTAAATCCGTCTGAAGCAGCCTGATCAAGTGCCAAGTTCATGAGTGCTAGTTCGAGACGAGCACCCCAGCCCTTGAGAAAATAGAAACGAGAGCCGCTGATTTTTACACCGCGCTCAAGGTCGATCATGTCAAGCATTTCGCCGAGCGCGACGTGGTCGCGCGGTTCAAAATCGAAACTAGGCATTGTGCCGACTTCACTAAGAACAACGAAATCTTCTTCGCCGCCAGTTGGCACGTCATGAATCACAACATTGTCAATGCTGCGAAGTGCAATATCTAGTGCTGTCGCAGCTTCTGTTGCCGCGACATCGGCGGCCTTTACTCGGGCGGCTAGGTCTTGTGCCTCAGCAATTAGTGCTGGCTTTTCATCTTTTGGTGCCGCCGCAACTATTTTTCCTGACGCGTGCTGTTCAGCGCGCAGAGTCTCGAAATGGTTAATTGCTTTGCGCCATGTGGCATCGGCAGTTGCGGCTAGGTCGACTAGGGCCTCGTCGGCTTGGCGGGCGCGCTGCGATGCCCTGATAACCTCAGGGTTTTCGCGCAACAGGTTGGCATCAATCACGCTTCTAAGAATACCTGCGCGAATCTAGTTGCTCTTGGCTATTTGCCTGAGCGAAGTGCCTTCAACCATTTTTCGGCGTCGTGAAATTCGCCGTTTGAGTTGTTGCCTTCGTGCTCGGATTTCTGCTTATCGGCCCTTGGGTACGAACCCAAAAAAACGATTTTTGGGCTGAAGCGATGCAGACCCATCAGTGCTTCGGCAACAGCGTCGTCATCGATGTGGCCCTGCACATCGATGTTGAATCTGTAGCGGCCTAGGCGATCGCCAACCGGTCTCGATTCGATGCGCGACAAATTCACACCGCGAGCTGCAAACTGCTCGAGCATCTCAAGCAGAGCACCCGGTCGGTCGGTCGGTAGTTCGACAATTACCGAGGTCTTGTCGCGACCGCTCGACTTGGCCGGTTTTGCTGGCAAACCAATCTCGATGAATCTGGTCTGAGCGCTTTTGTTATCGCCGATGTTCTTTGCTAGCACGCTGAGTTTGTAGTGATCGGTGATGCTCTTGGCGGCGATAGCGGCATGCGCCTGGCCTAGGTGATTCATATCGAGAAGGCTGGCAGCAGCGGCTGCGGTTGAGGTCGATGGTAGGTGCGCTGCGCTTGGCACATTGTTTGCAACCCACTCGCGGCACTGGGCCCATGCGGTTGGGTGGGTGGCAATCGTGCGCACGTCGGCCAACTTTGTGCCAGGTCGCGCAACAAGGTTGAAGGTCACGTCAACTAGGTATTCGCCATAGATGCGCAGCTCGGCGTTCGAGTTTGCTAGGGCATCGAGAGTTGCCGAGACTCCGCCTTCGATCGAGTTTTCGACCGGTACGATGGCACGCTTGGCAATGCCAGCGAGCACGGCATCGATTGCTTCGCCGACGGTAGCAACCGGCAGGTGCACTGCACCGCGAGAGTCTTTCACCTGAGCTAACGCAAGCTCGGTGAAGGTGCCGACCGGACCCAGAAAGGCGTAGGTCAGTTTGTTGGTTTTGATTGAAGCTGCCATCTATAAAGGTTAACTGTCAAAATGGGTTAATGAACAATAGAGCTGGTCAAAAAGCGCAAGCGCAAGACCTCGTCGACATCACCGCTCTGCTTGCCGCCTATGAGCAAATCACC
>Ga0304729_1002454_pt1 | contig 11064 bp, 16 predicted proteins | sample C_131016_MF_Meta_FD_190475 | JGI IMG/M metagenome (GOLD analysis project Ga0304729, IMG submission 190475) | Freshwater microbial communities from Lake Croche, Canada to study carbon cycling - C_131016_MF_MetaG (v2) (version 2) | ecosystem: Environmental > Aquatic > Freshwater > Lake | place... | reverse complement strand
CGATAACGAAGGACCATAACATGACCTTGCCCTTGATGCCAAACCCACGGCAGCAATTCTTCGGCTCTGACGGCAAGCCCCTGGCCGGGGGCAAGGTCTACACGTATGCTGCGGGCACCAGCACGCCGAAGGCCACGTACACCGATGCTGCGGGCACCACCCCGAACGCAAATCCGATCATCCTGAACGCGCGCGGCGAGGCCACGGTGTTCTGGAACGGAACCTACAAGGTCACTCTGACCGATTCCAGCGGCGCCACGATCTACACGCAAGACAACATCGCCTCGCTTGATGCTGGCGTGCGTGCCGATCTCGCCTCGACTGACACGGACAAAGGCGCGGCGCTGGTTTCGTTCAAATCAAGTCAGACCTTGCGCGTTCTGGACACGGTGCAGCCCTATCGCTTGTCAATCGAACTTGGCGCAGGCGGCGGCAATGAATATAGTAAGTTTAACGAACTCATCTTGAAGATGAACGCGGACCAGCGTCCGCTCATCATTGACCGCGACATTAGCATTTCCGACTTTACGGCAATCAATGGCTATTGCGTGGTAAGCTGTGAAGGTGATGCTACAATCACGTTCACTGGAGGTTCTGCGGGTTTCCTAGCAATCAACACGTCTACTCTCTTGGGTAGCTGGACTGCCGTTCCTACGTTGGTGCAATGGCCTGTTTCGTCACCGTCCACCGGGAGCTATGTCACTGCCCTTACGGTTGACAGCGCCACTTATGCCGCTCTCAGCACCGGAGATAACGTCTACCTTTCGGACAGCGTGAACAACACCTTTGTTTACGGCAGCACAAATTACACCAATCTTGCCGAAATTGCGATGGTGGTGGAAAAATCCGGCGGCACCACAATCTACCTTGATCGGGTGTTGGGGGAGTGGAACCGCTACAGCGCATCGGGCACTGTGACCAAGCTGGGCGACAATCCATGCCGCTTGCAGCTTAACATCAACGGCGAGAGGACCACCCCTCGCGAACTGATCCGCGTCGAAGGCTATGCCCGCGCGCAGATTGACGCGGTGATCAATGGCAACTCTTCGCGCGGCGTGATGCTGGTGGGATGCCTGGCGCCCCGTGTTCGGGCATTCGTTGATAACTTGCGAGATTATGAAGGTGGTAGTCCTGCTTCGTATGGCTACGGTATCTGCGCTGCGGCGGCGACAACTGACGGGCAGTTTGAAGTCAACGCCAAGCGCGTTCGACATGCTTATTCCGACATCATCTTGGGAACCACTGACGGGCTTTCGCAGCCTCTTGTTTTCAAGGGCGGTGTCGTTCGGCGTTCGTCTGTCACAGGCGTAGCGGATTCCTGCACTGCGGCTTCTTGGGATACGCACCCTTTCAGCGACCGCGTGCGGTTTGAAAACGTGAAGGCTTGGGGGACGCATAACGTTGTTACGGAACAGTCTAGTAGCGGCCTCAATTGCGCAATGCAGGTGCGCGGGACGAATGTAACCGTGGACGGACTTGAAACCAATCTGCAAGTTGGCATTCGCTACAGTGTAGACGCGTGCCGCAATAGCATTTTGGATATTAGTAACTTCCGTCATCACAATACGATCCCGGACGGAGTTTCAACCACTTCCGCAAATTCGTTAATCTCTTTCAGTGGCACTTCGAAAAGTGGTGCAAGCACGCATAAGGTCAACATTCGAAATTCCATGTTCCATAACATGCTTTACGCCGGGAACGATTGGAATTTCCTTTCGGTCTATGGCAGTGAAGTTAACATGGGCACAAGCACGTCTGGTTGGCCGGGGATGAATAGTCAGACGGGGTGCGTAACAGAATATATCAACACGATTGTTCGTGAGCCTGCATCAATGAATATAAGTGCTGGTCTGACTCTGGAGGGTGGTAAGGTTGTCAAGGCCAATACCAACGGGTTTATCCTGCTGGATGGTGCCGTTCTCAAGTCGCGTAATCATTGTGTTGAGATCACCGGCGGCGGGTCGAGCATTAATAGCGCGTATGCTTACAGTTCTCTGGGAGCAGGGACGACGGCAAGCTTTACCTACTCCAATGTGTCCGTGGATGATGCTCGCGCGTCGGGCATCAATCGCCCATTTGTGTACACATCGGCGGGCGCAACGATCACCGTGAAAGACATCACGGCATCGGCTGATATTTACGCAACGGCCACGGTCGATTTGCCCAACATTGCTGCGCAGGGAACGACCACGTTTGACGTAACTGTTCCGGGGGTTGCAACCGGCATTGTCTGGCTGGTGACGGTCAATCCTTCTGCGGACCTTGGCGCGCTGGCGATGACGGCTTGGGTACAGGCCGCAAACACAGTCCGCGTGCGCGTTGTGAACCCCACGGCGGCACCAATTGATGCGGCCTCGGTCACCATGACAGTCGTTGCTCGCAGGGCTGTTTGACCATGACCACCGACCATCAGCATGAACCAGCAAAAGAGGGGGGAGCCTTGACCCGTGCAGAATGGATCGCAGCGGCAGCTTTGGGGCTGTCCCTATTGCAGGGCACCTACATCGCCGGTGTCGAGGTTCAACGCTTGAACGATCATGACCGGCGGATTGGTGGGCTTGAAGTCCAGCAAGACCGGATTGTGACCAAGGTTGAGGAAATCCGCATCACCAGCGCGCGAATTGATGCCAACGTGGCGGCGCTGACCGAACAGGCGCGCGAACGCAGGAATAACCGCTGATGGCATTCTCCGATGCTCTTGCTGTCCTGCTCAAAGAGGAAGGCGGCTTTTCGAATGACCCGCACGATCCGGGGGGCATGACCAATCTTGGCGTCACCGCAAAGACCTGGGCGGAATACACTGGCAGGCCCGCAACTGAGGCTGCCATGCGCGGCTTGACACAGGTTGCCGTCGCACCGCTCTACAAGTCCCGATATTGGGACAAGGTGGCGGGCGACCAGCTGGGCGATGGGCTCGGGCTCATGGTGTTCGACTTCGCAGTGAACGCAGGCCCCGGACGCGCGGCCAAGATGCTGCAAAAGATCGTGTCGGCCATACCTGACGGGCAGATCGGGCGCGGCACGCTTGAAGCGGTGCAGGCCTATTCCATGCGCAAAGGCATTGACACGCTGATTGAAGCCTATGCCGATGCACGCCGGGACTATTACCGCGAACTTCCGACATTCTGGCGCTTCGGCAAGGGCTGGCTGGCCCGCGTTGGCCGGATCGAGGACGCCGCTTTGGCGCTGCTGAAATGACCCGCGCACAATTCATCCGGGCCGTGAAGGAATGCGTCATCTACGTGGCGCTCATCACGGTCGGCATTCTCATCATCGTAGGGGGCTGACATGACGCAACGACATACGCTGGTGGCGTACCTTGTGACGATACTCGCCATCGTCGGGCTTGCACTGATCGCATCCACACGCGGCGCTCTGGACAGTCAGGTGTTTGGTTCGGCCATCACCGGCCTGATCGGAATCGCGGGAACTTTCCGCCCTCGCAACCCAACGGAGCAGCCCGCATGATCGGCCTGTTGCCCATTCTTGCGCGCTGGCGCGTCGGCCTGTCCATTGCTGGCGCTTTGGCAGTGTTCGGGCTGATCGTTGCCAGTTGGCACTACCGCCACGCCTACCACGCCGAGAAGGCGCTGAGAAAGGCTGACAGAGCCGCCTACGTTGCCGCTCAGTCTGAGGCCACCATCATCGCCAAGCGCGCTTTGGACGCCGCAGAGGCCCGCTACAGGAGCAAAGCCAATGAAGCCGACCAAGCCTTTCAATCCAAGCTGGCGGACGCTCGCCGTTCTGCTGATCAGTATGTGCTTACTCACCGGGTGCGCGCCTACACTCAAGGTCCGACCAGCGGAACCGTTGCCAGCGCCGAAAGTCGCGGTCCCGGCGTTCCTGCAAGCCTGCCCGCCGATGCCGTCATGGTATCCGAAGGGGATGTGCAAGCCTGCACTGACGCGGTGACATACGGAATCGGAGCCCACGATTGGGCGCTGGGTTTGAAAATCAGCCAATAGCTACACTCTGACTTCACCTTCAACGCATTCGCTAAACCGGATCAACGGCCAAGAGGTGACGATGTGCAGTCCGACAAATATTCTCCGTTCGAAGAATATGCGACACCGCGTCAGCTTGAACTGATCGCAGCCATCCGCCTTTACGGGTCGGAGAACGCAGCCAACGCAGCCCTTGGGATGGCAAACGACAAGGTTAGCGCGAGTATGCGCCGCCTTCGCGCCACTGCTGCCCGGCTCGGTTACGCACCAGGGCATTTTCAGCATGGCGTGGCACCGGGCTTTGCAATGGGCAAGGTTACCGTCCAGCGCGGCGCGGATGGCTCTGTAGAGCGCGTATGGGAAAGGCAGTCACCAACTACCGAGAATGCGCTAGAGGCTCTCAGGGAGGCTGTGGCGGGCATTCTGGAGCCATCGTTTGCCTGCCTGCCTCCGGTCGCTGCACCAAGCGTTTGCGATTCCGACTTGCTGACCGTCATTCCTATGGGCGATCCGCACTTCGGCCTTCTCACATGGGCAGAGGAAACCGGCGAAAACTTCGACCTCAAGATCGCGGAACGGCTGACATTTGACGCGGTGGACAGGCTGGCGACCTCGGGGCCTAATTCCGAAACTGCGCTGCTCCTGAACCTCGGCGATTACTTCCACGCTGATAACGGCACGAACCGCACACCACGTTCAGCCGCGCCGCTCGATGTTGATGGGCGCTTTGAAAAGATCGCGCGCGTTGGCATTACGGCGATGGTGCGTTGCATTCGCCGCCTGCTGGAAAAGCACCGCCATGTGATTGTGCGGAACAATCGCGGCAACCACGACCCGCACCAGGCTTCGATGCTGACGCTGGCACTGCAAGGCTGGTTCCACAATGAGCCGCGCGTGAAAATCGAAACTTCGCCGTCCAGCTTCTACTACCACCGCTTCGGGAATGTCCTGATCGGCTCGACACATGGCGACGGCGCGAAGCTGAACGACCTTCCCCTCATCATGGCAACCGATGTTCCCGACGATTGGGCGGCGGCTAAGTTTCGCGTCTGGCATTGCGGGCATTTCCACCACGACCAGTTGAAAGAACATCCAGGCTGCACGGTTGAGACGCACCGGACGCTGGCAGCGGGTGACGCATGGCACCGACACAGCGGCTATCGAGCAGGCCGCGACATGAAGGCTATCGTTTACAGCAAGCTTCATGGCGAGGTGACGCGGGTCCGGTGCAGCATCACGCAATTGGAGATCGCAGCATGAAAGCCCAAGAACTCTACCATTGGCTCGGCTCTGAAGCCCGCTCTGTAGCGGATTGGTGGGCGTCTCAGGAACAGCTTGTGCGGGAGCTTCCTGCGCTAGATGGGACCGAAGAGGATGGCTGATCGTAACCCCTGCGATACCCTTGGCGGTATAAACGGAACATATCCGTTGCAGGGTATGGGCGTCGGCATTGCCCTGCTTGAACGCGCCGGTCACGCAGCCAGAGAGCTAGGCCCGTTCTCCGACAAGCTGGACGGGTTCTTGGGCCAACTGGGCCTGATCGCCATCAAGATGATGAAGCAGCCGTTGCCGGATTGCTCGGATGATCTGGCGATGCTGGCGCGGATGGTCCGCAAATAATCGATTTTTGCGATTAATGCTGCCCGCTTGATTCAAACGTTCCATTAGAACGAATGCGGAACAAATGCTAGGTTGGTGGGACGACGCCAGCTTGCCCCTAGCGCCGTCCCATAAGCTGCAATACCGCAGTTTGGGCCACCGTTCAATCCGGTTATGCGCATTGGCGCTTTCTCCGGCGGGCAAGGCGAAAAAGCTGCCTTGGGTGAACGGTAACGCGCCGAGTTTGATCGCTTCATTCGATCAGTCCGGCCAAACTCATTAACCCACAAAGAGGCTCATCCTCTCCGATGGATGGATATCGTGGGGGTCCACACCCGCCCCTCCTGAAGCCTAGCCAGATGGCGACAGGGATATCCGCACCTTAACGTCACGGCCTTCATTGCGAAGGTCAATGCGACCACGGCAACCCGGACGGGTAACGGTGGGGACCCCGATTGGCCCACGATACGGGCAGTGCGGTTAAACACGATAGAGGGCACTGGTAGGGCATCCCGATTCACACCCGTCCTTTGTTGGTGTGACCCTAGCGGGTGGACGTGCTATGTCCTCCGTCAATCAAGTCAGCATCTCCCGCTATCAGATCGTCCATAGCCTTCGCGCGGGCGCGTGCATCAAGGATGGCGGCGGGGTTGTATCCCCGAAAAACTTCGGCAACGTCCAAGCCATAGCTCTTAAGATCGACAACCACATGCTCTCGCATAATCTCCGCCCCTTCGATCCGTGCGCGGGCCACTTGCTCGCGGAGGCTGCGGATTTCGGCGGCGGCTTCCTCTAGCAATTCTGGCGACTTGATTTCGCCCCGGTCGCGCAGGAAAGCGGCTCTACCCAAAAGCTGTTGCGGCAGATCATCCGACATTCTATTCACGCCGCCGTCATACCCGGCGTTCTGCAACCAGCGGCTAAACCGCTCCACTTGGTTCCCTTGTAGAACTGCGCGGGCAACATGGCCCCATGCTTCGTGGTTGCCGGACATTTGGTCGATCTTCCGCAAAGCCTCGCGCAGCCTCGCGTTCTCGGCCTCGGCTGCTGTGGCGCGGGCTTCGGCTTTGACCTGAGCGCTAAGGGCCTGAACCCATATCGGTTCTTTCTCGCCCATCACTTCACCCCCAGCGCGGCGAGGGCGGCGCGGGCCAACGGAAGGCTTTCCATTGGATGCTTGTCGCTCATAGGCGGGCACGTCGATATGCCGCCTGCCACCCGCTCCACAGCCCCATCGTCGATCAGGACGAGCTTACCGGTGCGGTAGGCGTTGACGAGAGCGACGATCAGGGCGGCGTCTGGCCCGTTGACATCTTCAACAATCTCATCGTCGCGGGTCTGGCCTACAATGTCGGCTCGCGTGAAGTCAGGGGCGGCAAAGTGCTGGTAAAGTCCCCACATACCCTGCGTAGCCGCACGATCCAGCGCGGCGAGTTCGTCTTTATCCATACTCACTCACTCCTCAAAACCGCACGTCAAGATCGTGCCAAGTGTAGTCGTCAAAGCCAAAGTTCTCGCGGAGGAAGGTGCGGAGGCGGTCAGACATCTCAGTCATAGACCGTGATGCAGGACTTGCGCTTGATGGCGCTGATCCGCACCGGCTGCGGCAGTTGTCCGTCTCCATACGAAAGTACCTTCCAATCGCCCTCGGCCAAGTCTGCCTCGATGCAATACTTTGCGCAGCGGGTGAGAAATTGCAGATTGTCCGTGTCACGGATGTGCATGATGATTTTGGTGCGGTCACTCACCGCTCGTCTCCATCAGTTCCTTGACGCGCCGGTCAAACCAGATATTGGCTTCAGTCTTGCGCCGGTTCTGTTCATTGCGCGCGGACCTCAGCTTCTGCGAAAGAGCCTCGGCCCGCTCTTTGGTGCCGCGCCATGCCAAAGCATTGAGCGTCTTGCGCTCGCAGTCGCGGTCACGATACCAAACCGTTTGCGCTGTCTCGCGGGTGACCAAGACCGGCTTGTAAGCCCAGTCGTCCAGCACGGCCCATACTCCGCTGTCATCACTCACCGCTCGTCTCCTTGGGGTGAGGGTGGGAGGTCATGCCCTCCCCCAAATGCACATGAGCGAGGGTGACGCGGCGGATCAGGTCAAGGGCCTCAAGCCGTGCGCGCATCGTCTGGCCGGGTGTGCAATTTGCCCAGTGCGCCATCTCAACCGCCCACGCCTCAAGCTCGGCGCGGGTGGTGAAGGTCGGTTCGTGGTTATGGAGAATTCCGGGACTCCCGTTGCCTGTTCTTGCTTCGTCCTGCCGCGTGTTGCCACGAACAGCATCGCCGGGGTTGCCATCAACGGCGGCATTCCCTAGGGAAATTGCGGTTCGGGGAGTAGCGCAGCCTGGTAGCGCATCTGCTTTGGGAGCAGTGAGGCTATTCATTTTCCCGTTTCCTTTCCGCTAGTTGCGGCGTCCGCGCCAGAAGTTATGGGGATTTTCCGGGACGACTTTGCTTTTGCGCGCAGTTCACGCGAGCGGGCTCGTTCCGAAATGGCCCGATATTCCGCATTCATGGCGACCACGTTGGCGCGGGCTTGCTCAATCTTGGCAATGCGCCGCGCCTCGGTGGCGGTAAGGTAGTCGCGCCAGCTCATGCTTTCAACGCAGCTCGCAGGGCGGCGGTTTCAGCCTTCTGCGCCGCAACGATATTGGCGCGGTAAGCCTCAGTCGCATCTTCGATCACATCCTTGATGGCCCAAAGCATTTCGCGCATGGCGCGCGGGTCACTTTCAGATGCGTCAACAATCTTGACAATCTTGGCCAGTGCGTCGGCAAGCGGGGTTGCATCGGGTTCAAAGTCAGACATAAAGCCTCCTGTTCAATACGCACAAAATGCCTACGCGCCGCGCCAATGTCAAGCGCTTTTCGCACGCTCCGTTTGCGTACTCGCCTGCCCCGTTTCCGTCGCCAGCATCATCGCCCGAACATCGTCCTCGAGCGCATGGGCATACTTGGCCGTCGTCTGCACGTTCTCGTGGCCCAGCATCTTGGACACCGCCTTCAGGTTCCCGCTCGACCGCAGATTGCGCGTTGCCGCCGTGTGCCGGTTATCATGGAAACGGTAGTCCTCGATCCCGGCATCTGACAAAGCCTTGCGCCATTGCCGAACCCAGCCTTGCTTGCTGAAGGGGTAGCGCTCGCCAACGATACGCCCCGGCCGGTCCTTGCGATCTGGCGCGCGGCGCTGGCATAGGTAGGTGAATACCTGGGGGCAAACCTTGGGCTGCGCTTTGATGATCGCCAGCATCTTAGGGGACAGCGGGAATGTCTGCCGGTGCCCGCCCTTTACGGTGACGGTCGCGCGCTGGCCTGCAAGGTCTATGTCAGCCCATCGAAGCGTGATGATTTCCGTGCGGCGCTTGCCGGATAGCAGGGCAAACTGCACGATGGGTTTCAGGTTGTCGGGCAGAACGGCCATAAGCCGCGCTTCCTCGTCCGCGCTCAATTCCCGGACGCGTTCTTTCGGTTCGGGCAGGGTGAGCTTGGCAAAGTCCAACTTCGGCACTTCAAACCCGCGCGGTTCGGTCCAGCGGATCACCCGGCGCAAGAGTTGTAGTTCCCGGTTGACGCTGGCGTTCTTGACCGTGGCGCGGCGGCGGGCGGCATAGTCCTGCACCGCTTTGTGGGTTATGTCCTGTAGCATCCCGCCGATCCCGGCGATCAGGAAGCCCAGCTGGTAGAGCGTGGTAGCCTTGCTGGCGAGATGACTGCCAACGTTGGCCTGCCAATCGCTACAGGCTTGCTCCAGGCTTATCGTGGGGGTGACGGTTTCGCCTAGGACCGCTTTCCGCCTGAGATCAGCTTCAACGCGCTGGGCATCCCGTTTGGACGGGCAGCGAGTTGTGCCATGATACCGCTGCCCTGCGATGGTGAAGTCATAGTGCCAGTATGTGCTTTTCTTGGGCTTGTAGAGGGACACGGCGGGCACTCCTGACGGCGCTGGCGTTCGATGTAGGCGGCGATGTCCTCCGGCGTGTAAAACACCTTGCGCGGGCTTGGCCGGATATAGCGGATCATCCCCGCCTTCCGCAGATTGCGCAAGGTCCGCGTTGACACCTTAAGCGCCTCGGCGGCTTCGGCTTCGGTGATGAGGGTCATGCTGCTTGCACCTCCTGCGCAGTCAAAGGATCAACGGCCGCAATGCGCTCTCCGATCCAGCGCATACAATTCACCGCCATGCTGTTGCCGATCGCCTTGTAGCGCGGGCCATCGGCTGCGGGCTTGCTGCGGTGGGGGACTTGGGTCCAATCGTCGGGGAAGCCTTGCAGGCGCTCGCACTCGCGCGGGGTGAGGCGACGCACGGCCCAATTCTCAATCACGCCATTATGCCGCCTTGAGCCATTGTTGCTATCTAGCGTGGCATGGACCTGACCAATCCGAACGCCGCTTTGGCTGCTCTGAAACACCACCGCCGGCATCACCCCGCCGTTCTGGTGGCTGCTTGTGAACCCGCACGCGCGCAAGGTCGGGCTGCATTCGTTCATGGCGTCGTTGCCGTAGTCTTTGGCGGAAAAGGCGATGGCAGGCGGATGCGCCCCGGCTGCAAGCGGGTGGCTCGGATCGCCGGGCTGCGGGGTGCTGTAGTTCGCGGCGCTGGTGATCTGCGTGGTGTCAAAGGCCACGGCCATCGTGTGCGACACCGACAGCGCGGGCGAAAGCTGCTTAGAGCTAGCGCATTGCGTGCCGGATAGTTCGGCGGGGAACGCAACCGGCACCAAAGGCGTTCCCCTGCCCGTGCCATCCTCGCTGGCGTCGAAGCCTTCGCCGCGCAAAGCATGAGCAACATCGAAGACGGCTCCTGTAATAGGAATCAGCGTCTCCGTCCCGGCGTCCCTGCGGCCCATTGCTCCCGCGTTCAGGCACATGCTCACGGGTGGACACGAACAATCCCCCCCCCCGTTGATGTGCTGATCCTCAAGGCCCTGCTTGTTGCCGAAGTGGGCATTCAGGGTGGGCGCGACTTCGGCGCAGACTAGTCCGCCGTCGCAATCGAAATCGGTTCCAAGCCCGCCCCCGCCGCGAGTGCGCGCTGCAAGAGTGGGGGCAGGGCTTTCCCCCGCTTCTCGGCGCGGCGCAGGATTCCCGCGCAGGCTTTCGCGGTCAAATAGTACCGCTGCGGCACGGGCGTCGTCTCCAAGATGTCCGACAACGAACACACGGCGGCGGCGCTGTGGCACAGCGCGTCCGAAACCGTCCACTCGGCAATATTGAGCGTCAAGCACTCGGTAGGCCCACCGATACCCGAGTTGCCCCATGATCCCGAGGAAGGTTCCCAGCGTTCGCCCTCCATCATCCGACAGGACGCCGGGGACATTCTCCCAGACCAGCCAGCGGGGCTGAAGTCGTTTAGCCAAGGCCAGGTATTCAAGCGTGAGGTGGCCGCGCGGATCGTCCAGTCCAAGGCGCTTTCCTGCGACCGAGAACGATTGGCAGGGGGTGCCTCCGACAAGAAGGTCAATTGGTCCGACATGGTGGGCCTCGATCTTGGTGAAATCGCCGAACAGGGGAATGATGTTTGAC
>Ga0304729_1002450_pt1 | contig 11081 bp, 8 predicted proteins | sample C_131016_MF_Meta_FD_190475 | JGI IMG/M metagenome (GOLD analysis project Ga0304729, IMG submission 190475) | Freshwater microbial communities from Lake Croche, Canada to study carbon cycling - C_131016_MF_MetaG (v2) (version 2) | ecosystem: Environmental > Aquatic > Freshwater > Lake | place... | reverse complement strand
TCCTATCCATGAGCTACTTACAGAAACCGACTTCAAATCTTATATGCCTCACAAAAATAACCAGTTGATGCTGTGGGATTTATAACCGGACGCTAGTGACTCTAGGGAACAAAGGGACGAGACGCTCGGGCAGGTGATTTAGGTGTAGAATTTTCTCGGCCAATCCATTAGATTTCATATAGTAAGACCTCAATAGAGTTTCTTAACTCGGCGGAGGATTGCTTTATGGTTCGTTAGCCAAGCGGTTAGGCACGGGTCTGCAAAACCTGTTAGACTGGTTCGACTCCAGTACGAACCTCCACTTTTACTCTGTAGGATTGGGAAAACGGAAAGCTGCACGATTAGAAATGGCAGATCAGGCTACTGGAAATCCTCTCTCCAACGCCGGATTAACGTTGTGAGAATCGTGCCATAGATCGTTTTCAGCGGAGGCGAGGCATTGCCCCAAGTGTCTATCCCCACGACACATCAGGAGATAAAACACACCGGCTCACTCAATGCGGGGCTGTCGTGTCATACGGGCGAGTTGACTTCAAGCTCGGCGCTCGGTCATGAATTATTGACTGACCCCATCAAGAGCCCAAGCCGCAGGTGGTCGCTAGCGGGCCGATGTCTTTGCCCGCCAATTCCGGACATGCTTTTTCCAAAGCCGTTCTGTCTCGTTTTTCACATGCAACGTGTCTGCCCACATCGGGCCAAAGGTGCTGATGCCGTAGGCTCCTTTTGGCAGGACCTCCGGGCAGATGTAAAGCACCTCGCCACCTTTCGCGCCGGTAAACCAGCATGCCAGAAGGTCATCCATGAATTGCAGGTAATCCTCAAACTCCGGCGTCGGTTTGCCTTTCGCATCAAGGACCGGAATCTGGCAGTGATGACCATTGAAAGGACGGAAATGGAATTGGCGGGCGATGCGGATCAAGTCGGGATGATCCAGCAAACGGGGCGCGTATGGCGGAGCCAGGTGCTTCACAACGGCAAGATGCGAGAAGTCGAAACAGAATTGAATCTTCTCCCCAGTGGCCTTCTCAAAGAGCCTCACGATCTCCCAACATTTCTCCGGTGTCTCCGTCGCGGTGTCTCGATGAATTTCCAGATCAATCTCGAGCCCGATTTGCTTCGCATATTTCACGCACTTCAACCAAACCTTCACGGCGTCTTTCGGCAGCGTGTCGTGGTCGCAGAGTTGGACGTTTACTCGGGCTGACTTGGCGCGCTTGGCAAGATCGAGCATTTCTTTCCATGTCTTCTCGTTGGCGTCGACATATCGCAACGTCTCCATGCCGTGCTTCGCGGCCAACGCGGCCATTTCCTCGTCGGGCCACGGCGCGACGGCATGGAAACCCGCCTTGGCAAGCTTCGCGACGCGCTGAGTATTTGTCCATTCCTTGCCGGAGGCAGTCTCTTCCTCACTAAGATGGAAGGTGAACCCGACGAGACGCAGTTGGGGAGCTGGTGTGACAATTTTCATGATTAAATTTTACTGGCCCGGAGATTCCGACACAACCGCCAACTTCACTCCCGCTTGGAGCGACAAGGACTCCAGTACGAACCTCCACTTTTTTGATGCGGCGACGCTGCTAGGACCGACGAATGGGAATTGTCCGGGCGCTCACTTTGTCGATAGTGATTCCGAGCAGCCTGGAGGCTGCCAGTCGGTACTGCTCCATCTGACCCTCGTATTCCTTCTCAATCTCATCGGGTTTTAACCGATTGGTCTTGAAGTCAAGGATCTCAGCCTCGATGGCCTTACCTCCCTCCCGCCGAATATGGACCCGGTCGAAGATACCGCTGATCCATTTTCCATCGCTCATCAAGTCGAAGGGCTTCTCGTTCCAGAGAATCCAATCTTCACCGGGTTTTAAGAAAACTTCCTCAGCCTCAGCTGACTTGAGGAAAGTTTCCAAAAGTTCACGGGCCGGTTTGGAACAGCTGGAGAGATCGATTTTTGCAGTGTCCCACTCGATCCGAGAGAGCAACTCGTGGATCTCGGTTCCGAGATCGGCAGCATCAGACGAGTGACATCCCTCTCCCTCTTTAATTGTAGGGTGGGTTTTCGTACCGGCGAGCGATGAGGGCGAAAGCGGATGAGGAGTGCTCGATGTGCAGGGAACAAGCATCGTCACCTCACGTTCTTCCTTTGGTTTTTGCTCATCCCTTGGGGAGTGGCTCTCGTACCACTTCTCGTTACCGAAAGGCACCTCCTCACTTCCTGGATTAAGGGTCAGCATCAGGAGCCTCGCGAGGTTTTTTGAGGTCGTTTTAGGTCCGAGCCCTTTGGTCAGCACATAGAGAGCCTGCCTTGATCGGGTCATCGCGACATAGGATGCGCAGAGTTTTCCATATTCTTCCTCGGCTCGGATCTCCTCGCGGGACGCACTCAACACCGGATCAGCAGACGCTTCATCTTTGGCGGGAAGGAGGCATCCCCAAGTGGGAGGTTCGCCTCCCCCGAGGTGGAGTACATCCGTGTTGTTACCTCCCTTTCCATCAAGCCCCGTCACAATACTCATGTCGAACGTGAGCCCCTTCGACTGGTGGAGCGTCATCACGCGCACGACACCGGCGGCCTCTGCCTCCTGCACGATATGGCTCTCAAGGAAGGAAATAAATTCCGCAACGGATCCCTTGTTCGATCCGTCGTATTCGGCTGCTGCCGACAGGAAGTCAGCAGCCCGTCGTGAGAGGAAAGGGTTTAGCTCCAGATCTTTTGTCCAGAAACGCACAGCCGTCTCGTATCCCTGCCCGGCTATCAATTGAAGAGCCGATGAACGGAACAATTCCACACCTTCGGTAAGCAGCACTTGCAGGGGAGAAGAGCGCAGGAGTGTTAGCGAGAGGGAATCCCCAGGAAATCCTATGACCCTGAAGGCTGCCAGGAGCGCCAGCCCCAGGGGGTTATCGTTGCAGGGATTGGATTTCCCCTCCACCGATACCGGAAAGCCACGGGCTTGAAGGAGCGCGGCTATCGAGGAGGCATCCTCGTTCTTTCGGGTCAGCACGCCGCAGCTGAGACCTCTCTTCCAAGGCTCAACCTCCGCAAGAATGCTGGCAACCTGCTGATGGATCGGGTTCTCGTCATCCTCTTCGGATGTGACTTGATGCCAAAGAACATACCCTTCGAGATCCTTGTTTTTTTCGGCAGGCTCATGCTCTCTCCAAGCCTTCTCCCAGGCCTCCACGGTGTTGTCTGGGATTGCAAGCGTGTGGGCATGGCTTCCGATCGATCCGAAAACCTTGTTCACAAAGTCCACAATCTGTTTGGCCGAGCGATAGGAGACCTTCAGTTCGCGTTCAAAAATCCGCTTATCAGACTCTTCGGAACCCTGGTTGTAGTGCTTGAAGATTTCAAAAAAGAGCTTCGGGTCACCTCCACGCCACGAGTAGATGGCCTGCTTGGTATCCCCCACGTAGAAGAGGGACCGCTCCCCTCCGTTATCCTGAATCACCTCATCGATGAAGGAACCGAGCACCTTCCATTGGATGCGGCTCGTGTCTTGGAACTCATCAAGAAGCCAATGATCGAGCTTGGCGTCTAGGCGATATCCCGCGCTCGCGATCCACTCAAGGCTTTCCACCTGACCGGAGAGAAGATCGGTCACATCCGAGAAGGTCATCCTTCCGCGACTGCGGGTGAGCTGATGGTACGACTCCTCGAACGCCTGCATGAAGCTACGCAGTGAAGAGCTCCTTGCCAGGAGCGATTCATAGACGGGTTTCAGCAGTGCCTGCAAAAGTTCCCTGCGGAGTTGAGGAAGAGTCCCCCGCAGATAGACACGATTTGCCGCACCTGTTCCAAGTGGAAAGTAAGGTCCGTCATCCGAAGGAGTAGCCTCCCCAGCGAGTTTCTTTTTGATAAAGTCTGCGAGGTTTTTGTCCCAACGAGAACCGGGCTTGTGATCCTTGGCTCCTTCGAGGCGGGTTTCCAAGGTCGAGAGCGCACTATCGGAGAGTTTGGGAAGCTCCTTGCGGACCTCCGCAAGGAATGCATCAGCAGCAGGAATCACGTCACCCGCGGCAAGAACATCACAACCCTTCTTTCCCCAGATCAGGTCGGGGTCACCCCAGGGAAGGGAGACGTTCTCAAGGTATTTTGCATGGAATTGCTTCACCGACTCAAGAAGCGTCAGGAAGACCTTCCTCTCCCCTTTCCTGCGGGCAATCCTGCGTACCAGATCGAGGAACTCCTCTCCTCCGGCCGACTCGACGGATTCACGGAAGATCGCTGCAAGCGCCTCCATGCGTGCCCGCTCCAGCTCCGATTCCCCGATCATGGAGAACTCTCCCGGCAGTCCCGACTCCAGTGGGAAGGAGCGGGCGATCCTGGCAAAGAGACTATCGATCGTTCCCATGGTAAGACGTCCCGAGTCGGCCACCAGTTTTGCAAGCAGCTCCCTGCATCGTGCCTCATCCAGCGAGGGGATGATTCCTTCCTCTTTTTCCGAATTGAGATCGCGATTGATCTCCTCAAGCTTCTTGGGATCAAGAGCCGCCTCGGCCAGTCTCAGGAAGACCGCATCAAGGAATTCTCCCGCGGCCTTCTTGGTGAAGGTGAGTGCGGCGATCTTGCGTGGCTCCACCCCCAGCGCGAGCAGCTTCACCATGCGGGTCGTGAGCGCATAGGTCTTCCCGCTTCCCGCGTTAGCCACGAGCATCGTATTACGGATCGGGGCACTCATTTGAAGCCCTCCCCGCCTTTCTCACCTTTCAAAAAGGCTATCGTCTCCTCATCGAGGCATTCCTCGGGCTTGCCTCCCTCCAGGAAGACCCCGAGAGGATCTTCCCACGAATTCGGAACCTGCCTCGGAGGCCAGAAAACTCCCTTGGCGATTTGGGAGGCTGTGGCTTCTGCGCAGGAGAGTGCGGAACTCAGAAGATCCTCCGGCAGATCAAACGCCATCACGCCGCTCTCCTCTGGATCGGCCGCCAGTACCAGATAACCCGTCTCGATAGTTTTGCCGGGAAAGAGCTTTTCCGCGATCTTGCGATAGAGTGGCAGCTGCAGATCGACCCAAGCCTTCTGCTTGCCTTTGAAAACGATTCTGGCCTCCGGGAGAAATGCACGGGAGAGCGGCTGCAAATGCACCTCCTCGGGTTTCTTCGCCGTCGTGTACGTCTTGTAATCGAGAACCCTCACACGGTCCCCGTTTTCCTCAATACGGTCGACCTTGGCCGAGAGAGGAACCCCCGCAAAGAGAAGGTCACCGGAGGACTTGTACTCCACCTCCTTGATCACCCACCCCTCGGCTACCTGCATCGCCTGCATCGTTGCAAAGGAGAGGAGTCGGACGCGGGCCGCCTCCACCTGGACTCTCACTGCAGGAGAGGGATCAGCGCCGAAACGGCTTGCGACCTCGCGCTCCAGACTCGCCAGCACCGCAGAGGCGATTTCCTCTCGATCTGAGAGATGCGGGGTTACTTTGCCGTAACGCTCCAGCACATTATGAACCAGGATCCCGAACTGAAGGGCATCCATTTCCCTCTGCTCGGGATCATGACTTACCAGCCCGAGGCACTTGCTTAGATAAAATCGGAAGGGGCACTGAAGGTAGGTAGCAAAGTCGGTGACATTGATTTTCTTCAGGGCCGTGCTTTCAAGCGGCAGCTTCCACTTCCAATCATGCTCCCTGATTGTGGGAACGGACGCCTCCCGTGACTTACCAAAGAGAGCCTTCACCCGCCGTGGAAGCTCCTCGCTCTGGCATCGCATCAGCAACGCCGAAGGAATCGAGGGACTCCCTTCAGGACCGAACTTCGAAAAGCTGCATCGAAACTGGTCGGGCTCTCTAGAATGCACCAAACATCCGAGCAGGTAAGCATCACGGGCGCGACGGGTAGCATTGTCAGGAACTCCCAGTTCCCGGCGCTTGTGATCGGGAAGAAAGGGGTGTCCATCTGTGGAGTCTGGTAGGCATCCCTCCACGCATCCGCAGAGAGCCAACCGCATTCCTTCTGCCCACGCTGCTTCCAGCCAGCCTGACAACTGCAGGTCACCGGGCTCGGAGACCCCGAAGCTCTTGCCTCGGGCAAGCGCTCTCACGAGCGATGCTTCGCGGGCTTTTTCCGGCTCTTGCCATGACTGGAGGATCACAGAGGAATCTTCGCAGGCCTCGAGCACCTGCTCGACTTCATCTTCCAGATATCTTTTCCAGATATCTTTGATGAGTTCGACCGGTCCCTTGAGAAGTTCTCCAAGAATGATCTTCTGCAACTGGTTTGCATCCTCATGAGTTTCCTGGGATCGGATCCCTTTCGGTGGAATTGGTCTCTCGGAGAGGGTTTCCGCGAGGAGTTCCAAGGTCATCGCATCGCAGGCCATGAGTAATCGTTCGCGAGTGAGATCGCACTTAACTCCAAGCCATACGGAAAAGCGCGGAGTTTCAAGTAGTCGGCGCAGCGTACGGAGCGAACGATCGCGTCGTAGTGAGATCCATTCGGCAGCTACCACAGCGGGCTGCGTCCTAGCAAGCGGCTCACCCTCGGGAAGGTAGGGACTTCCTCCGCGGCAGAGCACCTCGGCCTGGAAGGCAGGCGCCAGATCCGCATCACCGAGGACTAGGGAATAATCACCTCCAGCATCAGCCAGGAAATCGATCGCTAGGGAGGCCTCCTCCGCCGGGTCCTTAGCCATCACGATCTGACCGGGAAGGAGCGGGATTTCGGCAGCGATCCACTCGTGTGCAATCGGTCTTCCCCAAGTATCAAATCCCCCACCCCAGCCCGTGGAAGCCCCCGAACTCGACTTTGGCTTCCAGACGAGGACTGTGACAGGAATGCCTGCCCTCAGGACACTCTCGGCCTTCAGCTGCGCAGCCTTCGTAAGGTCCGGAAGACCGACGATAAAAAGTGAGATAATCGGTCCGACAGGTTCCTCCCAGGCCTTAAAGCGGGCCTCGTTCGGGTCCCAGAGCTTGTGGCGTTTGAGCACATCGAGATAGCTGCGGTAGAGTGGGGCGATTTCCCTCCAGCGCTCCTCATCCTCGAAACAGATCCCGGGAATAACTCGCTCCTCGGGAGTGATTCCTCCCTCGGCTAGCAGATCGCTGAGATCGCACATCATGCCGGCCGTCCCGAGCAGTGCCTGCTCACCCTCCAGAACCTCACCCTTTGGAAAGAGATTCTCCATCGCCGAGCGGGGTGCTTTTTGCAAGACCAGCCCCCAGGCCGCCTCCCGATCCGATCGCGACGCCAGTGGACCATCCGGCAGCAGAGCCTTCATCGGAGAAGAGAACTTAGGAGAGAGCACACCGCTTCCCCTTGTCTCGGAAATCTTTGCAAGCGAGTGCCTGATCCTGCGGGCGGCTCCCGAGGTCGGGATCCAGACCTCCGTTTGGGAGAGATCGAAAGGTCCCGAAGGAATGCCTTCCAGCAAAGCCTCCGCCACCTGGTCCGCGAGCGACTGCGGCCGTTCTAGGAAGAGGATCTTGGGGTTGGCCATGGCGGAGTAATTGAGATTAGACCAGCCAACCCTATCACCACAACTAGGTCGTAGAGCGTCCTACCCTAGGAAGAGCTGCCTAGCAAGGGAGCTACACCTTCCTCTTTGCTTTTGCTTTACCTTTACCGGTTGTCTTTCCATTCACCTTGGGCTTCGCCTTTACCTCGGCTTTCCCCTTCTTGGGGGCTTTCACTGGCTCCTGCTTCTGCGAGAAGACATTCTCATCGAACCAGGATTGGCCTTTCAGGGGGTCGAGGGTGAGCCTCAGCTTGAGAGGCATCTTGGCAAGCAGCTCCTTGTAGCGAAGCCCGGCAGACTTATAGGGCGCAGGTGCAAGAGTGATGTAGACGTCCTGCTCTCGCATGAGATCGTCGATGCTGGAGTCGCTGATATCGCGATCCTCGATATCGAAATCGGTCTCGATATTTTCCTGGATGCCGCAGAATTGAAGGATCACCAGACGGATGACCTCGTGGGTCATTTCCCTATCGATGACCGGATGAGGATTCTGAATCAGTCGACGGCCCTGAAGGGTATTTCTGACAAGCCATTCCTTCACGAGACCCATGTCTCTTTCGTGTTTCGCCTCGGTGTGCAGGCGTTGGAGCTCTTTGAATCCGGGGGTCCAGCCTTGCGCGGATGAGGATGCGGTGAAGAAGCAGCGAAGGACCTCGTGTGGGGTCTTGTAGTAGGGGTGCCCCTCGGTGATTTCCTTGACGTATTGGGTGAAGACCGAGCATGCACCGCGAATCCCTTCATTCCTAAGTATCTCCGCGACCCTCGCATCCGAGTGACTCCGCCCGACTGCGAGCAGCAGGCCTGCGCTCACGAGTGACACAGCCCCATCGAGAGCGCCCTCGACCATGACTTCCGAGGTGATGCCGAAATGCTTCCTGGAAAGTTCGACCACGAGCGCGGAAAGGTCCCCGACTATCTCTTCGGGACAGGCCCCTCCGTCGCGGAGGATATGGAGAGCCTTCGCGAAAGGTGAGCGCGTGTAGGCGACCTGAAGCGACTGAGAACCTTCCGACATGGAATCCTAGAAGGTCAAAAACTCAGCTTCCTTTTTCTCTTCCGGGGGGCGCGTCTCCGCCGAGATATCCTGGAGAATAGACTGTGTCACACGGATGAACTTCTCTCCCTCGGGGGCCTCCGCGCGGTAGTACTCCACGAATTCTCCGAATTCCTTCGGGCGTAGCTGACGTAGGCTTGTGAGAAGGCCTTGCCAGGTGCCGTGACCCGGTTGGCGATCAGTCGGGGACTCGATCATTTCGTGGAAATCTTTGCGCCCGACGCAGGAGATCAACACAAGTCTGATTCCGTGGGGGTGATCAAAGAGCGCGCTGAGCATTTCGTATTCGCGATCGGAATCATCGCTCGAATAGACGATCGGACAGAGGAAGCCCTCCACGTTCTCCTGGAGCTCGAAGAGAGCGGCTTCGAGATCTTCTTGGGAGAGAGGGCCGTAGAGGCCTCCCCATTCTTCCGCCTTGCGGTCCAGAGCACTGGTGAACTGCTCCGGCGTGATGAAGGCGCTGATGAGAGAGGGTTTGGTCATGTCGTATTCATCGGACATGACAATGATCTCAGGGATCGTGAGATCTCCCACGATGAGGGCTAGTTGGTCGTCACCGTAGTCGTTGCCGATCGTGGTGAGTTGCTTCTCGGCGGCGCCTGCTCCCTGCTGGAGAGCTTCGCGGACGGCAAGAGTGTGAGGGTTATTCTGCGTTGTCATCGTCTTTATCTTCTTTGTCGTCTATGTCGTCTTTGTCGTCTTTGGATACCGCGGTTGAGGCCCAGGATTGCTCGGGACTATGGAGGAGGGTGAGTTGAATGGTGATCCAGAGCAGCTCGGGGTACGAATCCTTGAGCCAGAGGGCTTCTTTCTGGGCCTCGGCAGAGATTTGCAGGATGCCGGCGGCACGGATTCTTTCGATCGCGTTATCGGCGGAGGTGGAGGGCACGGCGAGACGCTTGATGAATCTCAGATCGGTTGTCTTGATCGCCGCATAGAACGCGGCTCCCAGATAAGCGTGCAAGAGGGGATCCTCAGGGTTCACGACAATCTGGCGGACGATGTCCTGGATGGAGACCCTCAACTGGGAGGAAAACTCCGCGAGTTTCGCCAGAGCCTCCTTGTCGGTCGTGGCGCGGGTGAAGTGTCCGGAGATGATCTCCTTGTATTCTCGGATGGTCTTGGCGTTCATGCGTTGCAGAATTGGTGGGCTAGCTGTGAAGAGAGTTTTTTCAAGTCCTGAACCGGGCGCCGCTTGAGCGATGCGTCGTACTCCATGCGCTTGGCGGGATCCGAGAGTGCCGAGTAGGCCTTCTGAATGGCGTCGAAAAGGTGCGGGTCCCCACCCTTGTCGGGGTGATGCTGCATGGCCAGCTTGCGGAATGCGGACTTGATCTCATCGGCAGATGAATCGAGCGAGACATTAAGGGCCTGGTAATGAGTCATGAGAAAAGAAGCGGATCGGAGAGAGTGACGAAAAAGACGGGTTTGGAAATTTCCATCAAGTGATCAAGCAATGCGAGTGCTGGATTCTAAAGCAGCGGACCGGCGGTAACAACAACTCTCCTCAAACCCAGAAAAAGTTTTCAAGGATTCTTGCTTTGCGCCCCCCTCGGCGATCTTGCGGCTGCACTAGTAGGGATCCTAACCGAAGCTCGGTTATGCAATGAAGCTTTTTTGATGCTAGGGTACTGCTACTGGAGTCAGGCTTTGGCCTGGAAACTTTTATGAACCGACAGGAATCCAAATGAACCGACTGCGAAGCTGCTTTCTCAGCAAGTGCCCCATCTGATGCCATGAAAGTTGTTCTTGTTCATGGGTTTCAGGATAACGGGACCGTGATGGGGAAACTGGTGAGTCATCTCGCCGAGCAGGGACACGAGTGTCTCGTTCCCACGCTGGATCCCCATGATGCCAGGGATGGTCTCCCCATGATGGCCTTGCAGTTGCATTCCCTGCTGGAGGAGCAGTTGGCCAGCGGAGAACGCTTCGCACTTGTGGGATTCAGCATGGGCGCCTTGATCTCACGCTATTATCTCCAAGAACTCGGGGGACATCAGAGGGCGGATGCATTTTTCTCGATCAGCGGACCCCATGAGGGAACCTGGGCCGCCTACCTTCACTCGAGTGAGGGAGTGAATCAAATGCGCCCAGGGAGCACTTTCTTAAATGATCTGAAGACTTCTTCCCAGCGATTGGAGTCGCTACCTATTACCAGCTATTGGACGCCCTTCGACCTTATTGTCATTCCAGCTGAGAGTAGCCGCTGGTCAATGGGCGAGGAGGTATGCATCCCCACCATGCTCCACCACTGGATGATCTCGGATAGTCGCCTGATGAAGGATCTCTCAAGCCGACTCAATAGGATTAGGATCGGCTCGAAATGAATTCTAGGTGACCTTGAGAAGGCCCTGCAAATTCGGAAGAGGTCACCCGAATCCGGGCAGTTTCTTTGCCGAGGCAATTTCCTGTGCATAGGTCTCCGAGGCATTGTCGCCCATGAAGTCCACCGCCTCGCGAGTCCGGGAGTAGAGACCGAACCTGGGCGCGTAAGACCCCCACTCGTAGTTATCCATGAGTGACCAGTAGAAGTAGCCGATGAGAGGCCAGCCCTTGGACTTCAATTCCTTC
>Ga0304729_1002449_pt1 | contig 11091 bp, 8 predicted proteins | sample C_131016_MF_Meta_FD_190475 | JGI IMG/M metagenome (GOLD analysis project Ga0304729, IMG submission 190475) | Freshwater microbial communities from Lake Croche, Canada to study carbon cycling - C_131016_MF_MetaG (v2) (version 2) | ecosystem: Environmental > Aquatic > Freshwater > Lake | place... | reverse complement strand
CAAAACCGACATTGAAATTGCGCGCGAGGCAAAAAAGAAGCCTATTATGGAAATTGGCGCCAAGCTTGGTATTCCTGCGGAAGATCTGCTCCCCTATGGCCACGATAAAGCGAAGGTCGGCCAAACCTTTTTAAAGTCACTTGGAAGCCGCAAAGACGGCAAGCTGATCCTCGTGACCGCCATCAACCCTACGCCGGCCGGCGAAGGCAAAACCACCACAACGGTCGGCTTGGGCGATGGCCTAAACCGGATCGGCAAAAAAGCAATTGTCTGCATCCGCGAAGCCTCGCTCGGTCCGAATTTCGGGATGAAGGGCGGTGCTGCAGGCGGCGGTTATGCGCAGGTCGTGCCGATGGAGGAGATGAACCTCCATTTCACCGGCGATTTCCACGCTATCACCTCGGCGCATAATCTTTTGTCGGCGATGATCGACAACCATATTTACTGGGGCAACGAACTCGGCATTGACGAGCGCCGCGTGGTGTGGCGCCGCGTGATGGACATGAACGATCGCGCTTTACGCGATATCGTTGTTTCGCTTGGTGGTGTGTCAAACGGCTTCCCGCGCCAGACCGGCTTTGACATTACGGTCGCCTCCGAAGTGATGGCGATTTTGTGCCTGTCGAAGGATTTGAACGATCTTGAGAAGCGCCTTGGCGATATTGTGGTGGCCTATCGCCGTGACAAAACGCCGGTCTATTGCCGTGATATCAAAGCAGACACCGCAATGGCAGTGCTTTTGAAAGACGCGATGCAGCCCAACCTCGTTCAGACGCTCGAGAACAACCCGGCCTTCGTGCATGGCGGCCCGTTCGCCAATATCGCGCATGGCTGCAACTCGGTGATTGCGACCACCGCAGCCTTAAAGCTCGGCGAATATGTGGTGACGGAAGCGGGCTTTGGCGCGGATTTGGGCGCAGAAAAGTTCTTCGACATCAAGTGCCGCAAAGCAGGGCTAAAGCCATCGGCTGCGGTTATTGTCGCCACCGTTCGCGCCATGAAGATGAATGGCGGCGTGGCGAAGGCTGATCTCGGCGCGGAGAATGTCGACGCGGTGAAAAAGGGCTGCGCCAATTTGGGCCGCCACATCGCCAATACTTCGGGCTTCGGCGTGCCGGTTGTGGTGGCGATCAACCACTTCTTCTCCGACACGGATGCCGAAATCCAGGCCGTGAAGGATTATGTTGCGAGCCAGGGCTCGGAAGCCATTCTGTGCAAGCATTGGGCACATGGCTCGGCCGGTATTGAAGAACTGGCGCATAAGGTTGTCGAACTGGCAGAATCGGGCGTTGCCAACTTCCAGCCGCTCTATCCGGATGCGATGCCGCTGTTTGAAAAGATCGAAACGGTCGCCAAGAAGATCTACCATGCCGAAGCCGTCATTGCCGACAAGTCCATTCGCGATCAGCTGAAAGTCTGGGAAGCGGCAGGCTACGGCCATCTCCCGGTCTGCATGGCCAAGACGCAATATTCCTTCACCACCGATCCGAATGTACGGGGCGCGCCTACCGGCCATTCGATTCCCGTACGTGAAGTACGCCTCTCGGCAGGCGCAGGCTTCATCGTCGCCATCTGCGGCGAGATCATGACCATGCCGGGCCTACCCCGCGTGCCTTCGGCGGAAGTGATCAAGCTGAATGATAAGGGCGAGGTCGAGGGGCTGTTTTAAGTATTTTAGCCATTAAGCCAGAAAGCGGGCGGGGATTTTTCCCGCCCGCTTTCTGCGTTGATTAACGCGCAGCAGCATCGGCAACCGCCCGAATATCAGCAATATTTCTGGCGTAGAACGACGGTCCACCCTTAAACACGGCCGAACCGGCCACGAGCACATCGGCCCCAGCCGCTGAGAGTAACGGTGCTGTCTCGGGCGTAACGCCACCATCGATCTCAATCCGGATGTCGCGTGTACCGATCATCTTTTTGACCCGCGCTACTTTCTCGATCACCGACGGGATAAAAGCCTGCCCGCCAAAACCGGGATTGACGGTCATCAGCAACACAAGATCAAGCCGGTCGAGCACATACTCAATCACGCTTTCATGCGTTGATGGATTGAGCGATACGCCGGCCTTTTTGCCCAAGGCGCGGATGGTTTGAAGCGAACGGTCCAGATGCGGGCCTGCTTCCGCATGGACGGTGATGTAATCACAACCCGCATCGGCAAAAGCCGCAAGATACGGATCGGTAGGTGCGATCATCAAATGGCAGTCGAAAATCTTGTCCGTCCGGTTGCGGATGGCTTTAATGATCGGCGGGCCGAAAGTAATGTTGGGTACAAAATGCCCGTCCATCACGTCGAGATGGATCCAATCGGCACCCGCTTGAACAACCGCCTCGACTTCCTCGCCGAGCTTGGAAAAATCTGCCGATAAAACGGACGGTGCGATCAATGTGCGAGATGTCATCGGTAAAACTTTCTATGCGGAAACAGGATCATTCTTGCTCGCTGCTCGAGCGTGATAGTGGATGAGCTTCTCGATCTCGTCGACCGCTCCGAACATAAAAGGCGTCCGCTCATGCAACGATGCCGGCGTAACGTCAAGAATACGCGCATCACCATTGGTTGCAGCCCCACCCGCCTGCTCAATCAGCATGGCCACTGGATTGGCCTCGTACACCAAACGCAACCGCCCTTTATCGTAGCCGCTCCGATGATCGCGCGGATACATGAACACCCCCCCACGAACCAATATGCGATAGGTTTCAGCAACAAGAGACGCAATCCAGCGCATATTGAAATTTTTCTCTCGCGGTCCCGTTACGCCCGCCAGACAATCGTCGGCATAGACCCGCAAAGCCTCATCCCAATGCCGGTAGTTTGACATATTGACGGCAAATTCTTTTGCTTTGGGATCGATGTTAATCCGATCATAGACCTGAACGAAAGTGCCTTCGCTTTCGGAAAAAACAAAGATAAACGTCCCCATACCGAAAGTGAGCACGAGGGCAAGCTGCGGTCCATAGACAAAAAAGCCGGCTGCTCTTTGCGCATGTCCGGGTTGGAGAAAGGTCTCTTCAGCCGAACCAAGGCTCGGCAGAACCGAAAAAATCGTACCGATGGTGATGTTGGTATCAATGTTGGATGAACCGTCCAACGGATCAATCGCGACTGAGAGCGGGCTCACCGCATCTAACACCAGAGGGGCCGGTTGCTCCTCCGAGGCGTAAAAAGCAATATCAGCTTCTTTCGCAGCTTGAAGAAAAAGCTCATCGGCATAAACATCCAGAGCCTTCTGATCGTCTCCAGCCGCATTGCTAGAGGCCATTGGTGAGGCAAATGCCAGCCCTAATTCACCTTCGCTGATGGCGTGGCGAAGTGCAACTGCAACGTCCGCGAACCGCTCAAGTAAGAGCGCGAGTTGAACCCGCACCGGATCCGAATGACCCGGTTGGGTTGCCAAAAACACACTCAGGGATGTTCCGCGCATTCCGTTTCCTCACGCGAGGCGTATCGGCTGAGTCGCCCGGTAAAGACAAGGCGCGGCGAGAAATTAAAGGTTCAAGAGGCTAGCGAGCTTCACCGTTACAGCGCTGACAAAGCCGGTAATAAGTCCTCCCCACGCCATATCGATCAATGCGATTTTGGTTGTGAAACCCTTCATGACGGCCAGATTGGTCAAATCATAAGTGCCATAGGCGACCAAACCAAACAACACACCGAAACCCAGCGCCTTCAGGACAGACTGAGTTTCCATGGCTGGCGCAATCACGATAACGGTCACGCCGATGCTGTAAAGGAGGTAAAATGCCAAAGCCGGCAGAAGATTGGGCTTATCGAGCAGAAGATCGCCGATTTCCTGCATGTAAAGGCCGCGGCCTAGCCACATCAGCCAAACCATGTCGATAGCGATCATGATCACTGCCGCAATCGCCCAAAGTATAACCCAGCCCAGCATATTTCGTTTTTCCTGTTGCATGGTCAACTTACGCTTAGCCTTGATTAAAGGATCACGCCACCGCACCGTTTGGGGCACAACACGGCCAAAATTCGGAACAAGCGCCCGTAAAGTTCCGAACAAAATCATATAAAGTGGCAGCAGCAGCGATATTTCCACCGACATGTCATAAAAGCGCATTTTTTTACTCGTCACTAAGACAGCGATCTTGCGAGGTCTCGCCATTATCGGGTCGTCCTGTCTCAAGCCGAGCGCTGTCGGCAAAAAGGCCATCTTGCCTGCCCTGCCGGCAAAGGCGTAATCTTCCGAACTCTTCAACTGTTCAAGAAAGCACTTTTGCAAATGGTCAAAATGTCTGCCGTCACAGCACTTGCAACCCTCGCTCTGCTTGCGTCCCCAGCCTTCGCCGACGGTGATCCCGCAGCAGGCGAAAAAAGTTTTGTCAAATGTAAAGCCTGCCACGAAAACGAGCAGGGCGTCACGCGCGTTGGCCCGACGCTCAAAGGCATTGTCGGTCGCAAAGTCGCATCAATCGCCGATTATAAATATTCGGACGGAATGGCGGCCAAAGGAACAGATGGCCAAATCTGGGATGAGGCGACACTAACGGCCTATCTGCCTGATCCGCGCGCTGCTGTGCCAGGAACAAAAATGGCGTTTGCCGGTTTGAAAAATCCGCAAGAAATTGCCGATTTGATCGCTTACCTGAAAATCCACCCATAACAGGCCGTGTTTTGCCCTGGCGCAATGTGTTGACCGGAGGCAACGATAAAGCTGAGGAAACGTTGGGCAGTACGTTGCTTTAACGGATGAATTTTTTTGTCATTCGGGATAAGAAAGGCAAGACGAATCAATATCTTGACGATCCCGAATACAAAGGCCTACCCCATCATGAGCGAAGAAGACCGCCGCACCGAAGCCGCTGACGCCTATGGCGCTGATTCCATCAAGGTTTTGAAGGGGTTAGACGCCGTACGCAAACGTCCCGGAATGTATATCGGTGATACGGATGATGGCTCGGGCTTGCACCACATGGTGTACGAGGTCGTCGACAATGCGATTGACGAGGCGCTCGCGGGCCATGCGGATCTTGTTACCGTCACCTTGAATGCAGACGGATCGGTGACCGTGACAGACAATGGCCGCGGTATTCCGACAGATATCCATCCTTCCGAAGGTGTATCTACCGCCGAAGTGATCATGACGCAGCTTCATGCGGGCGGAAAATTCGACCAGAATTCGTATAAAGTCTCTGGTGGTTTGCACGGCGTGGGCGTTTCCGTCGTCAATGCGCTCTCCGAATGGCTGATTTTGCGGATTTGGCGTGGCGGTCAGGAATATAAAATGCGGTTTACCCATGGCGTGGCGGACGCTCCGTTGGAGGTTGTCGGGCCCGCAGATCGTCGCAATGGAACGGAAGTCACGTTTAAGGCGTCGCAAGAAACCTTCACCATGGTGGAATATGATTACGGTACCCTGGAACATCGCTTGCGCGAGCTCGCGTTCCTTAATTCGGGCGTCCACATCGTGCTCACCGATGCGCGGCACTCGGAAGTCGTCAAGCAGGACATGGTCTATGAAGGCGGTCTGCAGGAGTTTGCCCGTTATCTCGACCGCGCTAAGGCACCGCTGATCAAAGACCCGATCTATGTCACGACGGAAAAAGACGGAATCACGGTAGAAGTCGCCATGTGGTGGAACGACAGCTATCACGAAAACGTGCTGTGCTTCACCAACAACATCCCCCAACGCGATGGCGGCACGCATCTGGCTGGCTTCCGTGGGGCTTTAACACGCCAAGTCACCAGTTATGCCGATAGCTCAGGCATTACGAAGAAGGAAAAAGTGTCGCTGACAGGCGATGACACGCGTGAGGGTCTGACCGCCATTCTTTCGGTTAAGGTGCCCGATCCTAAATTCTCGTCGCAGACGAAAGACAAGCTCGTCTCGTCAGAAGTGCGTCCCGTCGTGGAAAGTGCGCTCGGCGAGGCGTTGGCGACTTGGTTTGAAGAACACCCTGGTGATGCCCGCATCGTCGTCGGCAAAGTGGTTGAAGCCGCCGCCGCGCGCGAAGCTGCCCGCAAGGCACGTGAATTGACCCGGCGCAAAGGTGCGCTCGATATCGCCAATCTACCCGGTAAGCTAGCGGACTGTCAGGAGCGTGATCCTGCCAACGCTGAAATCTTCATCGTCGAGGGCGACTCGGCAGGTGGTTCGGCCAAACAAGGGCGTAACCGCGAATATCAGGCCGTTTTACCGTTGCGTGGCAAGATTTTAAACGTCGAGCGCGCACGGTTTGACAAAATGCTCGGCTCGCAGGAAATCGGCACACTGATTACGGCGCTCGGCACCGGGATCGGCAAAGACGAGTTCAATTGCGATAAACTGCGCTACCACAAGATCATCATCATGACCGATGCTGACGTCGACGGTTCGCATATTCGAACGCTGTTGCTCACCTTCTTCTTCCGTCAAATGCCGGAATTAATCGAGCGCGGCCACCTCTACATCGCTCAACCGCCACTTTATAAGGTCGCGCGGGGTAAATCGCAGCAATATCTCAAAGACGAGCGCGCGCTAGAGGATTACCTCGTCGATAACGGCATCGAAGGCGCTGTATTGCGTCTTGCCTCGGGTGAAGAACGCTCCGGTCTTGATCTGAAGCGCTTGATCGACGAGGCGCGATTGGTGCGCACCGTTCTCGGCGGCCTACATTCGCGTTACAACCGCGATATTGTCGAACAGGGTGCGATTGAGGGCCTGTTGCGTCCGGTGACAGATTTAACCATTGCCGAAGGCTTGGCGCAAAAACTCGCGTCCCGTCTCGATACGATGGCTGATGTAGCCGAACGCGGTTGGTCGGGTCATGTGCGCGATGGTGGCTATGTGATGGAACGGACCCTCCGCGGCGTGAAGCAGGTGGCCAACCTCGATGCCGCCTTGCTGGCCTCCGCCGATGCCCGCAAACTCGATGAACACTCGGCCTCACTCGGCGAAATCTACTCGGCACCTGCAATGCTGACCCGCAAGGCCGACGACAGTCAGGTCAACGGCCCCTTGGGCCTGTTTGAATCGCTGACCGGTATCGGCCGCAAGGGCATTACCATGCAGCGCTACAAAGGCTTGGGCGAAATGAACCCCGAGCAATTATGGGAAACAACGCTTGACCGAAATGTCCGCTCGCTCCTGCAAGTGCGCGTGCGCGAGGCGGCGGATGCAGACGACATTTTCACCAAGCTGATGGGCGATGTGGTGGAGCCAAGGCGTGAGTTTATTCAGAGCAACGCGTTGAGCGTGGCCAATTTAGACGTTTGATGTCGTCAAAGGCGGATTGTAATTGTGACCACGAAGCCCTCCGCGTTTAACTCGCGCGACTACCGCGTCTTTTTCATCTCCCGTGTGCTCTCCGCATTCGGTCACCAGATGGAAGTGGTGGCGCTTGGTTGGCTTGTTTACGAAATGACCCACAGTACCTTGGCATTGGGGTTGATCGGGCTTGCCTCGTTTTTACCTGTTCTCGCTATGGCACTGATCTCGGGCCATGTTGCGGACCGGTTTGACCGACGGTGGATCAGCATCATCAGCTATTCGATTATTGCGTTAGGTTCGTTAGGATTGATTGCCTGTGCAATGATCGGCCAACCGGCGCTTTACGCTGTGTATGGGATCACGATCCTCCTCGGCTTTGCGCGATCCTTTTCCAACCCGGCCACCCAGGCGCTCATGCCAACCTTAGTAACGCGGGAGGCGCTACCGAATGCGATTTCATGGAGCACTTCGGCGTGGCAATTGGCGTCTATCGTCGGGCCCGCCATGGGGGGATTGCTCTATATATTCGGTCCCGGCACGGTTTTTGGTGTCGCCGCTTTGATGTTTGTTGCATCCGGCGTGTGCCTTTACGCAATCCAAATCCGCCCCGTCCCGCAAAAGCGTGAGCCTGCAACGCTGGAAGCAGCGCTTGCCGGTATTCGCTTTATGCGGGAAAAACCCGTTATTCTCGGCGCGATCTCGCTCGATCTCTTTGCCGTCCTGCTGGGCGGAGCCAGCGCCCTACTTCCTGTTTATGCGCATGATATTTTGATGACAGGGCCTTGGGGCTTGGGGGTTTTACGCAGTGCAATTTCGATTGGCGCCATCGCCATGTCGGTTGCTCTGACGCGCTTTCCCGTAACACGCAAGTCGGGCCACATCATGCTCGCAACCGTTGCCGTGTTCGGGCTAACGATCATCATCTTTGGTCTCTCGACCAATTTCTGGCTTTCCTTCGCGGCGCTCTTTGCCATGGGCGCGTCCGACATGATCAGCATGTATATCCGCCAAACGCTTGTGCAATCCGAGACGCCTGACGCCATGCGCGGGCGGGTATCAGCCGTCAGTACCGTGTTTATCGGCGCGTCCAACGAGCTTGGCGAATTTGAGAGCGGCATGCTGGCCGCGGCCCTCGGTACTGTTCCATCCGTGGTCGTTGGTGGAATCGGTACATTGATCGTTGTCGCTTTGTGGGCAAAGTTTTTTCCAGCCCTACGCGACCGTGACCATCTGCTTGCCGACCACGCCGATTGATTACTCAACGGTTTTGAAGGGCAATAACTCGCCCATCCGGGTTCCATCCATGGCCAATTCGGTATTAGGAGAATCCAATTCCATATCGGCAAGGCGCGTCCCGCGTCGCATGATCGCGTCGGTCGATTTGGAGATCAGGCTAACATCGTCATTGGCCTGACGGAAATGCGTATCGAGCTTGCCAACGCGTTCATTCAAACGCCGCACATCCTCTAAAATTCGTCCCACTTCCTGTTGGACCAGATGCGCTTGTTCGCGCATCTTGGAGTCCTTCACGATCACTTGCAGCATCTGGATGGCCATCATCAGGAGCGATGGCGACGCTATCATGATCCGTTGCTTTTGGGCCTTCTGGATCAGATCATCAAAAAATTCATGCAAATCCGCATAAATCGACTCGGACGGAACAAACATCACCGCTATTTCTTGGGTCTCGCCGGCAATGATATATTTCTCGGCAATGTCTTTAATATGGGTTGATATATCGGTGCGGATACGGGCCGCCGCGAGTTTTTTTTCCTCATCGGTCCGGGCATCACGGAATGCGGTGACACTTTCGAGCGGAAATTTTGAATCAATCACCAAAGGACGAGGATCATTGGGCAGACGAATGATGCAATCGGGGCGTTTGCCGCCTTTCAGCGTGGCCTGAAACTCGAACGCGTTGGGTGGGAGCGCATCCCGGATAATCGCTTCCATCCGGCCTTGGCCAAAAGCACCCCGCGTTTGCTTGTTCGAGAGCACGTCTTTCAGAGACAGCACCTCGCTCGTCAGCGATGTCAGATTTTTCTGCGCGGCGTCGATTACCGCCAAACGTTCATTGAGCTTGGATAGATTTTCGGTGGTCTCTTTCACGTTTTCTTTCAAACCGTCACCCACGCGATTTTGCAGACTATCAAACCGTTCGCCAACACTTTGCGTCAACGTCGCGATCCGGCCGGTGACTTCCGCCTGAAGCGCGCGGACATCGGACATCTGGAGATCAAGATGGCGCTGTCGCTCATATTGGGCGGCTGCATCCAGCATTCGGTCACGGGCGGTGCGCGATACGGCAAGACCAATCCAGCCCAAGACAAGCAGGATTCCACAGCCAATCAGCATCACGAGTACTTCGAAGAAACCCAGCATTCACCTTGCTCCCAATCGTGTTCTCCGTCATCTGCTAGCAGATAGACGCTTGTAAATAAAGAACAAAAGATGAACAATTTGACGAAATCCCCTACAATCATTATGTGACCACCATCATGACCATTCGCCAACTCGTTATCCTACCCGATCCATTGCTGCGCGTCGTATCCGACGCGCTCAGCACCACCGACGGCACAACCAAAGCGCTGATCGATGACATGTTCGAGACGATGTATGATGCACCGGGTGTCGGTCTTGCCGCCGTGCAAATTGGCGTTACGCAACGCATCGTGACGATGGACGCCTCGCGCAAGGACGACGAAAGGCACCCTTTGGCACTGATCAATCCGGAGATCATCTGGTCGTCTGACGCCATGAACGAATATGAGGAAGGGTGCCTCTCGATTCCAGACTATCATGAAGTCGTCATCCGCCCTGCCAAAGTAGGCGTGCGCTTTCTTGATCTCGACGGCAAAGCGTTCGAACGCGAGATGGATGGACTGGCGGCGACCGTCGTTCAGCACGAAATTGATCATCTGAACGGGAAACTCTTCATCGATCATCTATCCCGGCTCAAGCGGGAGCGAGTGATCAAGAAATTCCAGAAACAGGCCCGCCGCGAGGGTTCGGAGTGAGCGCTCTCCGAATTGTCTTTATGGGCACGCCCGATTTTGCCGTGCCGACACTCTCTGCCCTGATGGGGCAAGGCCATGACATCGCGGCGTGTTACACGCGTGAGCCTGCTCCGGCTGGTCGCGGCATGGCTTTGAGGCTCTCACCCGTACACGAGGCCGCCAACCGGTTCGGCATTCCGGTACTCACGCCTTCCTCGCTGAAATCGGATGAAGCGGTCGAGACTTTTTCCGGCCATAAGGCCGATGTCGCGGTTGTGGTCGCTTACGGTATGATCCTTCCAAAAGCTATTTTGGATCTTCCTCCACTTGGTTGCCTTAATCTTCACGCCTCCCTGCTGCCGCGGTGGCGGGGAGCTGCCCCCATTCAACGTGCGATAATGTCGGGCGATGCTGAAACAGGCGTGGCAGTTATGAAAATGGCCGAAGGTTTGGATACCGGCCCCATCGGAATGATCGAAAAGCTGACGATTAAGCCTAATCTAACGGCGGGCGAAGCGCATGACCGGTTGTCCGTGCTCGGCGCTGATTTGATGATCCGTGCTTTGGCAGCCCTCTCGCGCAGTGGCCTACACTTCGTTGAGCAGACGTCCGAAGGCGTTGAATACGCGAAAAAATTGACCAATGAAGAGTGTCGGATCGATTGGTCGCTTCCCTCTGTGACCATCCACAACCAGGTACGCGGCCTGTCGCCGTTTCCCGGAGCCTTTACATTTGTCGACTTAGGCAAAGGGCCCGAGCGGATGAAGATCCTTCGTACCGAGCGTGTGGATGGTTCAGGCGTTGCGGGGACAGTGCTGGATGACGATCTCACAATTGCGTGCGGCGAAGGTGCCGTGCGCCTCAGGGAAGTTCAGCGTGCGGGATCAAAA
>Ga0304729_1002448_pt1 | contig 11092 bp, 12 predicted proteins | sample C_131016_MF_Meta_FD_190475 | JGI IMG/M metagenome (GOLD analysis project Ga0304729, IMG submission 190475) | Freshwater microbial communities from Lake Croche, Canada to study carbon cycling - C_131016_MF_MetaG (v2) (version 2) | ecosystem: Environmental > Aquatic > Freshwater > Lake | place... | reverse complement strand
AAACGATGAACCGCACCGATAAAGGCACCTTCACCGCCGCCCACCATACCAAGGCGAATGCGACCACCTGTGCTGCCATCGTCTTTACCTGTAATCGCCATGATGTAAATTTCCTTTTGCGGAAGGCTTTTTATCGAATACCGAGCATTCGCTTGATTTGCTTTTTATCGATCTCTCCGCCTGCGAAATCGTCAAATGCTTTTTCCGTGACATGGATAAGATGGTTTTTGATAAATTCAGCCCCTTCGCGCGCTCCATCCTCTGGATGTTTCAGGCAACATTCCCATTCCAGAACCGCCCAGCTGTCATAGCCATACTGTGCCATTTTTGAGAAAATTCCGGCAAAGTCGACCTGTCCATCGCCCAATGACCGGAAGCGTCCGGCCCGATCCACCCAATTGGCATAGCCCGAATATACACCCTGCCTTCCTGATGGATTAAACTCGGCATCTTTGACATGGAACGCCTTTATGCGTTCGTGATAAATATCGATGAAATCGAGATAGTCGAGCTGTTGCAGTACGAAATGTGACGGGTCGTAATTGATACAAGCGCGCTTGTGGCCTTTCACTGCATCAACAAATCTTTCAAAGGTGGTGCCGTCAAACAAATCTTCACCGGGATGAATTTCGTAACATACATCACAACCAACCTCATCATAGGCGTTGAGAATTGGTTTCCAGCGTTTTGCAAGTTCAGTAAAGGCCGTTTCAATCATGCCCGCGGGACGTTGTGGCCAAGGATAGACAAAGGGCCACGCAAGAGCGCCAGAAAATGTCACAGTTGCCTGAAGACCGAGATGCTTTGAGGCCTGCGCCGCCAGCATAAGTTGATCGACCGCCCAAGCCTGTCTTGCTTTTGGCTTGCCATGCACTTCGGTGGGCGCAAATGCATCAAATGCTTCATCAAAAGCCGGATTAACGGCAATAAGCTGGCCCTGTAAATGTGTCGTTAGTTCGGTGATCGCAAGGCCATATTTCCGTGCAATGCCTGCGATCTCGTCACAATAAGTTTTGGAGGATGCGGCCTTTTTGAGGTCAAAGAGCCGACCATCCCAGGTTGGAATTTGTACGCCTTTATAGCCGAGGCTAGCAGCCCATTTACAAATCGAATCGAATGAATTGAAGGGCGCTGTATCGCCAGCAAATTGCGCCAAAAATAGTGCCGGCCCTTTGACGTTAGTCGCCATTATATTCCTTCCCATTTATTTTTTTCAGCCTTTTGGCTTCGTTAATTTTAGCCAATTCAGCCATTTAATTCTGATTGAATCAAGCCCCGAATTTCTTCCGTCCCGCATTGGTCGATGCCAAGAAATTTTTTTTATAATTCCTAAAATAGCCACTTGTTTAGTTTAGTAAACTGTAATTTACTAAACAAACCTGTAGGCGGATCGGGTGCGAAAATTCGAGCGTCTTTCGGGCGGGAAACGTCATTGTGCGCGGCTAATATAGGACTTCCGGTTGTCAAATCGGGGGCGACCGCGTCTACCGAAGGGAGATAAACTTAATGAGAAAGCTCGTTGCCAGTGCGATTGCGCTCGCAGCTTCTGCCTTTGTGGCAGTGGCTCCTACAGCGTCATCGGCCAAGACTATTACGCTTTGCTGGGCCGCTTGGGATCCTGCAAACGCGCTCGTTGAATTGTCGAAGGACTTCACCGCGAAAAGCGGCGTGGATATGAAGTTCGAATTCGTGCCGTGGCCGAATTTCGCTGATCGTATGCTGAACGAATTGAATTCGAAGGGTAAGCTATGCGATCTTCTCATTGGCGATTCCCAGTGGATCGGTGGTGCGGCTGAAAACGGCCATTACGTCAAGCTAAACGACTTCTTCGGCAAAGAAGGCATCAAAATGGATGACTTTATGCCAGCTACCGTGCTTGGCTATTCCGAATGGCCGAAGGGTACGCCTAATTATTGGGCCCTCCCAGCGATGGGAGACGCCCTTGGGTGGACATATCGTAAGGACTGGTTTGCAAAGCCAGAGCTCCGCGCCGAGTTTAAGAAGCAATATAACCGTGAGCTAGAAGTTCCTAAAACGCTCGACGAGTTAACCGATATTGCCAAATTCTTCCAAGGCCGTGAAGTTGACGGCAAGAAGGTTTACGGCGCGGCGATCTTTACCGAGCGTGGCTCTGAAGGCATCACGATGGGTGTCTCGAACTTCCTTTATCCAAACGGCTTCAAATATCAGGATCCTAAAAAGCCTTATTCGATGGAAGGGTTTGTAAACTCGGATGGCGCTGTAAAGGGCCTAGAGGCTTACAAGGCTCTTTATAAGTGCTGCACACCTCCAGGCTATACGGATGCCTACATGGGTGAAGGCCTCGACGCGTTTAAGTCGGGTCAGGTTGCTCTTCAGATGAACTGGTTCGCTTTCTTTCCTGGTCTCTACAAGGACGAAAAGGTTGGTGGCGACAAGATCGGATTTTTCGTGAATCCGAAGGGTGCAGCGGGCTCGGGCTCACAGCTCGGCGGGCAAGGCCTGTCGGTTGTGTCCTATTCGCCAAACCAGAAAGAAGCGCTTGATTACATCAAGTGGTTCGCAAATCCAGACGTTCAGAAGAAGTGGTGGTCAATGGGTGGATATTCGGCACATAAGGCCGTGTTGAACGACCCAGGCTTTGCCAAGACGGCTCCTTTTGCGGCGGACTTCCTTGTTGCGATGGGCCAAGTCGTGGACTTCTGGGCTGACCCTTCCTACGCTCAGTTGCTGCTCGCCGAGCAGAAACGCATCCATGATTATGTCGTTGCTGATAAGGGCACCGCTAAGGAAGCTCTTGATGGAATCATCAAGGATTGGACCAAAGTGTTCAAGGACGACGGCAAGCTCTGAGCCGATCTGAAACTACTCAGAGACGGGGCGACACTGTTCGCCCCGTCTTCCCCAAGTCTTCGCCCTGCGATTTTTGGAATCCGATAATGACCGGCAGCCATATTCCTGACGCCTTAGCAAACCGGCTCGCTACCGCCACCCCCCCTAAGCTTGCCGCACGCGTCCGCGGCCTTTCGGATAAGGCGATTGCATGGCTTTTTATCACTCCCACAATGATTTTGCTGCTTGCAATCAATATTTTTCCATTGATCTGGACAATCAGACTTTCCTTTACCAATTTTCGAGCGAACCGGACGAATGCTGTCGTCAAAGGTATTGGTCTTGATAATTACACGTCCATTTTGACTGATCCCGATATTTGGGCAGCGATGCAATCAACGGCGCATTTTGTCTTCTGGACGATTACATTACAAACCTTGATTGGTTTTACGCTGGCCTATCTACTTGACCGCAAATTCCGTGGGCATGGATTTTGGACGACGATTATCCTCATTCCGATGATGTTATCGCCCGCTGTTGTCGGTAACTTTTGGCGGTTTCTGTACCAACCGCAAATTGGCCTGTTCAATTATATCATCTCTTTTTTTACAGGCGTTGATCCATCCTCCTTTGAGATGATTGGTTCAGTTACGTTAGCGCCTTGGTCCATCATCATTGTCGATACCTGGATGTGGACGCCCTATGTGATGCTGATCTGCTTGGCGGGACTTCGCTCTATTCCAGATTACATCTATGAAGCAGCAGAGGTTGATCGCGCATCAACCTGGCGGCAGTTTTGGTCTATCACTATCCCGATGGCATTACCTTTCATTATGCTGGCGGTGCTGTTCCGCGGAATCGAAAACTTCAAAATGTTTGACATGGTGAATTTGCTGACTTCGGGCGGCCCGGGATCTACCACTGAAGTTGCCTCGATTACTCTTAAGCGGGAAGCCTTTGAGAAGTGGCGTACAGGCTTTTCTTCCGCATTTGCCATCATTTTATTCGTCACCGTGTTCGGCCTTGCCAACATCTATGTTAAAGCCCTCAACCAGGTGAAAAGCCGATGAGCGCGCGTAGTTCAACCGCCCACTCCGTTGTCGAGCCGAGCAGCACATCTAAGCTCGTCGCATCCGTCTTGGTTGTGGTTTATGCCCTTGTAACTATGATCCCTCTCTTTTGGATCGTGGTTACTAGCCTTAAATCGCCACCCGATTCTATTAGCTATCCGCCGAAGATTGTCTTCACACCAACGATCGAAGGCTATTGCAATCTATTTACCAATCAGACGCGTCAGACGCCTGAGTTTTTAGCAACCTTACCTCCGGCTACTACCGCCTGTGAAAAGGTAACCCGCGAACGTAATATGGTGATCGTTGGTCCGTCCAATTTCACCAAACGTTTCTTTAATTCGCTTGTAATAGCGTTCGGTTCTACAGCTTTATCGGTGTTTCTAGGTACGATTGCTGCTTATGGATTTTCCCGGTTTAAAGTGCCACTCAAAGATGATCTGCTATTCTTTATTCTATCGACGCGAATGATGCCGCCAATCGCGGTCGCCATTCCGATTTATCTTATGTACCGCGAGCTTGGTTTATCTGACACAAAGATTGGTATGATTTTGCTCTATACAGCTGTGAACGTATCGCTTGCGGTATGGCTACTTAAAGGCTTTATAGACGAAATCCCACGAGAGTACGAAGAAGCCGCGATGATTGACGGTTACACAAGGCTGCAAGCCTTTAGAAAAGTTGTTTTACCGCAAGCAACGACCGGCATTGTAGCCACCGCAATTTTTTGCATGATTTTTGCGTGGAACGAATATGCTTTTGCCGTCTTGTTGACATCGGGTGACGCGCAACCAGCACCACCATTTATCCCAACGATTATTGGGGAAGGGGGCATGGATTGGCCTGCAGTTGGAGCGGGAACGAGTCTCTTTCTTATTCCAATTCTTGTGTTCACAATTTTGCTGCGTAAGCACCTCTTGAGGGGAATTACGTTCGGAGCAGTACGTAAATGACCGACATGTCTCAAAAAAGCTTGATGGCGCGGATCTTTCGCCGCGGCCCTTGGGAAACTGCTGCAACGGCCTTTATTGGTGCAGGTGTTATAATGCTTATGCAACCATTTGCCTTGGCTCTTTATACATGGTCGTTCCTGACAACACTAACGGGTGTTGTGATGTTCGTTATTGTCTCGAAATTTCCGGAGTGAATCATGGCGGAGATCAGGGTCAATCATCTTAAAAAGAATTTCGGTGATTTTGTTGCTGTCCGTGATTCAAGCTTTACTGTGAAGGATGGCGAGTTTTTCTGCCTGCTGGGACCATCGGGTTGTGGGAAAACCACAACTTTGCGGATGATTGCAGGGTTGGAATTGCCAACAGATGGCGAAATTCTTCTTGGCGGAGACGATGTTACGTTTCGCCGCGCATCCGAACGCGATATCGCATTCGTGTTTCAGCTTTTTGCACTTTATCCGCATATGAATGTGCGAGCAAATATAGGCTTTCCACTCAAATGTGATGGTTTATCAAGTGCTGAAATCCGTCGGCGGGTCGAGGAAACTGCACAAATCCTTCGTATTGCAGATCTCCTTGATAAGCCCGTTTCTGGCCTTTCAGGCGGCGATCGACAACGCGTCGCCTTGGGGCGCGCGATCGTTCGTAAGCCAAAGGCCTTCTTAATGGATGAACCGCTCGGTGCTCTTGATTCAGAATTTCGCCATGTCATGTGCGGCGAGCTTCGGGCGCTGCATAATCGGCTCAAGGCAACCACAGTATATGTCACGCATGATCAGCTTGAGGCTATGTCGATGGCGGATACGATTGCCGTTATGAACAATGGATTGATCGAGCAACTTGGAAGCCCGCGCGAAATTTACGATCGACCAGCTTCGCTGTTTGTTGCTGATTTTATCGGATCACCGTCTATGAATTTCTTAGATACCCATGCTGCGCTTGCATCGGGTGCTTCGGAATTAAACATTGATGGCACTAAGGTTGGTATTCCGGCGATGCGGGTATCAGTTAGCGAGAGCGATCTCGTTTTAGGTGTGCGACCCGAGCATGTTTCTTTGTCAGATCAGTCGACGCTTCGCGGCGAGGTGTTTGGCGTCGAGTACCTAGGAACGACCCAAATCGTGACCGTTACAACAAAGCGCGGTATGGTGAGGGCGCGCATTTCGGCCGATATGAAGGCCAGTTTGGGCGAGCATGTTGGATTAAGCTTCAGGCCAGAAAAACTCTCGGTTTTTGACAAGTCGACGGGTCGCGTATTGAAAAGCGCCTTGCATGAAGGAGGCGTCCATGGCTGAAGTTGTAATTTCCGGGCTCCATAAAGCTTTCGGTCAAACGAAAGCTATTCAAGACGTTTCCCTCACCATTGGTGACGGTGAATTTATTGTATTACTCGGCCCAACGGGTGCAGGTAAAACAACGTTGCTTCGCCTTGTTGCAGGCCTTGAGCAGCCGGATGCAGGATCGGTCGCCATTGGGGGATGGGACGCGACCACAACGCCCCCCTCCGATCGTGATGTTGCTTTTGTCTTTCAGCAATATTCGCTCTATCCGCATCTAACGGTCTATGAGAATTTGGCTTTTCCCCTTCGCTCACCCATCCGTGGAATGAAAGAGGCGGATATCGATGCGAAGGTGCGCGAGATTGCTGCCTTGGTCCGCATTGATGACAAGTTGAATAATCAGGCGACCCGTCTGTCAGGTGGGCAAATGCAACGCGTTGCAATTGCGCGCGCTCTTGTTCGCTCTCCGTCGATTTATCTGATGGATGAGCCTCTATCGTCGCTTGACGCGAAATTGCGGGGCGATCTTCGCGTTGAGCTAAAGCGCATTCAAACAGTGTTAGGAGCGACTGTTCTGTATGTGACACATGATCAGATCGAAGCCATGACGCTCGCAACGCGCATCGGCGTCATGGATAGCGGCCAACTGGTGCAAGTGGGAACCCCACGCGAGATATACACGGATCCTGTCAATATGTACGTGGCTTCTCGTCTTGGTATGCCGGCTATCAATTTTCTGCCGCGCTCTATATTTTCGGATTTAAATGCTCCATTAACTGCCAAGACTGTTGGCTTGCGTACGGAGCATTTAAAAATTGCACCGTCGGATCCAGCTTCAGCGACGGGTACCGTGACGTGGGTCGAGCATTTAGGCGATCAAGATTATCTTCATATTAATGTTCAGAATCATGACGTCGTTACATTAAGCGACCCGGATTCTGGCTTGAAGACCGGTGATATGGTTAGGCTTACGCCACTTTCGCCTTTGTACTTTGACGATGCCGGCAACCGCGTGCGGGCATAGGACGACTGATGATGGATAAATCAACGAAGCTAAAGCTAATTACGGACTGTGCGGAATGCATGATCCGGCATGCTGAGGAGTTGACCGCACTCGATCAAGCGATTGGGGATGGCGATCACGGCCTTAACATGAAGCGCGGCTTTGAAGCTTTATTGGCGGATGCCACTACGCTTTCCGATAAACCTTTGCCGGATATGCTGAAAGCGATTGGTACTCAGCTTGTCATGAAAGTCGGTGGCGCCTCTGGTCCTCTCTACGGCACCCTGTTTATGGCGCTTGCCAAAGAGATTGATGAGATGCCAACGTCCGCTTCGGCCTGCGCCGCTTTTGCATCGGCTATTGAGGCCGTCAAAGCGCGTGGTAAATCCGAGCTTGGCCAGAAAACGATGCTGGATGTGCTTATTCCCGTCCATGGCATTTGGGTTGCCGATGGTGGGGTCGGGCTGGCATTGGCGGCAAAGGCCGCAGCAGATGCAACAATGCCAATGAAGGCAATTCGCGGTCGTGCCTCTTTTTTGGGCGATCGATCCATTGGTCATATGGATCCAGGTGCGCGTTCATCACAGCTTTTAATTGAAACGATTACGGCGGTCCTAGGAGCATAAATTGGCTAATGTTGGCATCGTAATCGTTTCCCACTCCGCCAAGGTCGCAGAAGGTGCGGCGGATATGGTGCGGCAAATGGTGGGTGACGAAGTACCTCTTGCGTGGGCAGGGGGCAATGGCGATGGCGGGCTTGGTACTGATGTAGGACAAATTCTCGCCGCGATTGATGCGGCTTGGTCTGAGGCTGGCGTTGCGATTTTGGTGGATCTGGGCGGCGCGGAAACGAATAGTGAAATGGCCGTCGAGATGCTAGACGATGCACGCCAAAAGCGTATCGTGATTTGCAATGCACCAATTGTCGAGGGTGCTGTCATTGCCGCAACTGAGGCGTCGGGTGGATCTCCGCTCGATATCGTAAAACAGACAGCCGAGGAATTATATCCCCAATGACCGCTCAAAAAGCTTCTGCTTCGCTTGAGGAAATAAGGCGTGGCTCGGCCGAGCTAACCAATGCGGTCGGCCTTCATGCTCGTCCATCCGTAAAACTTACACAATTGGCCAAATCCTATCAGTCGATGATTTCCGTTGCGACGGAACCACAAGGGCCGTGGATTGATGCGAAAAGTCCTGTCAAAATCATGCGCGTGAAGGCGCCTAAAGGAACAACGCTTTATTTTGAAGCTTCAGGCGATGACGCCGCTGCCGCAGTAGCGGCCCTTGTCGATCTCGTCGAGCGTCGTTTTGATGAAGCTGAGGAAGAAGGCCATGGCTGAGATACGCCTCTCGGGACGTCCTGCATCGTCGGGCTTCGCCGAGGGCCAGCTTTATGTGCTTCCCGATAAGCGCGTAAGCCGCGCACCAACGGGCGATCCAGACCTTGAAGCTAAGGCATTAAGAAACGCCATCATATTAGCAAGTGAAGCCTTAGCCGATCTAGCTACCACAGCGGATGGTGATGCTGCGGATATGTTGGGCTTTCAAGTTGCAATGTTAGAAGATGATGCGCTTTCTGAAATGGCGTTCGCGGCCATCGCCGAAGGGAAGCCTGCAGATATTGCGTGGCGTCATTCGATGGATCAGGAAATTGAGGCTTATCGATCGGCGGATGACGAATATTTTAGGGCGCGCTCAGCAGATTTAGAAGATATCCGCGATAATGTTTTGGATATGTTATCTGGCGGAACCTCCGCTGCCCCGCCGCCGCCGGGAGCGATCCTGATAGCGCGTGATTTACAACCTTCTCGTTTTCTTGGCATTGACTGGTCAAAGGGTGGGGCAATTTTACTCTCAGAAGGCAGTCCAACAAGCCATGTTGCGATGCTTGCACGTGCTCGTGGTGTACCGATGATTGTTGGATTAGGTGAATTGCCGCGTTCAGCAGACGGCATTGCACTGATTGACGGTGGATCAGGACAAGCCATTTTGTCGCCGGAACGGCAATCGCTTGATCAATTTATAGCCCGACGTGCGGAAGACGACACCCTATCAGCAAGAGCAGAAAAGCTCCTTCTAAAAGACGCTATGACAAAGACTGGTGAAGCCGTAACAATATTGATCAATGTTGCTGATCCTTTAGAGCTCGATGTCATCTCCCCTGATTTGTGCGATGGAATCGGTCTCGTTCGTACCGAGTTTTTATTTAGCGAAGACGGGAGTTTCCCGGACGAAGAGGCGCAATATCGGGTTTATCGGCGGCTTGTCGAATGGGCATCCGGAAGGCCCGTAACGATCCGTACCTTAGATGCTGGTGGCGATAAGCCGATTAAGAATTTGACAATTGATGGTGAGAGTAATCCCTTTTTAGGCGTGCGCGGCATTCGTCTATCGCTTATTCGGCCAGATCTTTTCCGTATTCAATTACGTGCATTGTCGCGAGCGGCCTTGCATGGTCCGATTAAAATCATGGCACCTATGGTTACTATACCTTCGGAGCTCGCGACAGTTAGGCGCATGATGGCGGAAGAATTTAAGGGCTTGAAGGCGCAGGGGATAGCTGCCGCCTTGCCTCCAATTGGGATAATGGTTGAAGTTCCCGCGGCGGCCCTCGCTATGGATCTTTTTGATGCGGATTTCTTTTCCATTGGCTCAAACGATCTAACCCAATATGTAACCGCAGCAGGTCGTGACATTGGTTCCGTTGCGGATCTCGCTGATCCGAGGCATCCAGCTGTTTTGCGTCTGATTGCGATGATTGCGACACAGGGTAAAAAAATGCAACGTGAGGTCAGCCTTTGCGGTGATGCCGGAGGGGATCCTGCCTTAATACCGTTATTGTTGCATGCTGGTATTCGATGTCTGTCTATGGCCCCCAGCATGGTCGCACGCGCCAAGCTTATTATCTCTGAGACGTCACTATCGGGTGACGTGGTTACGCCATGAATGCTGCAGTCGCGCAACGAGGGGATTCTTCCGCTATTCCCGAATATAAGCTTCTTTTAAAAAAGGTTTTGGATCTCAGACCATCTGGCACGCGACAACGTCTATCTGTGGCTCTTGGCAAAAATCGCTCCTTCGTTTCTCAGATTGCTAACCCTGCCTATCCGATGCCGATCCCCGCCCAACATCTCGATATCTTGTTCGAGATTTGTCATTTTTCGGGCCCGCAGAAACGATCCTTTTTGGAGTTATATCGTCGTGCTCATCCGGGTCGTATACGGCTTGTAAGCTCTAAACCGGCAACCCGTCGTATCAGCCTCGAAGTACCTGATCTTGGCGATGGTGATAAAAATGCAGCAATTGATACGATGTTGGAAACCATGGCGCGCAATTTATTCCGCGTGACCGATGATGCAGGCACGAAACGTTAAAAGATAAATTGCAAGGGAGGCCAATCATGAAAAAGCTTATCAACTCAATCGATACCGTATTAACCGAAGCGCTTGATGGATTTGTTGCGTCCCATTCCGATCTTGTATCCCTCGGCGAGGACCATAAATTTATTCGGCGCAAGACGTTGAAGCAAGGCAAGGTTGCTTTGATCTCTGGTGGCGGGGCGGGGCATGAGCCTTTGCACGCCGGCTTTGTTGGTCACGGCATGTTGGATGCCGCTTGTCCCGGACAAGTTTTCACCTCGCCAACACCCGACCAAATGCTCGCTGCTGCTCAAGCAGTCGATACTGGAGCTGGTGTTCTCTACATCGTCAAAAATTATGAAGGTGATGTCATGAATTTTGAGATGGCTGCCGAAATGGCGGCCGGTGCAGTCCAGACCGTCATCACCGATGATGATGTGGCGGTTGAGACATCAACGTATTCAACGGGTCGGCGTGGCGTAGCGGGCACGCTGATTGTTGAAAAGCTCGTTGGTGCCGCGGCGGAGGAAGGACGCAATCTCGAGACACTGCAGAGCTTCGGGCGCTCGGTGAATAGCCGAACCCGCTCGATGGGCGTGGCTTTGACCTCATGCAC
>Ga0304729_1002444_pt1 | contig 11106 bp, 10 predicted proteins | sample C_131016_MF_Meta_FD_190475 | JGI IMG/M metagenome (GOLD analysis project Ga0304729, IMG submission 190475) | Freshwater microbial communities from Lake Croche, Canada to study carbon cycling - C_131016_MF_MetaG (v2) (version 2) | ecosystem: Environmental > Aquatic > Freshwater > Lake | place... | reverse complement strand
CGATCAGAGTTGCTCATTTTGTTACCCGGTCTATGACTATAGATTCATGATCAACTGGGTTCGCCGCGAAGATTTAGATCGCGAATAGTTACTGGGCAAATAGTCACTGCGCCAATATTTACTGCGCCAATAGTTCTCGGCAGTGCCTAGCCGAGGTGCAGCGCCGACCAGATCAGCAGCATCGAAACCACCGCACCGGCAAAAAAGTTCAGCCAGATGAACTTGCGCCATCCTTGGTTTGCTTTTTCGCATGATTCGTCGGTGATGTTTAAAAACGGTGCAACGATCACCAAATAGGGCACTGCGGCAATTGCAGCTAGCGGGCCAGGCCAGTTGGTGTTCAAAACTAAGACGCCGGCGCCGGCATAGGCGGCAAATGCGAACCACACCGTAGCCCGAGCGCCAATAACTGTTGCGATGCTCGAGATGTTGGCTTCGCGGTCGGCGCGCACATCTTGCACGGCACCAAATGCGTGCGATGCCATGCCCCAAAGCGTGAAGGCGATTATCGACGAAAGAACGGCGCGGTTGCCAAGGTCAACGTGCAGCAGGGCGAGGGCGAAAATCATGGGGCCAACGAAGTGGCTTGCCGAGGTCAGCGAATCAAGAAACGCTCGCTCTTTGAAGCGCAACACCGGGGCGCTGTAGGCAACCACGGTGAAGACAAAAAGCGCTAACCAGAGGCGCGCATTGTTATCGCCAACGGCCATCAGATAAATCACAAAAGGCAAACAACTCAAGATAGATGACCAGATTGTCAACTTGTGCCAGCGCTTATCAAGCAGCGCGCCTTCGATGCCGCCCTTGCGAGGGTTGGTCAAATCGCTTTCATAGTCGAACACATCGTTGATGCCATACATCAAAAGGTTGTAAGGAATTAGAAAAAACAGTGTGCCTAAAACTAGGGTCAGGTCGAACTTGGCCGAGAAAAAAATGTAGGCAGCAGCAAAGGGGTAAGCGGTGTTGATCCACGAGATCGGTCTAGATGACCAGAACAGTTGATTGATGGCAGTTTGTTTTGACTTGGCCACAATCAGTCCTGCTTTCTTGTCATTGAGTTAAAAATAGCTGCAGTGAGCATCACTGCGACCACCGTGTAACAAAAATCTTCGATTGGCGCCACACCAATCAGCACACCGCTCACTTTAGTTGGGTCATAACTAACAATGTGCAAACCGATGATGACGTTGTCGAAAATCGTGGTGGCGGCCAGCATCACAACCAACGTCAAGCCGAGCGTGCGCCAAGGACTCTTGCGCATCACGACATTTAGAACAACAAACGCGCTCAACATAAAGGTGATGTTCAAAGCTAAATAGGTCATTAGCGAGCCACCCGTTTTTTTAGAGAACTAAAAACAATTAGCGTGCTATAGCAAAGCAGTGTCAAAAAGATTGGCTCTTCGATAGGCAGTTCAGGTGCGAGCACAAGGCCGGTCAGCTGGTGCGATTCGCCTCTAAAGAAAATGCCTAACGCAATGCCCGCGAAATCCCAGGTCAATAAAAAAATCACCGGAATCACGATTGCAAAGGCCGAAGCCCGAACTGAAAGCCAAAAACCCAACTTGAATCGATAGTCGATCAGCGCACAGCCAACCAGCGAAAACAAAAGTCCGCCGAGGTAGAGCCAATGACTAAATGCTGGCAAGTTAGTTCAGGCCTTTCCAGCCATCGTCAGCCACCGGCATGATTTCGTGTTCAATCGGGCCAGCCGAGCGGTCGTCAACAAGGCGCTTATAGACAAGCTCTGCGCCGATGAGACACATTGGCAAACCGATGCCAGGAATCGAATGGTGGCCGGCGTAATAGAGACCCTTCACTTTGGCGCTCTTGTTTTTTGGTCTAAAGAACGCACTCTGGCGCAGGGTGTGTGCCATACCGAGAGCCGTGCCCGACCAAGCGTTTAGTTCTTCGACAAAGTTCTGTGGCCCCATGGTGCGGCGAACCACAATGCGTTCTGCTAAATCTGGGATGTTGCACCAATCGGCAATCTGCTCGATGATGCGATCTGCTTCGGCCTCAAACTTTGGGTCACCCGCGCGATCGATGCCACCGCGACCGATTGTTGGGTCGGCAGCTGCCGGCACCAAAACAAAAAGGTTCTCGTGATCTTTTGGTGCAACGCTCGAGTCGGTCTTGCTCGGCGCGCAGATATAGAGGCTTGCAGGGTTTGGCACCTTGCGCTTGCCGTCAGCCTTGTGAAACACCTCGTCGAAGTTTTTCGTCCAGTCGTCTGCATACAACAGCGTGTGGTGATCGAGGTTTTCGATGCGACCCTTCACGCCTAAATAAAGCAGCAGCGCTGATGGGCCAGGAATCTTGTCTTTCCACCATTTTTCTGGCAGCGACTGATATTTAGGTTCGAGCAACTGCGTCTCGACAAAGTGCAGGTCGGCGTTTGCAATTACAACGTCGGCCGCATAGTGCGCTTCGCCAACGACGACACCGCGAACAACACCGTCGTCACCGACCTCAATTTTTTTCACGGGTGAGTTGGTGTGAATCTCAACGCCATGTGCCTTGGCCAAACGCTCGACCGCTTCGATGACTTTATAGAGCCCACCCTGCGGATAAAACACGCCTACGTTCATGTCGATGTGTGTCATCAGGTGATACATGCTTGGGGTGTCAAACGGGCTGGCGCCAAGAAACACTGCCGGAAAATTCAAAATCTTGCGCAGCCGAACATCTTTGACGTGCTTGCCTGCGAAGGTGTCGAGCGGGGTCAATAGGTGTTTGATGAAACGGCCGGCACGCTTGACGACATCTTTGTGCACAAAAGATTTCATGTTCTGAAAATTCGTATACAAGAAGTGCTTGCTCGCTAGACGATAGGCGTCTTCTGCCGAATCGAGGTAACGCTGCAGGGCCTTTGAGCTGCCAGGCTCGATGCCTTCGAAGACCTCAAAGTTTTTGGCGAGGCTCTCGTGAATGGTGACCGGCTCGGCCTGACCTTCATAGATCGTCGAATAGGCCGGGTCGAGGCGCACGAGGTCAAGCTCTTTGTCGGCGGTAGTGCCCATCAACTTAAAGAACTGGTCGAATGCGTCTGGCATTAAATACCAGGATGGCCCCATATCGAAGGTGAAGCCGTCTTTCTGCCAGATGTAGGCACGACCACCGACTTTCTCGCGAGCTTCGAAGAGTTGCACCTTCATGCCGGCCTTGGCTAAAAGGGCTGCCGAGGCTAGACCGGCGATACCGCCGCCAACTACGATTGCTGTTTTTTCAGTCATCTTGGTGAGATTCCGATCATTGCTTTGGCGAGGATTACGAACTTTTCAAAATCGCTGACGCGAATTCGGGTGGTGATCAGTGTTGCGGCTGGGGTTTGAGCAATCTTTTTGTTTAGCGCTGCGAAGAGCAGTTGCGCCGCGATAACTGCAGAGCGTGAACTGCGGGGCAGAAGCTTTATTGACTGTGCCGAGATGCTGAGATCGTTGTTGATGTCGGCAACGAGGCGATCGCGAGTTGCATCGTCAAAACTTGTCACGTTGACTGCGGGAAAATAGCTGCGGCCAAGTTGTTCAAAATCCGCGGCGAGGTCGCGCAAGAAATTCACTTTTTGAAAAGCTGCACCAAGAGCCAACGCGCCGCGGTCAAGTTTTTGTTGCTGCTCTTCAGAAAAAGTTTTGTCGTGCACAAACGCGCGCAGGCACATCAGCCCAACCACCTCGGCCGAGCCATATACATATTCATCGAAGCTGCGCTGATCGTGACGGGTCTTATTTAGATCCATGCACATTGATTTAAAAAACGGCTCGACAATCTTGCGTTCGATACCAACCTCGCGAGCGGTCACAGCAAAGGCGTGCACAACCAGATTCGAACTGAAGCCAGTGCGCATCGCCAAATAGGTTGCGCTCTCGAGGGCATCGAGTTGTTCGCGAGCGCCAAATGAGTCGTTTGACCCCAGCGCACCGGCCGCTGCACCGTCAACGATTTCGTCGGCAACGCGCACGAGCGCATAAATGTTTTGAATGTGCCCACGAATCGGCTTTGCCAACAGCTTGCTAGCCAGACCAAAAGATGTCGAATAGGCGCTGATTACTTCGCGGCTAGCACGAACTGCGGCGTCGGTATAGCGGGCGAGGCTGGCTTTATCTAACGAGATCTGATCTTGTGGCACTCGTTAAGGCTATAACCAGTCGCGCCTGCGAAAAGCCCAATAGAGAGCAACCGAGCCAATAACGATGGCTGCGCTCGAAATCCAAAAGCCAGCAGCAGCGCCGAATCCGGGGTATGGCACATTTTGCCCATAAAAACCGGTGATTGCAGTCGGCACGGCGATGATTGCCGCCCAGCTGGTCACCTTTTTCATGATCAGGTTCATGTTGTTGCCTTGAATGGTCAGGTTGGTTTCTAGAAGCGTGGTCACCAAATCGCGCAACGAGTCAGTCCAGTCGCCAACGCGCATGATGTGGTCATATACGTCTTGAAAATAAGCAAACATTTCGTTCGATAAGAATCCGCTTTCGCGTTTGACCAGCGGGTTCAACACTTCGCGCATTGGCACTGCAACTCGACGCAATAAAACCAAGGCCTTGCGCAGCGCATAGCTTCGTTTTTGAATCTCACGGTCGTTCCGCTTGTCGCTGAACAAAAGGTCTTCGAGTTCTTCGACTTCAATATCGAGTTTCTGAATCACTTCAAAATAGCTGTCGACTATTACATCAAGAAGGCCCCAAAGCAAAAACGCTACGCCAGCACCCGCAAGCTCGATCGAGTCATCCCAGCGCCTAGTGATCTTTTTGATGTCAAAGGTTTCATCGTCACGAATCGTGATCAGACCGCGCTTGGTGACGAAAACGCTGATTTCGTCGGTGTCGAGCACATCGGTTTTGCCATCGAAATCGGCGTGATACATGTTGATAAACAGGTGGCTGTCATAGTGCTCGAGCTTGGGGCGCTGCAAGCCCTTGAACGCATCTTCGACTGCAAGCTCGTGCAGGTCGAGAGTGTCAGCGACGATGCGCAGATCATCAGGCGTTGGATTCATTAGGTCGAGCCAAAAAACCGCGTTGCGGTCTTTAGAGATTTTGGCCAGCTGGTCGAGCCCAAAATCGACTTCGGCCACCTTGCCCTTGCGATAAACGCGAGATGTGATCATGGCTTCATTGTACTTTTTAGCCTTTTTAGGCCCATGGATGCGCAAATCGGCAAGCACCTACCCGAAGCTGGCGGCAAGCGCACTGTGGCGGCCCTTTGGCCTGTGACCTAAACTTTATAAATGGCTCATGATATGAAACCGCGCAGTCGCGCAGTAACCGACGGAATCGAACGCACCGCTGCCCGTGGCATGCTTCGTGCCGTGGGAATGGGCGATGAAGACTGGCAAAAACCGCAGATCGGTGTGGCCAGCAGCTGGAACGAAGTTACCCCCTGCAACCTTTCGCTCGACCGTCTAGCCGACGCCGCCAAGCAGGGTGTGCACGCGGCCCAAGGGTATCCACTTGAATTTGGCACCATCTCGGTCTCTGACGGTATCTCGATGGGCCATGAGGGCATGCACTTTTCGCTGGTTTCACGCGAGGTTATTGCTGACTCGGTTGAGACCGTGATGCAGGCCGAGCGCCTCGACGGCTCAGTTTTGCTAGCCGGCTGTGACAAGTCGCTGCCAGGCATGTTGATGGCCGCTGCTCGTCTAGATCTTGCTTCTGTCTTTCTATATGCCGGCACCATTGCGCCGGGTTGGGTAAAGCTTTCTGATGGCACCGAAAAAGAGGTGACCATCATCGATGCGTTTGAAGCGGTTGGTGCTTGCAAGGCCGGCAAGATGAGCTTGGCTGATCTTGATGCTATCGAGCGCGCCATTTGCCCTGGCGAAGGTGCTTGCGGCGGAATGTATACGGCCAACACGATGGCGAGCGCCGCCGAGGCCCTCGGCATGAGCCTGCCTGGTTCTGCTTCGCCACCGTCAGCTGATCGTCGTCGCGACAACTGGGCTCACCGTTCGGGTGAAGCGGTAGTCAATCTGATTGCCAATGGCATTACCGCTCGCCAGATCTTGACTAAGAAGGCGTTCGAGAACGCGATTGCGGTTGTGATGGCTTTTGGCGGTTCGACTAACGCCGTTTTGCACTTGCTTGCGATTGCTCGTGAGGCAGAAGTTGATTTGACGCTTGACGATTTCAACCGCATCGCCGACAAAGTGCCGCACCTTGGCGATTTGAAGCCTTTTGGCCAATACGTGATGGCCGATGTCGACCGCGTTGGTGGCGTGCCTGTGGTTATGAAGGCGCTGCTTGACGCTGGTCTTATTCACGGCGATGCACTGACTGTCACCGGCAAGACCGTTGCCGAGAACCTCGCCGGCATCAACCCGCCTGACCCTGACGGCAAAATTATTCGCGCGCTCAACAACCCGATTCACAAAACCGGTGGCATTGCGATTTTGCGCGGCAGCATGGCGCCTGATGGCGCGGTTGTGAAGACAGCCGGTTTTGACCTAACCGAATTCACCGGCCCGGCCCGAGTGTTTGATCGCGAGGCGGCTGCGATGCAGGCGCTCACCGACGGCAAGATTCAGGCTGGCGATGTTGTTGTGATTCGCTACGAAGGCCCTAAGGGTGGCCCTGGCATGCGTGAGATGCTGGCGATTACCGCGGCAATCAAGGGCGCCGGCCTTGGCAAAGATGTATTACTCTTGACTGACGGACGATTCTCGGGCGGCACAACCGGCCTATGTATCGGCCACATTGCACCAGAGGCAACCGATGGCGGACCAATTGCCCTAGTGCGCGATTCAGACTTGATTCGAGTCAACATCGCAGCTCGCACGCTCGAACTACTCGTTGAGCCAGAAGAGTTGACTGCCCGCAAAGCCAATTGGCAGTCGCTTGAACCGCGCTACACCCGTGGCGTTCTCGCGAAATATTCGAAGCTTGTGCATTCGGCAGCCGAAGGTGCATATTGCGGCTAGTTCGCGAACCTCAATGAATTTTTCTTCGATCAGTCAAGAACAAGGATTAGTTATGACTACCGAAACGATGACCGGCGCGCAAGCGATTGTTCGCAGTCTTGAGATGTTGGGTGTGACCGACATTTTCGGTTTGCCTGGCGGCGCAATTTTGCCAACCTATGACCCACTGATGGACTCGACCAAGATTCGGCACATCCTTGTGCGTCACGAACAGGGCGCAGGTCACGCAGCCGAAGGCTATGCCTCGGCCAGCGGGCGACTCGGTGTTTGCATTGCGACAAGTGGCCCAGGGGCGACCAACCTAGTCACCGCGATTGCCGATGCCCACATGGATTCGGTGCCGCTTCTGGCAATCACCGGTCAGGTGAATTCAACTTCGATTGGCACCGACGCTTTTCAAGAGGCCGACATCGTTGGCATCACGATGCCGATCACCAAGCACTCGTTCTTGGTGACCAGAGCGCAAGATATTCCTTCGACGATTGCCGGTGCAGTTCACATTGCAACCACCGGCCGACCTGGCCCAGTTTTGGTTGACATCGCCAAGGATGCGCAAAACGGCAAGATGGAATTCTCTTGGCCGCCGAAAATTGACCTGCCTGGCTATAAGCCGGTGACCAAGCCACACGGCAAGCAGATTCAGGCGGCGGCTGCTCTTATCAAAGAGTCGAAGCGACCTGTGCTTTATGTTGGTGGCGGCGTGATTCGTGCCGAAGCCAGCAAAGAACTAGCTGTGCTTGCCAAGCTAACCGGCGCACCGGTTGTGACAACCTTGATGGCCCGCGGTGCCTTCGCCGACTCAGATCCGCAGCACCTCGGCATGCCGGGCATGCACGGCACTGTGCCTGCGGTGACTGCGCTTCAGCGCAGCGACCTGCTGATCACTCTTGGCGCAAGATTCGATGACCGCGTTACCGGCCAGGTAAAAAGTTTTGCTACGGGCGCGAAGGTTATCCATGTTGATATCGACCCTGCAGAAATCGGCAAGATTCGTTTTGCCGATGTGCCTATCGTTGGCGACGCCAAAGAAGTTTTGATTGAACTAAACGAAGAGCTCGGCAAAGAACTTGGCGGCAAGCAACTTGAGCTGGGCGAGTGGTGGCAGTTCTTGAACGGTCTGCGCGAGCGTTACCCGCTTGGTTACACACAGCCAGAAGACGGCAAGATGTCGCCGCAATATGTGATCGAGCGCATTGGTGCAATCAGCGGGCCAGAGGCGATTTATGCTGCCGGTGTTGGTCAGCATCAAATGTGGTCTTCGCAGTTCATCAAATATGAGCGTCCGAATTCTTGGCTCAACTCGGGCGGTGCGGGCACGATGGGTTATTCGGTGCCGGCTGCAATGGGCGCCAAGGTGGCTCAGCCAGAGCGTTTGGTTTGGGCTATCGATGGCGACGGTTGTTTTCAGATGACCAACCAAGAGCTCGCAACCTGCACGATCAACAACATTCCGATCAAGGTTGCGATCATCAACAACTCTTCTCTTGGCATGGTTCGTCAGTGGCAGACACTGTTTTATGACAAGCGCTACTCGAACACTGATTTGAACACCGGCACCGACACCATGATGGTGCCTGACTTTGTGAAACTCGCTGAGGCGTATGGTGCTCTTGGCATTCGCGTCGAAAAAGAAGAAGACGTTGATGCTGCCATCAAGCTAGCTATCGCAACCAACGACCGCCCTGTGGTGATCGACTTTATCGTTGGTCGCGACGCGATGGTTTGGCCGATGGTGCCAGCCGGTTTGTCAAACGACGCAGTGCAGTTCGCCCGTGACGAGCGCCCAGTGTGGGATGAAAGCGAGCAGGAATAAATGTCGAAGCACGTTCTCTCGCTTTTGGTTGAAGACCGCCCAGGTCTTTTGACTCGCGTTGCCGGTTTGTTTGCCCGCCGCGGCTTCAACATCGAATCACTCGCTGTGGGTGCCACCGAGCACGAAGGCCTTTCGCGCATCACAGTTGTGGTCAGCGTTGACGGCCTACCGCTCGAGCAAGTCACCAAGCAGCTAAACAAGTTGATCAACGTAATCAAGGTTGTTGAACTAGAAGCTGATCAGGCTGTAGAGCGCGACCACATGTTGATCAAAGTGCGCACCGATGCGGCAACCCGCTCTCAGGTGCTCGAGGCAGTAACCTTGTTTCGTGCTCGCGTCATCGACGTCGTGAGCGATTCTTTGATAGTTGAAATCACCGGCGACAGCGCCAAGTGCGCTGCATTCATCAAAGTTCTCGAACCCTTCGGCATCAAAGAATTGGTGCAGTCGGGTGTATTGGCTATGGGTCGCGGCTCGAAGTCAATCACCGAGAAGGTGCTCAAGTAATTTTTCGATTTTTATTTTTCAAAACAAACCAAACCAAGGAGTAAACAAATGGCAGAAATCTTTTATGACAAGGATGCCGACCTCAGCCTGATCCAGAGCAAAAAGGTAGCTGTCATCGGCTATGGCTCGCAGGGTCACGCCCACTCGCTAAACCTGAAGGACTCGGGTGTTGACGTTGTGGTTGGTTTGGCCGAAGGCTCAAAGAGCAAAGCAAAGGCAGAAGAGCAGGGCCTTAAGGTTCTTAGCGTTGCCGATGCAGCCAAGTGGGCTGATGTAATCATGATTTTGGCGCCAGACCCACGTCAGCGCGACATCTATGCAAACGAGATCGAGCCAAACCTAACCGCCGGCAAGGCGCTTGTGTTCGGTCACGGTTTTGCAATTCGCTTCGGCTTCATCAAGCCACCGGCAGACGTCGACGTGTTCTTGGTTGCGCCAAAAGGCCCAGGCCACATCGTTCGCCGCGAATACATCGAAGGCCGCGGTGTGCCAAACCTGATTGCAGTCGAACAAGACGCAACCGGTCACGCACTTCAACTTGGTCTTTCATATTCGAAGGCAATCGGTGGCACGCGCGCCGGCACCATCAAGACCACGTTCACCGAAGAGACCGAGACAGACCTTTTCGGCGAGCAAGCCGTTCTGTGCGGTGGCGCATCCCAGCTAATTCAATACGGCTTCGAAACTTTGACCGAAGCTGGTTACCAGCCAGAAGTTGCCTATTTTGAGGTGCTGCACGAACTTAAGTTGATCGTTGACCTGATGTATGAAGGTGGCATTGCCAAGCAACGCTGGTCGGTTTCAGACACTGCTGAATACGGCGATTACATCTCGGGCCCACGCGTCATTGGCCCAGAGGTCAAAGAGCGCATGCGCAACGTTTTGACCGACATTCAAGATGGCACTTTTGCTAACCGCTTTGTTGCAGACCAGGATGCCGGTGCTCCGGAATTCTTGGCTTTGCGCGCAAAGGGTGAGGCTCACCCGATCGAAGCAGTTGGCCGCAACCTGCGCAAGCTGTTCTCGTGGATCAAGAACTCAGACGATTACAAAGAGGGCCAGGCGGCTCGCTAATAGTCGAGACGCAAAAAGAAACCCGAGCCTAGGTGCTCGGGTTTCTTTTTGAACCGTCACTCGTTGATGCGGTTATAGACCTTTTCGGTTAGACCCGATTTGAAAGTGCGCTCTGCGGCTAACTCGAAATCGTCATAGGGCTCTTCATCGAACGCCTTGACCCCGCTGCCAAGAATATCTGGGCAAATAAAAAGTCGCATGGTGTCAATCAGTTCGTCATCGAGCAACTGCCTAACAACATCGGCACCACCCATCACAAAAAGTCGCCCGGGGTGTCGAGACTGAATCAGGTTGAACACATCGAGCATGTCGCCACCGACAAAGTTCAGATTTTCGTCGATGATGTCGGCGTAGAGCTCTGGGATGTGGGTGACCACATAGGTCGGCAGCGGGCGAGGGCCACTCACACCGCTTTCGATCTCGAAGTCAAAGGTGGCGCGCCCCATCAAAACCGCTGATGAACTCGAGACCAGCCCAAAATAGCCATAGTCTTCACCGTCGGCCAGATATTTGGCAGCCCAGCTCATGTCGCCATCGGGGCCGGCCAAATAGCCGTCGGCGCTGATAGCTGCATAAAAGACGCACTCATCCATGGCAAAAGTCTATTTGGGCGAGCACTTGCACCGGCGCTCTCGGCGGGCGCTCTCGACGGGCGCATTCGACGGGCGCCCGACCGGCGCCAACCATCGGTGCGGGTATCATTTAGTTAGCGCTTCGACGTCGCAGCGAGCCTTTATTCTCGCCAATAGTCCCAAGGATTTATTTTGACCAAGCCAATCGTTTTAATTGCT
>Ga0304729_1002438_pt1 | contig 11128 bp, 9 predicted proteins | sample C_131016_MF_Meta_FD_190475 | JGI IMG/M metagenome (GOLD analysis project Ga0304729, IMG submission 190475) | Freshwater microbial communities from Lake Croche, Canada to study carbon cycling - C_131016_MF_MetaG (v2) (version 2) | ecosystem: Environmental > Aquatic > Freshwater > Lake | place... | reverse complement strand
TAGCTTCTTAGGTGGAATCAAACGTTCTGATTCATCAGTACCTGAAGCACGCATGTTGGTAAGTTTCTTTTCGCGAACACAGTTAACATCCATGTCATCGCTGCGTGAGTTCTCACCGATAACCATACCTTCGTAAACTTCATCGCCTGGTTCAACGAAAATTGTTCCGCGATCTTGTGTTCCGTAAAGTGCGTATGAAGTAACGGTGCCCATGCGATCAGAAACAAGTGATCCTGTTGCACGAGTACGAATATCGCCATACCAAGGTTCGTAACCATCGAATACATGGTGGAGCAAACCGGTGCCGCGAGTTTCAGTTAGAAATTCAGTACGGAAACCGATCAAGCCACGGGAAGGAACTTTGTAATCAAGGCGGATCCAGCCAGTGCCATGGTTAACCATTTGTTCCATGCGGCCCTTACGAAGCGCCATCAATTGAGTAAGCACGCCGAGATATTCTTCAGGTGCGTCAATTGTTAAATGTTCCATCGGTTCGTGAATCTTGCCGTCGATCTTCTTGATAACTACCTGAGGCTTACCAACAGTTAGTTCGAAACCTTCGCGCTTCATGATTTCAACTAGAACTGCTAGCTGAAGTTCGCCACGACCTTGAACTTCCCAAGTATCTGGACGATCAGTATTTAGAACGCGCAATGAAACGTTACCAACGAGCTCGGCATCAAGACGGCCCTTAACTTGGCGCGCAGTAAGCAGCTTGCCGCTCTTGCCCGCTAGAGGTGAAGTATTGATACCGATAGTCATCGAAATTGAAGGTTCATCAACGGTAATTAGTGGCAAAGCGTGTGGGTTTTCGAGGTCAGCCAAGGTCTCACCCAAAGTAATGGTCTCGATACCAGCAACCGCGATGATGTCACCAGGGTGGGCTTCGAGTGCAGGTACGCGCTCAAGTGCTTCGGTGATTAGTAGTTCAGAAACTTTTACGCGTTCAATTGTTCCGTCAGTTTTAATCCAGTTAACGCTCTGACCTTTTTTAATAACACCTTCGCGAACGCGGCAAAGTGCCAAGCGACCAAGGAATGGTGAAGAGTCAAGGTTCGTAACGTGAGCTTGCAATGGTGCACCTTCGTGATATTCCGGTGCTGGAATTGCGGAGAAGATAGTGTCGAATAAAACATCGAGGTTTTCTTCTTCTGGCATTCCACCATCTGCTGGACGGGTCAATGATGCGCGACCTGCTTTAGCTGATGCGTAGACAACTGGGAATTCAATTTGTTCTTCGTTTGCGCCAAGATCAAGGAATAGTTCGTAAGCCTCGTCAACAACTTCGGCGATACGTGAATCGGGGCGGTCAACTTTGTTGATCAATAAAATAACTGGCAAATTCTTTTCAAGTGCTTTACGCAAAACGAAACGTGTTTGTGGCAATGGACCTTCAGATGCATCAACCAACAAAATAACGCCATCAACCATTTCGAGTCCGCGTTCAACTTCGCCACCGAAATCTGCGTGGCCTGGTGTATCAATAATGTTAACAATTGTTGCGCCGCGCTTTACCGCAGTGTTCTTCGCAAGAATCGTGATGCCTTTTTCGCGTTCTAGATCCATTGAATCCATCATGCGATCTTGACCTTCGCCCTGCACTTTGTGTGCTGCGAATGCGCCGGACTGCCACAACATCGCATCAACGAGAGTGGTCTTGCCATGGTCAACGTGCGCAATAATCGCTACGTTGCGCAGGTCTTCGCGCTTCTTGATTGGCAGGTCTTTTAGGTGTGCTTGTGTCTTAGACATTGAATCGAAACTCCACTACATCTCCGTCGGCCATTACATATTCCTTGCCTTCCATGCGTACTTTGCCTTTAGCTTTCGCTTCAGCCATGGATCCTGCTGCAATGAGATCTTCAAACCCGACGATTTCGGCTTTAATAAATCCCTTTTGGAAATCGGTATGAATAACACCAGCGGCCATGGGTGCGGTGTCACCTTTATGAATTGTCCATGCACGTGCTTCTTTAGGGCCGGCAGTTAAATATGTCTGCAGTCCTAAAGTTTTAAACCCAACATGGGCCAAAGTCGCAAGACCAGGTTCTTTCAAACCAATTGATTGCAACAATTCGAGGGCATCTTCATCGCTTAGTTCAGCGAGTTCGGCTTCAGTCTTAGCATCCAAGAAAATTGCTTCGGCTGGTGAAACTAGATCTTGTAACTTCTTGCGCAAATCAGCATCATTTAATTCAGCTGCATCAACGTTGAAAACATATAAAAAAGGTTTTGCAGTTAATAAGTGAAGTTCGGCAATTTCAGTTAAATCAATTTTGCTCTGTGAAAGTGGCTTGCCTGATTGCAACCATTCATTTGCGGCGATTGCGGCATCGAGCACTGATTGCTTATCTTTCGCTAAGCGAACTTCTTTTTCTAAACGTGGCAACGCTTTTTCAATAGTTTGCAGATCGGCAAGCGCTAATTCGGTGTTGATAGTTTCCATATCGCTAGCTGGATCAACGCGACCATCGACGTGTACGACATCGCCATCGGTGAAAACTCGAATTACCTGACAGATCGCATCGGTATCGCGAATATTGGTCAAGAACTTATTGCCTAGGCCAGCACCTTCAGATGCGCCCTTAACGATGCCGGCGATATCAACAAATGAGACCACCGCTGGCAAGATCTTTTCCGAACCGAAGATTTCGGCCAATTTGGCTAGGCGCTCATCGGGAACCCCGACTACACCGACGTTTGGCTCAATCGTGGCGAAGGGGTAATTGGCAGCTAGAACGTTGTTTTTGGTGAGGGCATTAAAAAGGGTCGACTTTCCCACATTTGGCAGACCGACGATTCCGATTGAGAGGCTCACGAGGAGTAGAGCCTACGCGAGTATGTCAGTGCTTCCTGCCACGATAGGCCTATGTCAGCATCGGTAGTGGTTCTTTTAACAGGTTTAGCCATCGGTTTAGCCCTTGGTTTCTTCATTGCAGGCCTTAAAAACAAGGCAGATCAGGCACAAGGCGAGTCGGCTTCGGCTGGCATCGCAGCCGAACTGGCAGGGGCAAAGGCGCTAGTTGAAAATCTAACGCAGCAAATTGCAACAATGAATTCGCAGAACACGACAAGCGCCGCCCTGAACCAAGCACTCGATGATGTGAAGACCCGCATGAATTCACTTTCGACCCAAACGTCCGAAGCTGAAACCAAGCGCGCTGCAGCAGAGGCTGCGATTAAAACTCAGATCGAATCAATGCAAGTGGGTAATCAAAACTTGCTCGAGCAAGCCACAAAGTTAGCTGGTGCACTTTCTAGTTCTCAAACTCGTGGTCGTTTTGGCGAAGTTCAACTCGAAATGTTGCTCGAAAATGCTGGCCTCATTGAAGGAATTCACTTCACTAAGCAAAACTCTGACCGCGGAAACGACGAGCTTTCTCGCCCTGACATTCAGATCTCAATTCCAGGTGGCTCGCGCATTTTCATCGACTCTAAGTTTCCTTTTACGCGCTTCTTAGAAGCAGTCGATGCTGAAGACGAAGAAACTCGCGATTCACTTATGCAACAGCACGCTAAAGATTTGTTAAAGCATGTCGAAGCCCTGGCAAAGCGTGATTATCAAGGAGTTACTTTCTCCCCTGATTTTGTAGTTCTTTTCGCACCTTTCGAATCAATTCTTTCTGAATCGCTTCGAGTAGATCCGATGTTGCTCGAAAAAGCCTTCTCAAAGAATGTAACTATCGCGACGCCAACCAATATGTTGGCTTTGCTCCGCACAGTTGCTTACGCCTTTGGCCGCCAAGATTTAGCAGATAACGCAGTTGCTATTCAAGGTCATGCCAGCGAGCTACTAAAGCGCGTAGGTTCGCTGCACTCTAAGTTGGCAACGCTGGGCGATCGCATCAAATCAGTAGAACGTGGTTTTAACGATGTGATCCAAACTGCCGAAACTTCACTATTACGTCCGGCGCGCAGCATGGTGACCCTCGGAGTAAGCACTGGTGCTAATAAACTAGCGCCGCTAAGTGATGTCGATGATGAAGTTCGTGCAATTAAATCTGCTGCCCTAGAGATTGATTACATTGACGCCGAAGAGGATGAGAAATAATGAGCACAACAGTTGGTCGTAAAGTCGCAATCAGTGGTCCCGGACTTAAAAAAGAAGGCATCGTTGTTTTGCAGTTTCTGATTCTTGGCTTCTTCTCTTACCTCGAATTGTTATTTCGTAGCGGGTACGGAATCCTGACCGGGCTAGTAATCATGTTAATTACTTTTGGCGGCGTTCAATTTGGTCGTGCCGGCACAAGTTACGTTGCAGCAGTTACTCCACCCCTAGCTTTTGCTTCACTGGCACTTGTTGAGCTCTTCACCAAAGATGGCTTCAAGATAACTCGCTTAGGTATTGATCTCTTAGCATCACTGGCTAGCGAAGCGCCATTCCTTTTGATCTCAGCTGCCTACGCCTGGTACTTCTATTTTGATCGTCGCGCCAAAGCAAAAAATCTAAAAAGCGTTGAATAACTTCTAGCTTAAATTACGCTTGCGCAGCTTTTAGATCTTTGCGTAGCTCAGGGGGCAGTGCGAATAGCAATGATTCTTGCGCAGCGGTAACGGTTTCAACTTCCCCGAAACCACGCTCTGCTAGCCACTTGAGTAAGTCATCAACCAGAATCTCTGGCACTGAAGCGCCACTCGTAACACCAATAGTTTCAACGCCAGTTAGCCATTCTTCTTTTGCTTCAGCTGCATAATCAATTAAATAAGCCTGAGGTGTGCCATATTCTTTAGCAACTTCAACTAAGCGCACTGAGTTAGATGAATTTGTTGAACCAACGACAATAACTAAATCTGCTTGTGGCGCAATGACTTTGATGGCATCTTGACGATTTGTGGTTGCGTAACAAATGTCATCAGAAGGCGGATCAACAATCTCTGGGAAACGTTCTTTCAGAATTGCGACAGATTGCAAAGCCTCATCAACGCTAAGCGTTGTTTGCGATAGCCAAGCTAATTTCTTACCTGGAGTTGGTTGCACCGTACGCGCAGCGTCTAACCCGTCAACAAGTTTTACTTTGCCAACTGCTTCGCCGGTTGTGCCCTCGACTTCTTCGTGTCCTTCGTGGCCAATAAAGAGAATTTCTAAATCCTCGGCAGCAAAACGTTTTGCTTCGTGGTGCACTTTAGTTACTAGTGGGCAAGTGGCATCAATTGTTTTTAAATTTCGGCTAGCTGCTTCTTCGTGAACTGCCGGAGAAACTCCGTGCGCTGAGAAAACTACGATTTTGCCTTCGGGAACTTCATCGGTTTGATCTACGAAGATCGCACCGCGCGCCTCAAGAGTTGCGACCACATGTTTGTTGTGCACGATCTGTTTGCGGACGTAGACCGGAGCCCCATAAAGTTCGAGCGCTTTTTCGACGGTAACTACGGCACGGTCGACGCCGGCGCAATATCCGCGTGGCGCAGCTAAGAGGACTCGCTTACTCATGTCGGCAAGTCTATTAGGATCGTTCCATGCTCGAAACTTCAAGTGAATCCCCCGCGCCAGTTAGGGCCGTAACTGAAGCGATCAAGGAATATCTAGATCGATTAGGGCCAATCTGGATCGAAGGCGAGATCGCCGAACTCAATGAACGCAGCGGCGGCATGGCTTTTTTGCGGCTGCGCGACTCAAGCGTTGACATGAGTCTTTCCGTAATGTGCCATAAATCAGTATTGGCCAGCGTGGCTCCGTTGCCAGCAAATGCGCGAGTTGTTCTCTTTGCAAAAGGCTCTTGGTACACCAAGAACGGATCTTTCACTTTATCGGCCCGCGAAATTCGCCAAGTCGGCGTGGGCGAATTATTAGCCCGCATCGAGGCGCTAAAAACAATGTTGGCAGCTGAAGGATTATTCGATGCCGAAAATAAAGTTGCGCTACCTCTATTGCCTCGCAAAATTGGGTTGATCTGTGGGCGCAATACCGATGCCGAACGCGACGTCGTTGAAAATGCCAAACGACGCTGGCCTGCTGTGCAATTCGAAATTCGCGAAGTCACCGTGCAAGGCGCCGCAGCAGTAACTGAAGTTTCGGCAGCTCTTGCCGAACTCGAAGCACTTGCCGATGTTGATGTCATCATTATTACTCGCGGTGGTGGTTCATTCGAAGATCTCTTGCCATTTAGCGATGAAGGTCTAGTTCGCCTCGCCGGCAAATGCAGCACACCGATCGTTAGCGCAATTGGTCATGAAAAAGATTCACCACTCCTAGATTTAGTTGCCGACTTCCGAGCTTCAACACCAACTGATGCCGCAAAGCGAGTTGTGCCAGATATCAATGAAGAAATTGCTTTGATCGAACAGTGGCGCGAACGCGCTAATCGTTTCGTACGAAATTTGATCGAACTTGAGAACTCAAAGATTGCTAACTTGGCGGCTCGCCCAGTCCTGCGCGAACCTTCAGTAATGATCACAACGCGACTTGAAATAATCACTGGACTGCGCGATCGAGCAATTAGAAGTTTCCAAAGTCGATTGGCTATTGCTCAAGAAGAGTTACAACAAGTCACCGCTCGAGTACGTGCGCTTTCTCCGCAAGCCACACTTGATCGCGGATATGCCGTAGTTCAGTTGGCCGATGGCTCAATTGCCCGGGAAAGTGCCGTGCTGAAAGATGGCGATAAGTTGCGAATCAGGCTGGCACAGGGTGAGACCAGCGCCACGGTTACAAGTTAAAGAGCAGGCAGTAGATTTAAGCCATGGCCTCAGATAAGAAAATCTCGTACGAAGCAGCTCGCGATGAACTAGCGCAGGTTGTTTCATCGCTAGAAACTGGCGGCGCCACCCTCGAAGATTCCTTAAAGTTATGGGAGCGCGGCGAAGAGTTAGCGAAAATCTGCCAGGAATGGCTAGATGGGGCGAAGGCAAAGCTAGATTCAGTTAAACCAACCGAATAGGTGCGACATGTCTCCTGAATTCTCATACTCCGATCTATTGCCAGTTGGTCCAGATACGACCAAATATCGCAGCTTAGGTACCGATGGTGTTCGCACTTTGAAAGTCGGCGAACTGGAATTCCTCGAGATCGCACCAGAGGCAATTGAGAAATTAACTAGCACCGCAATTCATGACATCTCGCATTATTTACGTGCTGAACATTTACAACAGCTGGCGAATATTTTAAAAGACCCTGAAGCCTCACCAAACGATCGCTTTGTTGCTCTAGATCTTTTGAAGAATGCCAACATTGCCGCCGGCGGAATTCTGCCCATGTGCCAAGACACCGGCACTGCAATTGTCTCGGGCAAGAAAGGTCAATTTGTTCTAACCCAGAGCAAAGATGAAGTTGCCATTTCAAAAGGTATTTATGATGCCTACACCAATTTAAATTTGCGCTATTCGCAAATGGCTCCAGTTACAACTTGGGACGAAAAGAACACTGGCAATAACTTGCCCGCCCAAATTGAAATCTATGCCGATAGCGATCATTACGATGAATACAACTTCCTATTTATCGCTAAAGGCGGCGGTAGCGCCAACAAGTCTTTCCTTTATCAAGAGACTAAAGCGATTCTGAATCCGAAATCTTTTATGACTTGGCTCGATGAGAAGTTACGTTCAATTGGTACCGCAGCCTGCCCTCCTTATCATTTGGCGATTGTCATCGGTGGCACAAGTGCCGAGCACACAGTTAAGACCGCGAAATTGGCTAGTACTAAGTACCTAGATTCGCTGCCAACCAAGGGCGATGCCGCTACTGGACATGGTTTCCGCGATTTAGAACTTGAAAAAGAAGTGCTCGAGCTAACTCGTACTTTGGGAATCGGTGCGCAATTTGGCGGCAAGTACTTCTGCCACGATGTTCGCGTTGTGCGATTGCCTCGACATGGAGCTTCGCTGCCAATTGCAATTGCGGTTTCGTGTTCGGCTGATCGCCAAGCAAAAGGCAAGATCACTAAAGACGGAATTTTCCTGGAAGAGCTAGAGCGCGAGCCAGCCCACTTCTTGCCCGAGACCACCGATGAACATTTGAACGATGGCGTAGTAAATATTGATTTGAACCAGCCAATGGCCGATGTTTTAGCTGAACTATCCAAGCACCCACTTAAGACCCGAATTTCACTAACTGGCACCTTGGTCGTTGCGCGCGACTTGGCCCATGCCAAGATTAAAGCCGCGATGGATGAAGGCGCACCGATGCCAGATTACTTGCGCGATTTTGCGGTTTATTACGCTGGCCCAGCTAAAACCCCCGAAGGTTACGCCTCTGGTTCTTTCGGTCCAACAACCGCCGGACGCATGGATTCATACGTTGAATATTTCCAGAGCCGTGGTGGATCCAAAATTATGTTGGCGAAAGGTAACCGTTCAAAAGCAGTTACCGATTCTTGTAAAACAAATGGTGGTTTCTATTTAGGTTCGATCGGTGGCCCAGCGGCCCGACTTGCACAAGATTGCATTAAAAAAGTTGAAGTTCTAGATTTCCCAGAACTTGGCATGGAAGCAGTTTGGAAGATCGACGTGGTTGATTTTCCGGCCTTCATTGTGGTTGACGATAAAGGTGGCGATTTCTTTGCCGAAACTTCAAAGCCAATCACAATTGGCATGGGGCCAAAGGCTTAATAGAAGTTAGAGCGTTTGAATTTCGCGTAGGCCTTGCATGGAGTGTCATAGCGGATATCGATATAGCGAAGTCCCCAAGAAATTTGAGTAACTGGATTGGTGCGCCAGTCAGTTGAGATTACTTCCATCTTTTCAGCTGGCAGCGCCTGGGCAATTCCTTGAGCACCCGAGCGCTTATTGCGTGACTTGTAATTCCAATGACTTTCGTGAGTCCAAAGGTTGGCTAGGCAGGTGTACTGAGCTTGGCCCCAACCGTAGGTATCTTGCATCAAAACTTTAGCGACTGCCTTGGCACCTTCGGGGGTGCGGGCAAGTTCGACATTGGCGCTGGCAGATGAAACTAGAGCCATCGACGATGCTGAAACTGTGATTTCAGATTCCATCTCGGTGAAGAGATCAGCCGCGGCAGGAGTTTCATCGGGATCTGGTTTTGTGGTTAGGAAGGCTCCGCCAATTTGGTCTTCAACTACGCCAGGTACCGGCAAAGTCATTGAAGTCGTAGCTGGAAATTCGAGACCGTAAGCACTTGGCTGCAAGATGGCGATACCCAGGACGACAGCCACGGTTGACCAGATCGCAATTGCGCGACGTGAAGAGTTCAGATGCATACCCACGGTGCCTCCTTTCGAACCAGCTAGTCCAAGAAATCTCACCCGGTTGGGTGAGTAACAGGGTTTAGACTGGCAAGTAGCACCGACATCGGCAAATTAAATTACGCGTGAGTCGCAAATTCTAAGGATTGTGGTTTCGTCCACAGTTGTAAAACCGCAGGTCACTTAGGCAGAAGTCCGAAATGTCCGATATGTGAGTGTGACATTAAAAGAGGCCATTTTTGGCACCTCTTGTACGCACTTTCTGGAGCGAAAAGTACGGCGAAAATCAGCCGGCGATCGGGCCTTCCAAAAGTTCGGTAACGAGAGCGGCAATTGGCGAGCGCTCTGATCGAGTCAGAGTCACGTGAGCGAAGAGTGGATGACCCTTCAAAGTTTCGACGACCGCGACCACACCATCGTGGCGGCCAACTCGCAAGTTATCGCGCTGGGCGACGTCGTGGGTCAGAACAACTCGGGACGATTGGCCAATACGCGAAAGTACAGTGAGCAAAACTCCACGTTCGAGCGATTGAGCTTCATCGACGATCACAAATGAGTCGTGCAGCGAGCGACCGCGGATATGGGTCAATGGCAAAACTTCAATTAAACCGCGATCGATGATTTCATCGATGACCTGTTGGCTAACCAGCGCGCCCAAAGTATCGAAAACGGCTTGAGCCCAAGGCGACATTTTCTCGCCTTCACTGCCCGGCAAGTAGCCCAGCTCTTGTCCGCCGACTGGATAAAGCGGGCGGAAAATTACCACCTTCTTGTGCATCCGCTTTTCCATAACTGCTTCGAGACCTGCGCAAAGTGCCAAGGCGCTCTTGCCAGTTCCGGCGCGACCGCCGAGTGAGACGATTCCGATATCCGGGTCCATTAGAAGGTCTAGTGCAATTCGCTGTTCAGCGCTTCGGCCGTGCAGCCCGAAAGCGTTGCGATCGCCTCGGACTAATTGCAATTGTTTGTCGGCAGTTACTCGAGCTAAAGCGCTTCCTTTTTCAGAATGCAAAACGATGCCGGTATGGACTGGCAATTGGTGGGCAACTTCGTGATCGGCGCGATCGCTGGCATAGAGATCATCGATCACATTGTGGCCAACGTTGACCTCTTCGATTCCAGTCCAGCCGCTATTGGAAACTAACTCAGCCCGATATTCCTCAGCCTCGACTCCGACAGCAGATGCTTTAACTCGAAGCGGCAAATCTTTGGTGACAAGGACTACTTGTTTTCCATCAGACATTAAATTTTTGGCAATCGCCAAGATGCGCGAATCGTTAGTGCCATCGCGCAAGAAGCCGTGAGGCAGTGAACTCAAATCGGTGTGGTTTAGCTCGACCGAGAGGGTGCCACCTTCGGGAGTAATTTTTAGTGGACGATCAAGGCGGCCATGGGTAATGCGAAGATCATCGAGATATCGCAAGGCAGCACGCGCAAAATAGCCCAATTCTGGGTGATCGCGCTTAGTTTCTAGTTCACCGATTACGGCGACTGGAATTATGACCTCGTGTTCGGCAAATCTTGCTAAGGCCGCCGGATCGGCGAGCAGAACGCTGGTATCTAGGACATATGTTTTTCTAGCCGCAGCGCTCAAGTATTCCTCGCATTTCAAGTAGAAGTCATATTTAGTTGTTCTAAGTGATGAGCAAACGCTAGAACTGCTGATTAAATATTTACTTTCGACACGCGGTCAAGCAAAGTTAAATCTAAGTGACTTATTTTCCGCTGGATTCGCTACTTGCCCAACCGGCGATGTCGAGTTGAGTAAGAACGAAGGGCACGTAAAAAATCGACCCGACGGAAATCTGGCCAATAAGCTTCGCAGAAATAATATTCTGAGAGCGCGCTCTGCCAAAGTAAGAAGCCACCCAATCTTTGTTCACCCGAAGTCCTGATTAACAATTCGGGGTCGGGTTGGCCAGCGGTGTAAAGATATTTAGCAATCTCATCTGCCGAGATATTTGCAGCCGCTGCGGTCAAGTCGTGGCCTT
>Ga0304729_1002435_pt1 | contig 11136 bp, 10 predicted proteins | sample C_131016_MF_Meta_FD_190475 | JGI IMG/M metagenome (GOLD analysis project Ga0304729, IMG submission 190475) | Freshwater microbial communities from Lake Croche, Canada to study carbon cycling - C_131016_MF_MetaG (v2) (version 2) | ecosystem: Environmental > Aquatic > Freshwater > Lake | place... | reverse complement strand
AAGCCAACGCCACGGGTGGCATCAAGGTGTCAAATTCATCGCATAACGGCCAGATGGTGGTCTTGTACTTTTACCCCAAAGACAACACCCCCGGCTGCACTACCGAGGCCATGCAGTTTCGCGACAAATACAAAGACTTTGCCAAAGCTGGTGCCATCGTCTTTGGCGTTTCACGCGACAACATGAAGTCCCATGACGACTTCAAAACCAAACTCGAATTGCCTTTCGAGTTAATTGCCGACACAGAAGAAAAAATGTGCCACATGTTTGGTGTCGTCAAAAACAAAATCATGTACGGCAAGAAAGTCAAAGGTATTGAGCGCAGCACCTTTCTGGTCGGCTCTGATGGCACGCTTAAACAAGAATGGCGCGGACTCAAAGTGCCAGGTCATGTGGACGAAGTGTTAAAAGCAGTAAAAGCCCTGAAGAAAGCTGGCGGATAACTGACACAAATCAGCCAAATTCATAGGTTATAGTGTTTCCATGACACTGCAAGTTGTGAATAAATCTTTCAACAAAAGCCGCCTCGGCCTCCAGGCGGCTTTTTCACTTCTTGCACGTCTGCATCATGTTTCAACCCTCTAGTCTATTCACTCATGCCCCTGCCACCAGCACCCTCAAAACGCGCCTCCCTACTCAATACCGAAGCATTTGATGCACCTGCCAAAACCCGACTAGCCCGTCGTCCCAGTGAACAAGAAGAGTTAATCGAAAGACAAGCCCACAGCCCGTCGGTTGAGGGCTTTGATCGCTCAGGTGGCGGCGAGTTGCTACAAGAATTGATGGCGCCTGAATCATCTCTGGGCCACGTGCAAACTTCCTCACGAAAAACAGTACCTACTGCGCGTGCGGCAACCAAACCTAAAAAAGCGAAAAGCACCGGGCCTACTAAGTTGTTTGTGCTCGACACCAATGTGTTGATGCATGACCCCATGTGCCTCTACCGTTTTGAAGAGCATGACGTTTTCTTACCGATGATCGTGCTCGAAGAGTTAGACAGTAATAAAAAGGGTATGACCGAGGTCGCGCGCAATGCGCGTCAAACTAGCCGTTCGCTCGATGCCTTAGTCGCTCACCACCAAGAAGCAGACATTACCACCGGCATCCTGCTTAGTGGCACGGGACACCGCGAAGTAGGTGGCCGTTTGTTCTTTCAAACCCAGCCGCTGAATTTCACGCTACCTCCTAGCTTGCCTCAAGGCAAGGCGGACAATCAAATTTTGGGCGTGGTCGAAGCCTTGCGCGTGCAATATGCTCCGCGCCCTGTGGTGTTGGTCTCCAAAGACATCAATATGCGCGTCAAAGCGCGCGCACTCGGTCTATTGGCAGAGGATTACCAAAACGACAAAACGCTGGAAGACGGCGATTTGCTCTATTCAGGTGCATTGGCGCTGCCCCACGATTTTTGGATCAAGCACGCCAAGTCGGTAGAGAGTTGGCAAAGTGGCAGCCAAACGTTTTACCGTTTGAGCGGCCCCATCGTTCCCGAATTGCATATCAACCAGTTTGTGTATTTCGAGTCTCCTGGTGAGCCTAGTTTGTACGCCAGAGTCACAGAGATACGCGGCAAAACTGTGGTGTTGAAAACGCTGAAAGATTTCACGCATCTCAAGAATGCCGTGTGGGGCGTCACCACACGCAACCGCGAACAAAACTTTGCAATGAATTTGCTGACCGATCCTGAGATTGACTTTGTCACGCTTACCGGCACAGCAGGCACGGGTAAAACCTTGATGGCACTTGCTGCTGGCCTGACCCAAGTGTTGGACGACCGTCGCTACACCGAAATCATCATGACGCGCGCAACTGTCAGTGTTGGCGAAGACATTGGTTTCTTGCCAGGTACCGAAGAAGAAAAAATGGGCCCTTGGATGGGCGCTTTGGACGATAACTTAGAAGTGCTGGCCAAAACTGAGACCAGTGCAGGCGAATGGGGTCGTGCTGCTACCAACGAGTTGATTCGCAGTCGCATCAAGATCAAGAGCTTGAACTTCATGCGCGGCCGTACCTTCCTCAACAAATACTTGATCATCGACGAGGCGCAAAACTTAACGCCCAAGCAAATGAAAACCTTGATCACCCGTGCGGGTCCTGGTACCAAAATTATTTGTATGGGTAACTTAGCGCAGATCGATACGCCTTACTTGACGGAAGGCTCATCCGGTTTGACCTTTGCGGTAGACCGCTTCAAAGGTTGGCCACATGGTGGGCACATCACTTTGGCACGTGGTGAGCGCTCTCGCTTGGCAGACTTTGCTAGCGACGTGCTCTAAATTGCTTAGTCGCCTAACTGCTGTAGATTGAATTTAATAGTCGCCGTTGCTATATCCGCTGGCTAAGCTCTCGAAACGGGTCAGCGGTTTCAAGAATGCAAGCTTCACTGTACCGGTTGGACCGTTACGGTGTTTACCGATGATGATCTCCGCCACGCCAGGTTCTTTGGAATCTTTGTTGTAGTAGTCATCACGGTAGATGAACATGATGACGTCCGCGTCTTGTTCGATTGCGCCAGATTCGCGCAAATCACTCATCATGGGGCGCTTGTCGGTGCGCGTCTCGACGCTGCGGTTTAGTTGAGAAAGTGCAATCACAGGACACTGCAACTCTTTCGCCAACATTTTTAATCCGCGCGAAATTTCACCAATCTCTGTCGCACGGTTGTCTCCGTTACTGCTGCTGGTGTTACCGCTCATCAACTGCAAATAGTCGACGACGATCAAACCTAATTTGCCACAAGTACGCGCAAGTCGGCGCGCATTCGCGCGTAGCTCCATCGGCGTGAGACTTGGCGTCTCATCGATATGCAACGATATATTGCGCAACTTCTCTATAGCTTCGGTTAAACGCGGCCATTCTTCTTGGTTCAATTTGCCAGTGCGTAAACGTTGCTGGTCAATCCGTCCGATAGAGCCAACAATACGAATGGCCAATTGAGAAGCTCCCATCTCCATGGAGAACACCGCGACTGGCAAGCCTTCATTCAACGCCACGTGTTCGGCAATATTGATGGCCAACGCCGTTTTACCCATAGACGGACGCGCAGCCAGCACGATCAAGTCGCCGGCTTGCATGCCAGAAGTCATTTTGTCGAAGTCAACAAAGCCTGAGGGAACACCAGTGATGTCGTTGGGGCTATCCGCCATTTGATTGACGCGGTCCATCAAAATCACGGCCAATTGGTCCATGCTTTGGAAGCCTTGCTTTAAGCGGGAGCCTTCTTCACCGATTTGGAAGATTTTTTGCTCTGCCTCGTCCAAGATTTGTGGGACGGGTTTGCCTTGCGTATTGAATGCGTTGGTCGCTATCTCATCACTGGCAGTGACGAGTTTGCGCAAGATAGAGCGCTCGCGCACGATTTCTGCATAGCGACGGATATTGCTTGCGCTCGGAACATATTGCGCCAGCGAATTCAAATACCCTAGGCCACCGACTTCTTCTGCTTTGCCAATGGACTGCAAATGTTCGTAAACAGTGATGACATCCGCAGGCCGAGAGGCGTTGACGAGTGCTTGGATCGCTAAATACACTTGCCGATGTTCGTAGCGATAAAACACGCCCTCAGAAAGCAAGTCAGCGACCTGCTCCCATGACTTGTTATCTAGTAGTAAGCCACCCAAGACACTCGACTCCGCCTCCATCGAATGCGGAGGTATGCGAAGTTGCGCAATTTGCTGGTCGGCTGGGAAGCCTTCGTCGAAGTTGGATAGAACGGCTGACATGTTGTTTTCGTAAAACGTACATCCTAAGCCCTGACAGGCTCAAGGTCAGGGGATAAACCTGTGGATAAGAGGTGTGTTTACTGGGGACATTTAAAGAAAAAGCCGCTCAAAAGAGCGGCTTCGTCGTTGGCTAAATTGGCTTAGTGCGTTTGCGTTAATGCATTCGCATTAATCAGCCTGCACTGCAGCTTGTATTAAGCAGTTTCGCCGTAAACCGACACAGTGATCTCGACCACCACGTCAGTGTGCAAAGCCACGCTCACCGTGCTGTCGCCTACCAATTTGATAGGGCCTGTAGGCATACGGATTTGTGACTTGGCCACTTCGTAGCCGTTTTTGGTCAACTCTTCGGCAATGTCGAAGTTGGTGACCGATCCGAACAAACGGCCGTCTACGCCCGCTTTTTGGCTCAGTTTGATGGCAGTACCACCAAGCTTGTCGCCTTGGGCTTGCGCAGCAGCCAATTTGGCAGCAGCAGCTTTTTCTAGGTCAGCGCGGCGCACTTCGAATTCTTTGATGGCCGACTCAGTGGCGCGACGGGCGCGGCCTGAAGGAATCAAGAAGTTACGAGCGTAGCCATCTTTAACTTTGACGACTTCGCCAAGGTTTCCAAGGTTAACAACCTTGTCGAGCAGAATGATTTGCATAGTCGTAACTCCTTAGATCTTGTGCTGGTCGCTGTACGGGACCAAAGCCAAGAAGCGTGCGCGCTTGATGGCGGTGTTGAGTTGGCGTTGGTAAATCGCGCGGGTGCCGGTCAAACGTGCAGGAATGATCTTGCCGTTTTCAGCGATGAAGTCACGCAAGGTGTCTACATCTTTGTAGTCGATTTCTTCTACGCCAGTGACAGTGAAGCGGCAAAAACGCTTGCGCTTGAACAACAGCGATTGGGTATTGCGCTTAGGGCGCTTGTCTTTGTTGAATTTCTTAAATGTGGCCATGATCGGGCATCCTATGAAATGTGCTGAAAATCTTGAATATGAAAAATAATCTGTTTGCTGTTGCGCGGTGAGGATATGAATCCGGTAAACCTGAACTCTTGACCCAAGGCTTGCTGAACCAATCGTTCAGCCACACTGCCTAGGGCCACTGCTTTGAGATTTGCTTTGGCTTGCCTAGTTTGTCCAACTTCTTGAACGTCAGACCCGTGTTCGAGTCGCATATCAAGGGCGGGCAATCCGGCGGGGGTGTATCGCATGGCCGAAGCCTCTACGATGCAAGCACTCAAAACCAGTTGGTTCACACCTCGCAATAACTGCAAGGTTAAGCCGAGTACTCAGCCTGTTGTGATTTGCGGGCTTCCTCGCGCTCCACGGTTTTCATCATCGAAGATGGACCGGTATCTGCTTTTTTACGCAAAACAGTGAGGTGACGCAAGACAGCATCGTTGAACTTGAAAGCGTGTTCCAACTCCGTCATGACGTCTTGGTTGGCTTCAATATTCAGGCAGATGTAGTGGGCTTTGGCCAACTTGTTGATCATGTAGGACAGCTGACGGCGGCCCCAATCTTCAACACGGTGAATAGCACCACCACCAGCGGTGATCATGCCTTTGTAACGCTCGAGCATGGCGGGAACCTGCTCGCTTTGATCCGGATGGATCAACAAAATGATTTCGTAATGACGCATAGACACTCCTTATGGATGTAGCTGCTCGCGGCGTCTGTCGCAATGCAGCAAGGTGGAAAGCCCTCGATTGTAGTCTATTTGGCTAACATTTTCCAGGTTTCGATCACGCTGTCAGGGTTGAGCGAGATGGAGTTGATGCCCTCGTCGGCCAACCAGTGGGCGAAATCGGGGTGGTCGCTGGGGCCTTGGCCGCAAATTCCGACGTATTTGCCCTGGGCCTTGCAGGCGGCAATCGCTTTTTTCAGCAGTACTTTGACAGCAGGGTCGCGTTCATCAAAGTCGGTAGCCAGCAGTTCCAAGCCTGAATCTCGGTCTAGGCCGAGCGTGAGCTGGGTCAAGTCGTTAGATCCAATGGAAAAGCCGTCAAAGAACTGCAAGAACTCGTTGGCTAAAATCGCATTGCTGGGCACTTCACACATCATGATGATTTTGAGTTCGTTCTCTCCGCGTTGGAGTCCGTGCTGTGACAACAGTTGGGTGACGCGCTCTGCCTGCTTCAAGGTGCGCACAAATGGCACCATGACCTGCACATTGGTCAAGCCCATGTCTGTGCGAACACGTCGCATCGCTTCGCACTCCATAGCAAAAGCTTCCCGAAAATCTTCGCTGATGTAACGCGCAGCACCCCTGAAGCCCAACATGGGATTTTCCTCTTCGGGCTCATAGCGGCTGCCGCCAATGAGTTTGCGGTATTCGTTGGATTTGAAGTCCGACAAACGCACGATCACCGGTTTAGGCCAAAACGCCGCAGCGATCGTTGCCACGCCTTCAGCCACTTTGTCGACATAGAAAGCGCGTGGCGAAGCATGACCACGCGCCACAGATTCGACAGCCTTCTTTAAATCGGCATCCACATTGGGGTAATCCAAAATCGCCTTGGGGTGCACACCAATGTTGTTGTTGATGATGAACTCCAATCGCGCCAAACCTACGCCGTCATTAGGCAACTGGCAGAAATCAAATGACAACTGCGGATTACCTACGTTCATCATGATCTTGGTTTTGATCTGCGGCATGGTTCCGCGCTCTACTTCTGTTACCTCAGTCTCAAGTAAACCGTCATAAATATGTCCGGTGTCACCCTCCGCACAACTCACCGTGACCAAGGTACCTTCTTTGAGATGCTCAGTGGCATCGCCACAACCTACTACGGCTGGAATGCCTAATTCGCGCGCAATGATGGCCGCGTGGCAGGTGCGTCCTCCTCGATTAGTGACGATCGCACTCGCGCGCTTCATCACGGGCTCCCAATTGGGATCGGTCATATCGGTGACCAACACATCCCCTGGTTGCACTTTGTCCATCTCACTGATGTTGTGCACCAAGCGCACGGGACCTGTTCCAATTTTTTGCCCAATCGCACGGCCATGTGCCAGCACCGTGCCGTGCCCTTTAAGTTTGTAGCGCAGTTCCGATTGGCCTTTTTGCTGACTCTTAACCGTCTCGGGGCGAGCTTGCAAGATGTATAGCAAACCGTCGTTACCGTCTTTGCCCCATTCGATGTCCATGGGGCGACCGTAGTGCTGTTCGATAACCAATGCATATTGGGCGAGTTGCTCCACCTCAGCATCTGTCAATGAATAACGGTTGCGCAACTCGGTGGGTACATCGGTGGTTTTGACCAAATGCCCGCTGGCCTTTTTTTCTTCAGGCGAAGAAAACTCCATTTGAATCAACTTAGAACCCAGATTGCGACGGATCACCGCGCGCTTACCCGCATTGAGCATGGGCTTGTGCACATAAAACTCGTCAGGGTTCACCGCACCTTGCACGACTGTTTCACCCAAGCCATAACTAGATGTGATGAACACCACATCCTCAAAACCTGACTCGGTGTCGATAGTGAACATCACGCCGGCAGCGCCTAAGTCAGAGCGCACCATACGTTGCACGCCTGCAGACAAGGCCACATCAGCATGGGCAAATCCTTTGTGCACGCGATAACTGATAGCGCGGTCGTTGTAGAGGGAAGCGAAGACTTCTTTCATCTTTTGCAGCACTTCTTCAATGCCCACCACATTTAAGAAAGTTTCTTGCTGCCCTGCAAAAGAAGCGTCGGGTAAATCTTCAGCGGTAGCAGAGGAACGCACCGCAAAAGACGCCTGCGCATTGCCAGAACTAAGTGTGGCGAATGCTTCACGAATGGATTTCTCTAAATCTGCTGGATAAGGTTGGGCCAAGACCAAGCCGCGAATTTCAGTACCAACCTGGGCCAAAGCGCGCACGTCTTCCGTATCTAAGGCGTTGAGCTTCGCATTGATTTTGTCTGTCAATCCATCGTGCTGCAAAAAAGCACGGAATGCATGTGCGGTGGTGGCAAAGCCCGTTGGCACACGAACGCCAGAAGGAAGTTGGGAAATCATCTCGCCGAGGCTGGCGTTTTTGCCACCAACCGAATCGACGTCGGTCATTCTCAGGTTTTCAAACGGTACGACCAGGGCGGTCGCAGAAAAAAGTGCTGACATGGGAGAGCTCCAAAAGTTAAAACGTGCGAGGCCATGCAGCGAGCGCTACTTTGTACTTTTATGCGTGTGGGGCTTATCTGCATGGCGAAATTCGGATAATCAGCACATTGTAGTTAGCCAACCCTGTTTTTTAGGAAACCAACACCCATGCCAAACCCAACCGTATTTTTCATCTCAGACGGCACGGGTATTACTGCTGAAACCTTTGGTAACGCCATCTTGGCGCAGTTTGAACTCAAGTTCAGGCATGTACGCTTGCCATTTGTCGACTCGGTCGACAAAGCGCACCAAGCGGTTCGCCAAATCAACCACACCGCCGAGATAGAGGGACGCAAGCCCATTGTGTTCACCACCTTGGTGGATGAAGATGTACTCAAAGTCATCTTAGACGGCAGCAAAGGCATGATGCTCGACATGTTTGGCACCTTTGTGAACCCGCTAGAAGCCGAACTGGGTATCAAATCTAACCACCGCATCGGTCGCTTTTCAGATGCCAGCAAGAGCAAGGAATACCATGATCGCATTGAAGCTATCAATTTTTCTCTGGCACATGACGACGGCCAACTCAACAGTGACTTAGAGCTGTCCGATGTGATCTTGGTGGGCGTCAGCCGCAGCGGTAAAACGCCGACCAGTCTGTATCTGGCCATGCAACATGGGTTGAAAGCAGCAAATTACCCACTCATACCCGACGACTTTGAACGCAAGCAGTTACCACCCGCATTAGCTCCGTTTAAAAAGAAACTATTTGGTTTAACGATACAACCTGATCGTTTGAGTGAAATTCGCAACGAGCGGCGACCTAACTCGAACTACGCCAACCTCGTCAATTGCCGTTACGAGGTGGCAGAAGCGGAGTCCATGATGCGCCGCGCTGGCATTCGATGGTTATCCACCACCCATAAAAGCATTGAAGAGATAGCCACAACTATTCTGCAAGAAATCAGTCCAGAGCGATTGACGTATTAAAGAGTCAATCAATCTTTACAGCCCTAAGGCGGCAATACCTGCTTTTGCAATTTGTGCATCTTCGTTAGATTTCACGCCGCTCACACCAACAGCACCAATACACAGTCCGTCTTTGATAATGGGCACACCACCTTCGAGCATGCCCTGGAGATACGGCGCACTCAGAAACGAAAAGCGACCGTTGTTGATCACGTCTTCGTAAACCTTGCTTTCGCGTCGGCCCAATGCGGCCGTTGTAGCCTTGGCTGGTCCGATATGCGCAGAAATCGTCGCAACGCCATCCATTCGGTGCATTCCCAACAAATGGCCGCCATCGTCGACCACTGCAATCACTACGGCCCAGTTATTTTTGACTGCTTCCGCTTCTGCAGCAGCGAGAATGGCTTTTGTGTCAGAGAACTCTAAAAAGGATTTGTTTTTCATATCAAGTATTGGTTAAAGAGAAATATCTAAAGGGGTTTAAAAGACATTACTTGGTAATTTCTTCACGCAAAGATGCAGAAACTATTGATTTGGCACAAAGCATACCCATCTATTTCCTCGTAAACCCTTTTAAAAACTAGGATTTACACCAAGCTTTTTAAAACCAATTGCCCTAAAATAAGCAAATCTGCATGTGCAGGTATTTAAAGGAGATCGTGACATGAACGACCATATCCAATCAGTCGAGTACTACGACGTCTTATCTAGCGAAGACCGCAATCGCGTCTTGCGCAACACTTATTGGTTGCTTGCTGTCAGCATGTTGCCAACAGTTTTAGGTGCATGGGTCGGTGTGGCCTCTGGTATCAGTTACGCCTTGTCTGGCGGCCTGGGCATTATTCTGATGCTTGCTGGGGCATTTGGTTTCATTTATGCCATCGAAAAGACTAAACACTCTTCCACTGGAGTTTATGTTTTATTAGGTTTCACCTTTTTCATGGGACTCATGCTCTCGCGCATGATTGCCATGGTTTTGGGCTTTAAAAACGGCGCGGAATTAGTGATGACCGCTTTTGGCGGAACAGCTGGCGTCTTTTTCGCAATGGCAAGTCTGTCTTCTGTCATCAAACGCGATATCTCTGGCCTGGGCAAATGGCTCATGGTTGGCGTCATCGTATTGATGGTCGGTAGCATCATCAATATATTTGTTGGCTCATCTGCTGGCATGGTGGTAATTTCACTTTTGTCCATGGCCATCTTCAGCGCTTTCATGTTGTATGACCTCAAGCAAATCATGGACGGCGGTGAAACTAATTACATCAGCGCCACCCTCACACTCTATCTAGACGTCATCAATGTCTTCCAAAGCTTATTGGCTTTGTTGGGTATCTTTGGTGGTGAACGCGAATAACTTAGTTATTCCTAACTAAATAAAAAAGGGGCTTAGGCCCCTTTTTTATTTGTCTTCAAGATTTTGATCTTTTACTGAAATGAATGCCCAAAGGATTCAGAGCAAAGTTATGTAGGCAAATCAAATACCGCAATGCTCTCCACATGCGCAGTATGCGGAAACATATTGACTGCGCCTGCGGAACTGCAGACATAGCCAGCAGTATTGACTAACAAACCAGCATCACGCGCCAAAGTAGCAGGGTTACAACTGACATACACAATGCGTTTTGGTGGCTTCCAACCTTGCCTCCACTCAGGTTGTAGATGCAAAGCAGCCAAAGCTTGCACCAACGCAAACGCACCCTCTCGCGGCGGATCTACCAACCATTTATCTGCAGTGCCATCAGCCACCAACAACTCGGGCGTCATATCAAATAAATTACGCGCTGCAAACTGAGTTGGGGCGAAAGTCGTTTGACGTTGTGACTGATTCCAAACCAAGTTATCGCGGGCGCGTGCAACCAAGGCATCGCTTCCCTCAATCCCAAACACTTGACCCGCCATGGTGGCAATAGGCAAGGTGAAATTTCCTAAGCCACAGAACCAATCAATTACGCGTTCATCGGCTCTTGCGCCGAGCAAACGCAAAGCACGCGCCACCAAGACGCGGTTGATATGCGGATTGACTTGCGTGAAGTCTGTAGGTCTAAAAGGCATCGTCACGCCAAACTCTGGTAATTCATACGCGAGCTGTTCTTGCAATTGACCTTCTAGCAAGGTAACCGTATCGGGGCCTTTGGATTGCAGCCACCACTGCACATGGTGTTTCGTTGCGAAAAGTTTGAGTAAATCAATATCACCACCAGACAGAGGCCCTAAATGACGCAAAACTAAGGCCGTCACATGGTCGCCACATGCCAACTCGATCTGAGGGCATGTCGCACGGGCTTCTAAGCTTTCAATCAAAGCCCTCAAAGGCATCAGCAATGTATTTATGTGCGGTGGTAGCACCGGACAAGTCTGCATATCCGCCACATAGC
>Ga0304729_1002433_pt1 | contig 11144 bp, 26 predicted proteins | sample C_131016_MF_Meta_FD_190475 | JGI IMG/M metagenome (GOLD analysis project Ga0304729, IMG submission 190475) | Freshwater microbial communities from Lake Croche, Canada to study carbon cycling - C_131016_MF_MetaG (v2) (version 2) | ecosystem: Environmental > Aquatic > Freshwater > Lake | place... | reverse complement strand
GTCGAGCTTTAGCGAATGCAGGTTATTCAGGTGATAAGCGTGCTACCCGTGAAGAAATGTCTAAAGTCAAGCGTGATGTCACTCCTGCTCGTAACTGGGAGTCTGCACTCAATAACATAAATGATTTGGATGGGCTTCGTTCCTTGTATTTAGAGGCGAAACAGGGTAAGGCTTCCACTGCTATTCTGGAAAAGATAAAAGGAAAGGCCGATGGAATCACAGCTGGAGTTGCTGCAACAAATTAGAGTGCTCTCCACTCATATTGACGAGTTAGGGGAACTTGTTGTTGTATTGCGTGATGACCCTATTCTTCGAGCTAAGACACTTGCCAGGCTTAATGAGCAGTTGATTCGCCTAAACTTTATGTTGTCATTTGTGAAATAAGTTGCTGTTTCCCCGTTTCATGTGCTTAGATACTTTCTATGGCTCGGACAAACGCTTCCAATGATGATGATCTAAGAATCCTCGATGTTCCTTGTGCTCAATGTGGCCAAGGTATCCCTAAGACAACTATTGAGAAGCGTAAGTCTCGTAATGTTGATGACTGGGATTTATGTGCTGACTGTGTTCGAGTTCCTTCCACTAACATCCGGTATCACCATCCTGTCTTAGGGCTGATTTGGTGTTATCCGCACTTTGGGGAAGTTGATGCGTTATTTAGGCCGCTAACTGAGTCTGGTGAGCTGTATCGCCCTGGAGAGCGTTTATGTGGGCATTCTGATTGTGTGAACCTGAAACATATTGCAGGGTTGAAGCCTAGGAAGAAGAATGCTGATACTTTAGAGACTTTGCTGGCTCAAATTGAGATGCAAAAATACAACAAAAGAACAAGGACAAACTAATGACTCTAAAAATAGGTAGCCTATTCTCTGGCTATGGTGGGCTTGATTTGGCGGTGATGAATACGCTTGATGCTGAAGTTGTATGGCATTGTGAATGGGAGAAAGCCCCTAGTGCAATTCTCGCCCATCACTTCCCTAATGTTCCTAACTTTCATGATGTTAGATCAGTTGATTTTACGAGTGTTGAGCAAATAGATATTCTGACCGGTGGTTTTCCTTGTCAAGATTTATCGCTTGCAGGTAAGAGAGCAGGCCTTGAAGAAGGAACTAGAAGCGGACTTTGGATTGAGTTTGCTAGAGCAATACAAGAGTTACAACCTAAATTAGTAGTTATCGAAAATGTAAGGGGTTTACTAAGTGCAAAAGCCAATAATGGAATGGAATACGAGCAAGAAGATTTGGATGTTATCGCAGGAAGACAGCCTATTCGGGCTATGGGAGCTGTTCTCGGAGACTTGGCCGACCTCGGGTATGATGCGAAATGGTGTGGTTTACGAGCTGCCGATACAGGTGCACCTCACAACAGGTTCAGAGTCTTCATTATCGCCTATCCTTCAGCAAACTAATTTTTTGACTCCGATTGTTTTGGATGGTGGATGTGGGGCAAGAAGTTATTTACGCAAAGTTGCAGATAATCGTATGCCAATGCTTCAAGACCAGATAGCAGATTTGGCGACAGCTAACAATTTGCAGGTCACCGACATTATTGCGGCAGATTATGCTCGCCTTCGTGATGAAATGCCTGAACACGATGTATTGCTTAGAACTCCTAGTGTGACTGATGGAACGGGGGGGGGCAATAAGTGAAACTCAAGCTATTGAGCGTGGCAGGATGGTCAAGGTTGCAGATCAGGTTGCTGAACTTGCTTTCGATAATGGGCTCAAGGTTTCGCCTAGTATTTCTGCTTCTTTATTGCCTACGCCTACTGTTGGGCATGTTCGCAATCATGATGAACCTATTGAAGATTATTTGCAACGCAGACAGGATTTTGTTGATGGTAAAACTAAGGGTATGCCTGGGGCTAGTTTGGGTGTCGCTGTAAGGATGGAGATTACGAATGATGATGTTGTTGCCGACTCCGACCAGAAGGGACTATAAGGATGGGCGAGCAGAAAGATTTAGATTTGACAGGCTTCAAAGTGACACTCTCGCAAGATGTATCTTTAACGCTATTCGGGGGGGGGGAGATTCTAATGCCAACTCCTAAAGCTTTGGATGGGGTGAAGGGTAATTTGAAGAGTTCTCAGGAAAGGCTTGATTCTGGGCATCAGGTTGATTTGCCTAATGTTGCTGTTGATTTAGTTTTGCTTGGCACACCTAGAACATCGGCTGCTAATGCTTCAACTGATAAACAGGTCGAAAATGATGCTCCTAAGAGTTGTATTGAAGATCAGGTTCTTGTCACTAATTGGGGGAAGTTTGAGCCTGCTATTAGGCGTTGGGAAGCCTTGACTAGGCCTGCTCCTGCACCAACTAAACCTGATGGTAAGGATGGTGCTCACCGGTTATCTGCTGAGTTTACTGAGTGGATGATGGGTTTGCCTGAAGGTTGGATTACTGCACCTGAGATAGGGCTGAAAAGAAATGATCAGTTGAAGGCTTGTGGTAATGGGGTTGTTCCGCAACAGGCTGAAATGGCTTTGAGAATACTTTTACAAGATATAACTATTTAGAGAAAGATTAGGACAAAAATGGGATATAAAGAGATGGATAAGGTTTGGTTGCAGTCTCAAGCTGTAAAAACAGATAAGTTGATTCTTTTGGCTATCGCTAAGACTTACAATCCTAGTAAGGGCTCTTGGCCGAGTCAGAAACACTTGGCCGAGTTATGTGGGATAAGTGATCGTGCTGTTCGGGCTGGCTTGAATAGGCTGCTTAGGATGGGTGAACTTGTTTGGGTTCGAGGTAATTCTTATGGTAAAGCTAACCTATATTTGATTAGTTTCCTTGAGAAAAATGTGCAAGAAACTTCCGCTTTAGAGATACAAAAACTTCCGCTTAAAGTGCAAGAAACTTCCGGTCAAAACGACAAAAACTTCCGCCCATTAAATAAACAATTAAATAAATTAGATAACCCGAGTTTTATGGTTTTTGATTCGAATCCAGATTCTGAGTTTGGGAAGCATATTTGGGGGCAGAGACCGAGTTTGTCTAAGTTGCAGGTTTATGAGTGGTTGCAGGCTTTTGAGCGTGATAAGGCTTTTGTGATTGAGCATGCTCATACCGAGAATCTGGTTAAACATGTTTTGGCATATATTCCTGGCACTGAAGGGGAGATGTGATGTCTGAGATTGATTTTGAGGAACTTGTTATTGGAAGCATTCTTAATTCGCATGGGAAAGTGTTAGATCATGTTCATCTTGAGCCAACTGATTTTAATGCTCCTTGGTTTGAGGAAGCGTTCAAAGTTATTTTGGATTTGGCTGGGCAGGGTAAGGCTGTTGATGTTTTTACTGTTACTGCTTGTTTGAATCCTGAAGCTCGTAGAAGGGTTACTTCGGCGTGTGATTTTGCTGTTATTCCGTCTCATGTGGCTCATTATGTTTCGCGGGTTGTTGAGGCGAGTATTGACCGGAAGTTGTCTTTGTTGGCTTTGGAGATGCAGCAGGGTGGGGATGTTGGGGCGAAGATTGAGCATGTGAAGGCTGAGATTAGTCGTTTGCAGTTGGTTGAGTCTTTTGAGTTGCCTGATTTGCGTTATGACTTGACTCTTATGTTGCTTGAAATAAGAAACCCGAAAAGAAGTGTTGAGACTTGTTTTGCTCGCCTAAATAACTTGATTGTGGGTTTGAAGCCTTCTGGCCTGTATGTGTTTGGTGCTCGACCTGGAGTGGGTAAGACTGTGGTTGGGTTGCAGTTGGCTTGGGAGATTGCTCGCAGTGATGAAGTGTTGTTTTTCTCGCTTGAGATGGATAAGTCAAGTTTGCTGAATAGGGCTGTTTCGGGGGAACTAAATATTCCGTTGGATGTGATTGAGCGTAATTCTCTGACTATTGCTCAGGTGCAGGAGATTGATGACCTGATTCGTGAGACTCGAAGTAAGTTGATTATTAGTGATCGTGGTGGGCAGACTGTTGCTCAGTTGCGTGCTTATGCTTTGGCTGTTATGCAGAAGCAACCGGTGAAAGTTATTGTGGTGGATTATTTGCAGCTGATTACGCCTGCTAATACTCGTGCTCCTAAGTATGAGCAGATTTCGCAGATTAGCATGGATTTGAAGAATCTTGCCAAGGAATTGGGTGTTCCGATTGTTGCTTTGGCTCAGTTGAACAGGCGAGTCGATAATAAGCCTGATGATAAGCCGAATGCGAGCGACCTTAGAGATTCTGGCCAGATTGAGCAGGATGCCGATGTTATTGTCATGCTTTCTCGTAGGCAATCAGATTATGACAAGATAAACGATAGTCAGTTACCTGTAAATGACCCTAGATTTGGTTTGAAGTCGCTTATTACTTTTGATGTTGTCAAGAACCGCCATGGTGCTACCGGTGCTTTTGACCAAGTGTTTGATGGGGCTTACAGCAGGATAAAAGAATTACACTAGAAGCGTGGATGATAATCGGGTTGTTTGTCGTAAATGTGGTTTTAAGTGGGTTGTTGCCACTAAGTCGCGGGGTCGCAAGGATCTCTTATGTGTGAGCTGTCGAGCCAAACCTCAAAAGACTATTCAGTATGGCCAGTTGCGGTGTATGCCTCATTTGGGCGATTTAGATTCGCAGCTTAGACCCGTAAGCGACTCAGGTGAACTCTTGTTACCTGGAGTAAGGTTTTGTGGGCATTCTGATTGCATAAACCCTAAACATGTCGGAGACATCCAATAAACTTACTCAGCAACACTCAAACAAACATAGAAAAGAGAAACTTATGGCTCAGGTCAAGGTAACAGGAAAAGTAAACAAAGTATTCGGAGCTTCGAGTCAAGGACTCTCGCTCGTTGAATCCTACAAGTCAGCGACAGGTGAAGATTACACTCGCACCTGGACTGTTTGGTTTGCTGTGGCACACAATCTAACAGTTGATCAAGAGATTACTGTTACAGGGCAACTCTCAGCAAAGATTGAGGACTTCGAGGATAAGACTGGTAAGCCAGGAAGAAAAGTCAAACTTGATGTTAACAATGCTGTTGTTGCTGAAGCGAAACCGGCAGCTAAAGAAGATCTACCCTTCTAATGCCTTCATGGGGAATAGGTTTCATTTTGGGTAGCCTATTCTTAACAAACTCCTTGTTTACAAGTCAGCCCTTATCACTCCTGAACGCAGTCATAGGGGCTTTCTTGTATCTTGTTGTCTTGGTCAATTACTATGCCAAGAAATAGTTTCAGTTTCACAGTCTTTGGTTATGAACCTCGGCCACAGGGTTCGAAGAAGTATGTCGGCACTCGTAGAACTGCTGCAGGAAATAACATTCCACTAATTATTGAGGCCTCTCCTGGATTACCTGTTTGGCGTAAAGCTGTTGCTGATGCTGTTGCTCAAGCCATGCAGGATTCGGGTGATCTAAGTAAGTTTGATGGGCCAGTCAAGGTCGAGGCAGTGTTCTATTTGACTAGAAAGCGAACTGTTACTCGAGCTCTGCCAACTGTTCCTCCCGATGTGGATAAGCTCGCGAGGTCGCTTCTAGATTCCTTGAAAGGCGTTTGGGTTGATGATGCTCAGGTTGTTCGGCTTGAGGTGTCTAAGAAGTATGCGACAGGCGAGAGCGGTGTGGCTGTTACTATCAGCAATTACCCCTAAATTGTTTACCAAACTGTAATCTAAAAACACTTTCTAAATGCTTTGCTTGCGACACTATTTGAGCCTATACTTGAGTTATCAGCCAAAAGGTTGAAACGGACAAACAAAGGACAAACAAATGATTGCAACACTAGAAAATTTAACAGTTCATACACAGGGCTTATGGGACAAACTAAATAAAGCTGTTGAAGCCAATCCGAATATGGATATTGCAGGCTTCTTCCTAAATGAGATTCTCAATGAAGTTGCATCAGATCTTGTTTATTGCTGCTACTGCTCTAAGACTGAAATCAAACTTGTTTGCTGTGGAACTTATGATGGTTTGACTCAGGTTCGTTCTGAAAACATGTATGCCATCGCGGGTTACTACAATCTGACTATCGAGCAGATTGACAACTTAGAACAAGCTGTTGCTGAGTATGAAGAAACTTTAATTGAGAAAGAGAATGCATAATGACTGAAGAATTGTTCCTAAAGGCTGTTTCGGCCTATCGTGCCTGGATAAATACAGGTAAAGATTTCTTGAATCATTCCGATCTCTATGAGGCTTGGGATGATGCTGTAAACGCTTATGCCGATGCAGGGATGTTGAGACGGAATCAAGCTGTATCTCATGTTGTTCAAGCGATGGGAGTCCTAAAGTGAAAGAACTATTCGAAACAATCAGAGGTGTCGCTGGCCTAGTTGGTTTGATTCTTGCTGGCTATGGTTTCATGTGGATTATCGCTCAATGGGGCAAGTGGTATTATGGCTTCTAAACATTCTCAAGGCTCTAACAGCCTGCTGCTAAAACTCAAACTAAACCTGCTGGGTTCAATGAGTTTCATTCTTGCTGGATGGCTGGGGAAAGTGGATGAGCAGTATTCTGAAACTTATTTGAAGGTCAAGGGCACTAAACGCTTGAGTGAACTTATGACTGAAGAAGCCGAATACTGGAAGGCTAAATATCGTGCCGACAAATAATGCTGAAACTGTTAGAGAATTCTATCGCCGACAAGGTGAAGAACGCGAACAACAAAGAATTGTTCACTTGCTAGAGGACATGCTAGTAACTGCTTTAGAGACTGAAACTAATCAAGGAACTCAAACTGCATGGGTTATACAAAATGCTCTTGCTCTAATCAAAAAGGAAAAACTAAATGTCGAGGTATAAAGATTCTTCTGATGATGCATTCGCCGAGTATTCTCAAGCTCAAAAACTAAGGGCTGAAGGTGCTACTGAAGAACGCTCCAGGCTAATCAATCTGCTGTTAGATCAGAATGTTATCCGCCATTGTGGGGCAACCGGCAAGCTTGTCTTTGTGCACTGCACTTCTCTTGAGGTTCTCTATCTCAAGGATGACTTATCGAATGAGATTGCTGCATTATGAGGAACTATATTCTGCTAATCGCTTTAGCGGTCATTATGACTGCTATCTTCTGTGCTTTCGAGTTCAATGGAAATAACTGCTATAAAGTGCAATATCAGCAACAAGGAATCAACAAAACAACTAGTGTCTGCGAAGGGACAAACAAATGACTGAAACAACTAATGCAACAACTGATGCAATCGTGAACGCTGTTCACAGCTCACGCGATAACGCTATCGAAGCAGTAATCTCCATCGTAGAGAGTTACCGAAAACTACAACTGCCAGAGAACCCTAAAGATGCTTATGATTTGGGTGCTAGGGATGCGGTTGATACTCTGCTTATTCACCTAAAGAAGTTCGCTGAAGGTGTAAAGAAGGGTCGAACCGAGTGAAGAAGTTATCTCCAGAGAACAGGGTTGAAGCGAACCGCCAGATTCACCTTGCCAGGGTAAACCTAGCCGAATACAGAGAGCGTAAACTCTCTACTTTTGATGAAGAAGGCAGAGCCATTATCAAGGTTTATTGGGATGCTCAAGAATGGCTAACTAAGACTCTAGGAATGTCTATGACTCGAGCCAACAACCTTATTGAGGGTAAGGCCACTATCAGCGACTATTGGAAGCAGGATGGCACTGTTATCAAGGCTTCTGACTCTAACCCGAATTGGAGGACTGCATGAGCTGCAATAACTGTGCAGAGGACTGCAAGTGTTCAAGAGTGAACGCTATCAACATCTTTAGCCGAGACTACAAGGCTGGAAGAAGCGAAGGCCAGAGGGCTGAAGCCACTAGAACCTCTGATGCTCTGATTGAGTTAGAACGCTCAGGTGTAATCACTAACGCCCAACTGCAGGCTGTCTTGGATTTGATTTTGGAGAAGCTCACAGATCAAGTTGATATCTTGTGAGTGTGCTTACTGTGACCCTAATTATTGTGGGGATTGTTGTTGTGCTTCCTTTGGTTGCTTCGTTTCTGATGGCAATCATTCTGGAGTCCGCTAATCATGAAGGGATTTATGATGACCTCGACCAAGATTCTTGAAAGATTCTTTCCTAAGACTATGCACCGTTATTGGTGGAAGTCTAGGGAGACCGGCAGAAGATATGGAGTCAATCAGGCCTTGTTTGTTCTTCATGTTGAGATGAAGCGACTGCAAAAGGAGCAAGATGTTCCTTTGGTTCGAGTCAAGGCTAAAGAGCAGGCCAAGTACTTGGCTACTGTAATCAGAATGGTGAAGGAACTCAATGCTAAGTAGGGAACTAGATGAAGCTATTTTTACGCTTAGGCAACCTTTACACAGTGACTTTGTTGTTGATATTGTTCTGGCTAATAAGCTCTCCGATCTTCTTCTTGTTTCGGCTGCTCAGGGCGGTGCGATTCAATCAGTTGCTGAGATTGTTGCCAGGGACATTATTGCCAAAACTAAACAAGTCGAGGGAAAGGTAGAGTTGAGGAATGCTTGAAGATCTGAAACTACCTAAAAGGATAACTAACTGCCGAATTAGAAGCATTATGGCTGAACTCTCAGATAAAGATAAAGCAATCTTTGAGCAGGCTGTTATGTCTCCTGAGTGGCCTTACAAAACTCTCTCTAATGAGCTGTATAAGCGTGGCACTAAATGTAGTGATGCTGCTATCAAACATCATAGAGAGAAGCGTTGCTCATGTTCGAGGACTTAGCGAAACCTGCTCCAAAGGTTACTTATCCTGAAGGCTGGAGTCCTAGTGTCCAGTTTGATGGTAATGGCGGTGAAGCAATCCTCCCTGGAACGCCTGATGGTGAAGCGACTGATGTTGAAGGCTTCCTCAGAGAAGCAGGGATAAACCCTGATGAAATTGAGATTGTTGGCGAACCTAGAATCTCTCGCTGGCAGGTTGCCCGACCATTCCCCTTAGAGCCTATGTGGATGACTTCTGTCCGTATCCGCTGGGTGAGAAAGAACTCGACTATTGACTTACCTTTGCTCTATTCGCTGGCTAAGAAGTCTAAGCCTGTAACGCCTAAAGAAGTTGCGACTGGTAAAGCTCTAGTTATTCTCTGGTCAGATTTGCAGGTTGGCAAGGTGGATCATAGGGGTGGTGTTGATGCTCTGATTCATAGAGTTGCCGAAACTCAGTTAGCACTCATAGCCAAAGTAAAAGAAGTGCGACCTGAACGGATTATCTTCTGTGATGTGGGTGATACTATTGAGAACTTTAGTAATGCTGCCGACATGCATCAACTTCAGAGCAACGACTTATCTCTAATGCAACAGGTTGATTTAGCGACATCATTAGCCTGGGAGACTCTAAAGATGCTGGCTAAACACGCCCCGATAACTTATCTATCTATCGGCTCTAATCATTGCCAATTTAGAATCAACAAGCAACGAGTGGGCAAGGTTACTGATGATTGGGGAATCCATATCGGAAGAACTCTAGCTCGACTCTCAGCAGAAGTTGGATTGCCTATCCGATTCTTTGAACCTGCTCCACATGACGAATCTCTAGCCTTCGACATCTTTGAGGATGGGTTTCACATTCTCGGTTTATGGCATGGCCACCAATCTCCTAGACCTGACCAAGTTCCGACATGGTGGAGACAACAGGCATTTGGTAAGCAACCTGTTCACGCTGCAACAATCGGAGTTTCAGGGCACTTCCATCACCTAAGAGTTCTAGAGTTAGGTTCAACACCGAGAGGAACTTCACGCTTCTGGGTTCAAGCCTCAACCCTAGATAATGGATCTAACTGGTGGAGAACTACTGCCGGTGAAGATAGTCAGCCTGGATTAGTATGCTTCGAGTTATCTAAAGGGTTAGACTTTACAGGAACAGTCTGGAAGATCTAGGGGCTGAAATGGTTTCGATTGCAATCAAGGCCTGCGGGGGCAGTTGCAAGAATCGAGTTCGAATCTCGACAGCTCCACAGAAAGAGAACTAATGCCAACTTATTCTTACTATTGCCCAAGATGTAATGCCAAGGCCGACATTATTGCCACACTCACAGAAGAAGTAACAACGCCTAACTGTGAGAACTGTAAAGAAGTTATGGTTCGAAACTTTGACTGGGGTGCAACTAGATTCCTTGGTGGCGGATGGGGTAAGGATGCCTAATGAAAACAAAACTCTTTATAGCAGCAGCAATCTGTTTGAGCCTAAACTTTGGGACAACTAACGCTCTCCAGGCAGTAGCCCAACCCAAACCAGTCAAACAGACAGACATAAACAAAGCCTTATTCAAACATCAGCAGATAAGCCGAATGCCCCGAATAGTTGCCTATCTAGAATCTCGAACCCATAGAACGCCTTATGTGTTTAGTGGAGATAAACCTTTAGGCTGGGACTGCTCAGGGCTAGTGCGATACGCCTACAAACAATTAGGGATTATCCTGCCACATTCGGCTAACGCTCAAGGCCACATCGGGCACAGAGTATCAAACCCCAAGCTAGGGGACATTGTTGTCTTTGCTTATCAAGGCAGGAAAGACTTCTATCATGCAGCAATCTACATCGGCAATAACCTGATAATCAACGCCAACAAAGAATACGGAACAACAGTTATTGAGCCTTTATCGAACTTCAGTAAAGCTCAGATAAGGTTCATTAGGATCTTAGATAAATGATTAGAGAGACATGTTCCTGCGGTGCAGAGTTCGAGACTGATGACCGAGAAGCCATCGAGTTAGTCAAGACTTGGAGAAGAACTCATAAGCATTCAGATAAGCCATCTAAGCCCGATAGCCGAGATAGTTCCACACTAAGCGATAACCAAGTCGCTCTAGGATTCCAAGCCATCTACAACCCATTAGAAGAAGATACTGATGGGCAGATTCCCTAAACCCTGTATAAAATGCGGTGTCCTAACAACAGGGGGAAGTTACTGCATCTCACATCAAAAAGAAAAATGGAACCGGTATAACGACCCCCGCTACCGCTATGCGCGACAACAAATAAAAGCTACCGCCATCCGTTGCCACATCTGCCAAGAATTATTTACAGACCGCAACGACATCAGCGCAGATCACTTGATACCAGGAGACTTGAACAGTCCACTTCTCGCAGCTCACATTCGATGCAACTCTAGGCGTGGGGATACGCCACTATGACAATCACAAAATAAATATCAATCACTGAAGCAACAACATCACCATCAAACAGCATCGCTACATCCCAGTAATGACGGGGATTTTATGGGGGCGGGTCATTTTTGTTTCAATTTTTTTTGCAAGGAACAT
>Ga0304729_1002432_pt1 | contig 11149 bp, 7 predicted proteins | sample C_131016_MF_Meta_FD_190475 | JGI IMG/M metagenome (GOLD analysis project Ga0304729, IMG submission 190475) | Freshwater microbial communities from Lake Croche, Canada to study carbon cycling - C_131016_MF_MetaG (v2) (version 2) | ecosystem: Environmental > Aquatic > Freshwater > Lake | place... | reverse complement strand
TTCTTCCCGTCGCTCGCCGTCGTGTGGCAGTGGAAGGTGCCGCGCAGGTTGCTCCACTCGATGAGATCAGGGAGTTCACCCTTTTCGGCGGCAACGATCTCCCCCTTGTCCTCACGGAGTTCCGGCGGGATGAAATCGAGCCCGAGGGATCCGTAGAGCTCCTTCTCGTTATGGATGAGCGGTGGCTGCTCGGCCCCCTCGGCCACCGTGAATCGGTACTCGTTAAGCGACCACCCGCGATCCAGCGCGCGGCTGCGGAGGCGGATGTTGTGCTCCTTGCTCCCGGTGAAATAGACCAGCGCGAAGGGGTACTCCTCGGGTTTGACCACACGCAGATCGCACTGGACGCCATCCTTGAGCCGCACGCTCGATTTCGTCGGGCCATGGACGATCACCTCCTCGACCAGGGGATGGTGGATAAAGAACTCGGAAACCTCCTCCGGATGCTTCGAGGAGATCAGAATGTCGAGATCTCCGATCGTCTCCTTGCGGCGACGGAAGCTCCCCCCCTCGCTGATCTGCCCGACGGCCTCATGAGCCCGGAGATCGGAGAGAAGTTGTTCGGCCAGCACCGCCACCACATTGATCCGGAAGCGGCCCGCATGCTTGCGGTGATCCTCGATCGCCTTGAGCAGCTTCGACTGGGTCTTCTCCCCGAATCCGGCAAGCTCCGCCGCCTTTCCTTCCTTGCAGGCCCGCTCCAGATCCTCCACCGAAGAGACTCCCAGTTGGTCATGGAGTGCCTTGATCTTCTTGGCACCAAGACCCTGCAGTTCAAAAAGCTCGAAGATCCCCTCGGGGAAGGAGCCCTTCAGCTCCTCGTAGTATTCCAAGCGCCCGGTGGTCACCAGTTCCGTGACCTTCTCGGTGATCGCCTTGCCGATCCCCTCGATTTCCCCAAGACGCCCCTCGGCCACCAGAGTCTCGATCGGCTCACTGAGCGACTCCAGCGCCCGTGCCGCGTTGGTATAGGCCCGGATCTTGAAGGGGTTCTCCCCCTTCAGTTCAAGCAACTGGGCGATGTGTTCTAACACTTCACCAACATGGGCGGGAGTTTCAGACATTGGCTGGCTGTTTTTGCGCGGGGCGGTGTTGCCGCTCGCTTGCAGTAGCTCTACTACAGCATCGCTCGCGCGCCTAGCCCCGCATCAAAATCATCGCAGCCATCAGTCGGACAAGAGAGCCTTGAGAGGGCGCCTCAAATCGCCCCCCCTTCTCAAAAGCGGCTTTACCTGAAGGGCTTCAGAGGAGAAGATTGTTGGCTCTTTATGAAAGAAATCGGCATCGGATTGGCCGGCTTCGGCACTGTCGGTGCCGGGGTCTACGAGAATCTGGAGCGCCACCGCGATCTGATCGCGGAGCGTTCAGGGTATACCTTTGCCGTGCGCCGGATCGTCGTGCGCGATCCGAAGAAGCAGCGCGATGTCGCTGCCCCGGCCGGACTTTTTTCCAACCGCTGGCAGGATCTGCTCGAGGATCCCGAGATCAAGGTGGTCGTCGAGTTGATAGGGGGCACGACGGAGGCCTTTGACCTGACGGTCGCCGCCATCAAGTCGGGACGCATCGTCGTGACGGGCAACAAGGCCCTCCTCGCCGAGCGCGGCGCCGAGATCTTCGCCCTCGCCTGCGAGCACAAGGTGCCGGTCTTCTTCGAGGCGGCGGTGGCCGGCGGCATCCCGATCATCCAGTCCCTGCGTGACGCCTTCGTTGGCAACCGCATCGAGTCGGTGCACGGCATCCTAAACGGCACGAGCAACTATATCCTCACGCGCATGCAGGAGGCCGGGCTCGATTACCCCGAGGCCCTGGCCGAGGCCGTGAAGCTCGGCTATGCCGAAGCCGATCCCTCCCTCGACATCAACGGCTGGGATGCCGGTCACAAGGCTATTATCCTCGCCGCGCTGGCCTACGGCTTCTGGGTCGATCCCTCGACGATCCGCGTCGAGGGAATCGACCGCGTGAGCGCGGCCGATATCCATTTTGCCAAGAGCCTAGGCTACTGCATCAAGCTCCTCGGCTCGATCCGTGAGAGCGGCGGGAAGGTCGAGGTCGGCGTGGCCCCGACGCTGATCCCGCAGGGGAACGTCCTCGCCTCGGTGAACGGCGTCTTCAACGCCATCGCGGTCCGCGGAGATCTCGTCGGCGACAGTCTCTTTTACGGACGCGGCGCGGGTCGCGGCCCCACGGCCAGCTCCGTGATCGGCGACCTCGTCGAGGCGGCCCATGTGCTCGACGCCCCGCGCAAAAGCTACGGCTTCTCCTCGCACAGCCTCTACGGCAACAGTCGCCCGACGGTCGAGATCGTCGGCTCCTACTACCTGCGCCTCTCGGTCGACGACAAACCGGGCGTCCTGGCACGCATCGCCGGAGTCCTTGGCGAGGCCGGCATCGGCATCTCCTCGGTGGTCCAGCCGGAATCAATCGCCGGAGTCGAGACGCCGCTTGTCCTAATGATCCACGAGGCCGCCTATGGGGCGATGCAGGATGCCCTCTCCAGGATCACGGCCCTCGACTGCGTGAAGGGAGCGCCCGTCCTCTTCAATGTGGAGACCCTTTCCTGATTTCGATGAAGAAGAATCTCAATGACTGCGGCGTGATCTCGCGCTACCGGGAGTATCTTCCGGTCACCGACGCCACACCCGTCATCTCGTTGAGCGAGGGTTCCACCCCGCTGATTCACTCCCCGAAGCTGAGTGCCATCACCGGTGGTGAGGTCTACCTCAAGTACGAGGGGCTCAATCCGACCGGTTCCTTCAAGGACCGCGGCATGACCATGGCGATCTCCAAGGCCGCCGAGGAGGGAGCCCACACCGTCCTCTGCGCCTCGACAGGGAACACCTCCGCCGCGGCCGCCGCCTACGCCGCCCGCGCCGGAATGAAGTGCGCCGTCCTGCTTCCCGCGGGACGCATCGCGGGAGGAAAGATGGTCCAGGCCTACATCTACGGGGCCGCCGTCATCGCCATCCGGGGGAACTTCGATGACGCCCTCCGCCTCGTGCGCGAACTCGGCGAGACCGGCGACTTTGCCATCGTCAACTCGATCAATCCCTACCGCATCGAGGGGCAGAAGACCGCCGCCTTCGAGATCATCGAGGAGCTCGGCAATGCCCCCGACATCCACATCCTGCCCGTGGGCAACGCCGGGAACATCACCGCCTACTGGAAGGGGTACATGGAATTCAAGGCGCTCGGCCGCAGCTTCAAATTGCCGAAAATGCTCGGCGCCCAAGCCGCCGGATCGGCTCCGCTCTACCGCGGCGCTCCAATGGACAACCCCGAGACCGTGGCCACCGCCATCCGAATCGGACGCCCCGCCAGCTGGGACGGAGCCATCAATGCCGTTGCCGATTCGGGCGGATGCTTTGAGATCGTGGAGGACTCGGAGATCCTAGCCGCCCAGAAGTGGCTTGCCGCCAACGAGGGAATCTTCGCCGAACCGGCCAGCGCCGCGCCCGTGGCCACCCTGCTCAAGTGCTTCGGGAAGACCCGCTGCGCGACCTGCCCCTTCGGGACAATTCAGCCAGGGGCCAAGGTTGTCCTGACGATCACGGGCCACGGACTCAAGGATCCCGACACGGCCAAGCACGCCGTCACCGCTCCGATCGAGACCGACGCCACCGCGGATGCCGTCCGCGAAGCCCTCTCCAAGATCGCCTGATTCCAGACCCTCGACTCTCGACTCACCCCATGTCCCTCATCGTTCAGAAATACGGCGGCACTTCGGTTGGCAATCCCGAGCGGATCACCAATGTTGCGAAGCGTCTCCTCGAGACCCAGCGCGCGGGAAATTCCGTCGTCGCCGTCGTCTCCGCGATGTCGGGCGTCACCGATTCCCTGATCAAGCTCGCGAAAGAGGTCTCCGCCAAGCCGACGGAGCGCGAAATGGATGTCCTGCTTTCCACCGGCGAGCAGACCACGATGGCCCTCACCGCCATGGCGATCCAGAGCATGGGGGGCAAGGCGGTCTCCCTGACCGGAGCCCAGGCCGGCATCGTCACCAACGGCGTCCACACCAAGGCCAAGATCAGCAACATCACCCCCGACCAGATCAAGAAGCATCTTGATCAGGGGGAGATCGTGATTGTGGCAGGCTTTCAGGGCGAGACCAGCGACGGGGCCATCACGACCCTCGGCCGCGGCGGCTCCGATCTCACCGCCATCGCACTCGCCTCGGCTGTGGAGGCCGACGCCTGCCAGATCTTCACCGATGTCGACGGCGTCTACACGTGCGATCCCCGCATCGTCCCCACCGCGAAAAAGATCCAGGAGATCTCCTACGACGAGATGCTCGAGATGGCTAGCAGCGGCTCCAAGGTGATGCAGTCCCGCTCGGTCGAGTTCGCCAAGAAATTCGGAGTGACCTTCGAGGTCCGCAGCAGCTTCAACAACAACCCAGGAACAACCGTGAAAGAAGAATCCGCAGGAATGGAACAGGTCGTCGTGCGCGGCGTTAGCGTCGAGCGCAATCAGGCCAAGGTCACCGTCGCCCAAGTCCCCGATAAACCCGGATGCGCCGCACGCCTCTTCACCGCACTCGCCGACGCCCACGTCATGATCGACGTGATCGTCCAGAACGTGTCGGCCAGCGGAACGACCGACATCTCCTTCACGATGAACCGTGACGAACTCGAAAAGATCGGCGATCTCCTCGACCGCGTTGCCAAAGAGATCGGTGCTGGGAAGGTCAGTAAACAGGATGGCATCGCCAAGCTCAGCGTCGTCGGTATCGGCATGCGCACCCACTCGGGTGTGGCGGCCAAGCTCTTCGAGGCTCTTGCCAAGGGTGGGATCAACATCCAGATGATCTCCACCTCGGAGATCAAGATCGCGGTGATCATCGAGGAGGCCAGCATTGCTGAGGCTGCCAAACTCGCCCACACCGCCTTTGGCTTGGATACGGCGGCCTGAAAGGCCGCAAGCCTTTTAGACTGAAGACTGTTAGGCTGTTAGCCACTATTGCTGGGCATCCGTTGCATCAGGAAGGGATGCAAAGCCATGGCTGTGCAGGAGGCGCGGAGAGGTCCAGAACAAGAAAGGGTTGAGAAGAGAGATGAACTCTCGATTCATCCTCCATGCTCTTCATGGTTAAAGAATTCCTTTCTCTTTTCCTGAGTTCCTGAGTTCCTGATTAAACAATGCAGCCCTCCCCCTTCCCCTAGATCATGCCCTCCTCTCTTCTCTCAAAACTCATCTGGGGAGGGATATCCCTCCTCCTGCTGGTCTCCATTGCCACGATCTCCTTTGTCAGGGGTGAGCCGATCAATGCCCTCTGGTTGGTGGTGGCCGGTGTCTGCACTTTCGCCCTCGCCTATCGGTTCCATGCAGCGTGGTTGCTTGCCAATGTCCTGACTCTGGATGACGAACGCCGGACGGCCGCTGTCTGTCACGCCGACGGGAAGGACTTTGTCCCGACGAACCGCTGGGTCGTCTTCGGCCATCACTTTGCCGCAATCGCCGGACCGGGGCCCCTAGTCGGTCCCGTGTTGGCGGCGCAGTTCGGCTACCTTCCCGGCGCCCTCTGGATGCTGATCGGAGCCACCCTCGGGGGAGCGGTCCACGACTGCATCATCCTCTTCTGCTCCTCGCGTCGCCGCGGTAAGAGTCTCGGGCAGATGGTCGCCGAGGAGGTGGGACCTTTCGCCGGAATCGTCACCTTGGTCGGAGTGGTCGCCATCATGGTGATCATCCTGGCTGTTCTCGGACTGGTCGTGGTCAAAGCGCTTGCGGAGAGCCCTTGGGGTCTCTTCACGATTCTGGCCTCCATGCCGATCGCCCTCTGCATGGGAGTGGCGATGCGCTCGGGAAAGGTCCATCTGGGTCTGATCAGCGTGCTTGGAGTCGCGGCTCTACTCTTCTCCGTGGTGGCCGGCCAATGGATCAAGGGATCGCCCCTGGAGCCATGGCTCACCCTGGACGGAAGGACGCTGGCCGTCGGGATCATGATCTACGGCTTGCTCGCCTCCGTCCTCCCCGTCTGGCTCCTGCTCGCTCCGCGTGACTACCTGAGCACCTTCCTCAAGATCGGCGCCGTTGCCCTGCTCGGCGTGGCGATCGTTGCCCTTGCCCCGAAGCTCCAGATGCCGGCCCTCACGAAGTTCATCGACGGGACGGGACCGGTCTTCGCGGGAAAGGTTTTCCCCTTCGCCTTCATCACGATCGCCTGCGCGGCTGTCTCGGGATTCCATTCGCTGATCGCCTCGGGCACCACGCCCAAGCTACTGGCCTGCGAAAAGGACATCAGGATCATCGGCTACGGGGCCATGATCACCGAAATGTTGGTCGGCCTCCTCGCCCTGATCGCTGCCTGCTCGATGGTGCCCGGGGAATACTTCGCCATCAACATGAAGGGAGAGCCCGCGCAGGTCGTTGCCACGATCACGGCGCAGGGATTCCCCGTCACCATGGCGCAGATGGATGCGCTTGCGGATAGCGTCGGGGAAAAGAGTATGTTCGGCCGCGCCGGAGGGGCGCCGACCTTTGCCGTCGGAATGGCCCAGATGTTTGCCGGGGTGTTCAACAGTCCCTCGGCCACCTCCCTCTGGTACCACTTTGCCATCATGTTCGAGGCACTCTTCATCCTCACCACGATCGATGCGGGAACACGAGTCGGCCGCTTCCTCGTGCAGGATCTCGGGGGACTCTTCTGGAAGCCCTTTGCCCAGACCCATTCGGCCCTTGCGGGCTGGAGTGCCAGCATCCTCTTCGTGGGTGCCTGGGGATATTTCCTCTATCAGGGAGTCATCGACCCCCTAGGTGGCATCAACTCCCTCTGGCCGATCTTCGGCGTGGCGAACCAACTCCTGGCCGTCATCTCACTCAGCCTTGGCACCACCATCCTGCTCAAGATGCGGAAAGAGCGTTACCTCTGGGTGACATTGCTCCCCCTCGCATGGCTCCTCGCCGTCACCCTCACAGCCGGTTGGCAAAAGATCTTCGCCACCGACATCCGTCTCGGCTTCCTGAGCGCGGCGAAACACTTCGAGAAGCTCGCGGCGGCCGGAGGTACGCCCAATGATCTCGCAGCATGGCACCACCAGATCTTCAACAACTACCTCAATGCCGCCGTCACCTCCCTCTTCCTGATCCTGGTCGTCCTGATCGTCGGTGCCTGCGCCCGAGTCTGGATCCAGTTACTCTCGGGCCAGCATGATCAGCATCCGCTGAGGGAAGAGCCGAGCGTGGCCTGAAAACCACGAGGAGTCTAGGCTGTAGGCCATTAGACTGTTAGGTCAGATCAGAAGAATATCCGCAGACCTAAAAGGAAGCACTGGGGCACGAGTCATTGATCCTGGGCTCATTTTTCCCCTCCGCGCCTCTGCGCGAGAAGTTGATCCGCTCTCCATCCGCTGATATCTCAAGCCTCCCCTGGAAACGAAAAAAGCCCCGGATTTTACTCCGGGGCATTTCGTTGAGTGCTTGGAGATCGGGTTATTCGCCCTTCTCTTCCTTGGCTTTCTTGGGAGCAGCCTTCTTCTTGGGCTTTTCCTCGCCTTCAGCCTTGGGAGCCTTGGCCTTCTTGGCAGGCTTCTCGGCGGCATCGGCCACCTCGGCCTTCTTGACCTCGGGGGCGTAATCGACCCACTCGAGGTAAGCCATCGGGGCGCTGTCGCTGAGACGGGCTCCGAGCTTCACGATGCGGGTGTAGCCTCCCTTGCGGTCGGCGGCGGCCGGAGCGATCTCGGTGAAGAGGGTCTTCACAATGTCCTTGTGCTTGAGGTAGGAGATCGCGACGCGGCGTGCGTGGAGATCCCCCTTCTTGCCCAGGGTGAGCATGCGCTCGGCCAGCGGCTTGACGGCCTTGGCCTTGGCGAGGGTGGTCTTGATACGGCGGTGCTCGATGAGGCTGCAGACCTGATTCGCGAGGAGCGAATCACGGTGGGCCTGCGAGCGGCCGAGCTTAACGGTTTTCTTGCGGTGACGCATGGCGGTTTGGTCTTTCTAGGGTGCCTTATTCGGCGGCCGGGGCCGCGGTCTCGACGAGGCCGGGCTCGAACTTCATGCCGAGGCCGAGGCCGAGCTGGACGAGCTTGTCCTTGATCTCGTTCAGCGACTTCTTGCCGAAGTTGCGGTACTTGAGCATCTCGGCCTCGCTCTTGAGGGCGAGCTGGCCGACGCTGGTGATGTTGGCGTTGTTGAGGCAGTTCGCCGCGCGGACGGAGAGCTCGATCTCGTTGACGCTCATGGCGAGCAGCTTCTTGAGGCGGCTGTTCTCCTGGCTGACCTCGACCGGGGTCTCGTCGAACTCGACCTGGTCGTCGTCGAAGTTGACGAAGACGTCGAGGTGATGACGGAGGATCGCGGCGGCCTGGAGGAGCGACTCGTCGGGGGTGAGGCGTCCGTCCGTCCAGATATCGAGGATGAGCTTGTCGTAGTCGGTGCGCTGGCCGACGCGGGTCTGCTCGACGGCGTACTTGACCTTGGTGACGGGCGAGAAGATGGAGTCGATGGCGATGACCCCGATCGGCTTGTCAGCGGCCTTGTTCTCGTCGCCGGTGGCGAAACCGCGTCCGACGCGGACCGTGAACTCGGCCTCGAACTTCATCTTCTTGTCGAGGGTGCAGATGTGCTGGTCGGGATTGAGAACCTCGCACTGGGCGGTGGACTGGATGTCCTTGGCGGTGACGGCACCCTCCTTATTGACCGAGAGGGTCAGGTTGCGGGGCTCGTGGTCGTGGGCCTTGAACTTGACTTTCTTGAGGTTGAGGATGATCTCGACGACATCCTCCACGACGCCGGGGATCGCGGTGAACTCGTGGGGAGCACCCTCGATGCGGACGGAGGTGATGGCCGCGCCCTCAAGCGAGGAGAGGAGCGTGCGGCGGAGCGAGTTGCCGATGGTGTGTCCGTAACCGGCCTCGAAGGGCTCGGCGACAAACTGGGCATAGGTTTCGGTGGCGGTTTTCTCGTTCTTGACGAGGGTCTTCGGCATTTCGAAGCGTCCGAGGCGGATAGGCATGGTGTCTGATGGTTCTCGTTGCCGGGTTTCCCTTGGCGCGTTTCGGTGACCGGCAAATGCAGATCACCCAAGGACCGACGGCAAATGTTTGATGCGCGGTCGGATAGAATAGCCCGGCAAGGCCGGTCTGCAAGGATGAATTATGAGAGATGAAGGGTAAAAACAGAAGCGCCGCCCCCTTTCGGAGACGGCGCCTTGATTGCTCGGACTGTCCTGGCGACTACTTGGTCGGGACGGTCTTGATGGTCTGAAGAACGCGACCGGCGATCTTGTAGGGGTCGCCTTGGGAGTTCGGACGACGATCCTCGAGGTAGCCCTTGTAGCCGTTGTTCACGAAGCTGTGAGGGACACGGATCGAGGCGCCGCGGTTGGCCACGCCGTAGTTGAACTTGTCGATCGACTGGGTCTCGTGAAGTCCGGTGAGGCGCATGTGGTTGTCGGGACCGTAGACGGCGATGTGCTCGTTCTTGAACTTGTCGAAGGCTGCCATGAGCTTCTCGAAGTACTTCTGACCACCCTTTTCGCGCATGTGCTTGGTGGAGAAGTTGCAGTGCATTCCGGAGCCGTTCCAGTCGACATCCGTGCCGAGCGGCTTGCAGTGGTAGTTCACGTCGACGCCATACTTCTCGCAGACGCGCTGGAGAACGTAGCGGGCGAGCCAGATCTCGTCGGCGGCCTTCTTGGAGCCCTTGCCGAAGATCTGGAACTCCCACTGGCCCTTGGCCACTTCGGCGTTGATGCCCTCGTGGTTGATGCCCATCTCGAGGCAGATGTCGAGGTGCTCCTCGACGATGTCGCGGGCGATGTCTCCGACGTTGGAGAAGCCGACGCCGCAATAGAACTTGCCCTGACCCTCGGGCGGGAAGCCACCCTTGGGGAAGCCGAGGGGCGCGCCGTCCTTGTAGAGGAAGTACTCCTGCTCGAAGCCGAACCAGGTGTCGGGATCATCGAGAATGGTGGCGCGGGAATTGGAAGGATGCGGCTTGCCGTCGGGGAGCAGAACCTCGCACATAACGAGGAGTCCGTTCTCACGGGTCGGATCAGGATAGCTGGCAACGGGCTTGAGGAGGCAATCACTGCTCTTGCCTTCGGCTTGGCGGGTGGAGCTACCGTCAAATCCCCACATCGGGAGATCCTTCAGGGTGGGGAACTTTGCGAATTCCTTGATCTGGGTCTTGCTGCGGAGGTTGGCAACGGGCTCGTAACCGTCGAGCCAGATGTATTCGAGTTTGTACTTGGCCATGATGTGGGGTGTTTGTGGTGTGTCCGGCTGTCGTTTTTTGATCAGGCAACGCCGTCCGGACCGACGGTGAAGCTGGGTTTACCGACTGTAGAGTCGGCTTTCATAGGATCAAGCAACTTCAATGCCAAACTGGAGATTTCTGCGGCAATGCCGCAGAAGTCGAGTGTCAAGAGTCTAGCGTCGAGCGTTGGCAAGCTGAGAAATCGCTCCAACACCCATGCCCTGACCTGCCCCCCCCTCTGCAGTCAAGCCCTCGTCTCTCATCCCTCGACGCTCGACCAGCAGGGGCCCCTTTTCTCTGCTTGCCAGAGGGGCGAGTCCTCTCTCTCTTCAAAAGAACTCCATGATCACCGTCAAGGATACCCAGCGCGCCACCGTTCAGGTCTGCTTTGACGGGAGTGTGAGGAAGGCCTTCCACGGCCCCAAGGCCGAGGAACGCTTCACCAACGAGGTCCGTGTCCTGCGTCACCTTGAGCAAGCCGGGTGTGATTTTGTTCCCCGGGTCCTCTCCGCCGACCCCAAGGAACTCCTTCTGGTCACCTCCAACTGCGGCTCACGCGTCGATCAACTCGACGAGGGGCGCTGTCAGGAACTCTTCGCCGAACTCGAGCAGTATGGCGTCCGGCACGACGATGCCGATATCCGGAACATCACCTACAGCCAGCAACTCGGGCGTTTCTGCCTGATCGATTTTGAGTTCGCCACCCTGCTGGAGGAGGAGAAGGCCGGGCTCGCCACAGTACCTCAAATTGAAACATGCCGGCTCGCCTGGTCGGGATGCTCCGAGCAGGGACCCGTTCGACCAAATAACGAGGATGCCTTCCTCGGGCTCTCCATCGACTCCCGCGAGGTGCATCATCTGGGGCGCAACGGTGCCGCCTCCACGCGGCCAAGCGACCTGCTCTTTGCCGTGAGCGACGGGATGGGAGGAGCCAAGGCGGGGGAGTTCG
>Ga0304729_1002430_pt1 | contig 11153 bp, 9 predicted proteins | sample C_131016_MF_Meta_FD_190475 | JGI IMG/M metagenome (GOLD analysis project Ga0304729, IMG submission 190475) | Freshwater microbial communities from Lake Croche, Canada to study carbon cycling - C_131016_MF_MetaG (v2) (version 2) | ecosystem: Environmental > Aquatic > Freshwater > Lake | place... | reverse complement strand
ATCTAGTTCGGTGTATGCGACACCAAATCCACCACCTAGGTTGAGTTCTGGAACTGGACCCGTCTTCAATAATTCCGCATGCAGAGCAACCAAGCGCTTCGCTGCTTCAACAAATCCTTCAACCGCAAAAATCTGTGAACCGATATGCGAATGTAGCCCAAGAAACTGCAAGTGCTTGTGTGACCGAATGCTGGCTACCACCTGAGGAACATCAGCGATGGCTATTCCAAATTTCTGATCTTCACGAGCGGTAGCTAAGTATTCATGAGTATGAGCATGCACCCCGGTATTGACTCTTAGTCTTACCGGTTGAATTCTGTCTTGAGCACCAGCTGCAGAAGCGATACGTTCAACTTCAATCTCGCTATCAATAACAATCACACCAACTCCTGCAGCAACTGCTCTACCTATTTCGCTGTGTGACTTGTTGTTACCGTGTAAACCAATTCGTGAGGGTGATATTCCACCAGCGAGAGCAACAGCTAGTTCCCCACCAGAAGAAACATCCAGGTAAAGTCCAAGTTCATCAATCCAGCGAACTATCTCTGAACATAGAAAAGCTTTACCCGCGTAATACAGTTTGGAAGAAGTTCCGTACCTTAATGAAGCGGCAGAGAATGCCTCTGTAATGCGTTTAGCTCTGTCGAAGAAGTCTGCTTGATCTAATACATAAAGTGGTGTTCCGTACTCACCCGCAAGATCTCCGACCGATACCCCGCCGATAGAGAGCTGCCCTTCGCTTTCACGTTTTGCAGTTGCTGGCCAAATACCTTTGGCTAGTTCATTTATGTCATTTGGCTTTGTCAGCCAGTTAGGCGCAAGCATTTCTCCCACGATTACATCCGCTCCGGCGCTGAAACGCCTAATACTCGAAGGCCATTAGCTAGGACAACCGAAGCGGCATTGTTCAACCACAATCTCGTTCTGTGCACTGGCTCTACTGGTTGCTCAGAAAGGGGTGTCACACGACAGTTGTCATACCAACGGTGATAAGCACCCGCAACCTCTTCTAGGTATCTTGCCACTAGATGAGGTGCTCGTTCAACTGCTGAGTGCGCCATCACTTTAGGTAATTGTGCGAGCTTGCCAAGCAGTTCCGATTCACTGGCGTGAGTAAGCAATGCCGGATCAAACTCACTGTCATCAACACCAAGAGAAACTGCGTTTTTAGCTACCTGCTTGGTCCTTGCATGCGCATACTGAACATAGAACACTGGGTTATCGTTGGTCTTCTTTGATAACTGATCTAGATCTATATCTAACATCGAGTTGATTGAAGATCGAGTGAGCGCATAGCGTGCAGCATCAACTCCAACCACTTCAACCAAATCTTCCATGGTCACAACCGTTCCAGCGCGCTTAGACATACGAACCGGTTCACCATCCTTAACAAGATTTACTAATTGACCAATTAGAATTTCTAGATTCACTCCTGGCTCATCACCGAAGGCTGCACACATCGCCATCATTCTTTGGACGTAACCGTGATGGTCTGCCCCGAGCATATAGATTGCTCTATCAAAACCACGTTCACGCTTATCTAGGTAATAGGCAAGGTCCCCTGCTATGTATGCAGCTTCTCCATCACTTTTGATAACTACACGATCTCTGTCATCACCGAAAGTAGTTGAGCGCAACCAGATAGCGCCATCCTGTTCATAGATGTGACCTAATGTTCTAAGTCTTTCGATTGCTTTCTGTACAGCACCTGATTCATACAACGAATTCTCATGGAAGAACACGTCGAAATGGACACCAAAGTCTTCCAAAGACTTTCTAATCTCTCCAAACATCAAATCGACACCGGCAGCTCTGAAAGTTTCACTTGCTTCTGCATCTGGCAAAGTTGCAGCAGCTGGGTGTTTAGTTAAAACTTCATTAGCAATCTGATTGATGTATTCACCGGCATAACCATCTTCGGGTGCTGGTTCTTTTCTCGCAGCCGCAACTAGAGACCTTGCAAAACGATCGATCTGCGCTCCATGGTCGTTGAAGTAATACTCTCGGGTAACAGTTGCACCCTGTGCTTCAAAGATTCGTGCTAGCGAATCTCCAACCGCTGCCCAACGAGTTCCACCAATATGAATTGGCCCAGTTGGGTTAGCTGAAACGAACTCAAGATTCATCTTCAGGCCCAATAGGTCTGATCCAGTTCCAAAGCTATCCCCATCTAGAACAATCTGTTTAGCTAGCTCGCCTGCAGCGGCAGCACTGAGGGTGATGTTGATAAAACCAGGACCGGCAACATCTACCTTCTCAACACCTGGTTCTTTAGCCAGCTCAGCAGACAGCAAGTTAGCAAATTCTCTGGGATTACCAGCTAGTTTTGATCCCCACTGCATGGCAATATTTGTAGCCCAATCACCGTGGTCTCTGTTTTTGGGTCTTTCCACGGTGACCTCGGCCGGTAATTCTCCTGCAGCTAGCGACCCGCTTGCCTGCAATGAGGCAAGGATGCGCAAGATGCTTGCGGCAATGTCGGCAGGGGTCACTTGAATACCTTTTGATTTGAGAGAAATATCTGTGTCAGGCAGGCAACAGCGCCCGCACCAGTAATGCTCTAAGTCTAGCGAAGAGCCCCTAGAACGCTGAAATGTCCCAGAGGTCGAAGATTCAGCGCTGGTAGTCTGGGTGTATCTTTGAGCCCCCATAGCTCAGGGGATAGAGCACCGCCCTCCGGAGGCGGGGGCGCAGGTTCGATTCCTGCTGGGGGCACGTGAATATAAACGACATACTGCACCCTGAAGCGCTTCTCCAATCCTTAGGTTCTTGGGCCTTAGTCATAGCAGCTCTTATCGTTATTGCTGAAACTGGCTTGCTTCTAGGCTTCTTCCTGCCTGGTGACTCCCTACTGTTCACGGTTGGTCTTCTTATTGGTGCTGGCACGATTTCTTCGCCAATCTGGCTTGCCTGCCTGCTGATTGCGGTAGCTGCAGTCATTGGTGATCAGATTGGATACTTCATCGGCCTAAAGGCTGGTCCTGCTGTTTTCAAGAAACCAGATTCTAAACTTTTCAGTCACAAAAACGTTGAGCGCACTCAAGCTTTCTTTGCAAAGTATGGGTCCAAGGCAGTTATCTTTGCCCACTTCGTTCCAATAATGCGAACCTTCATTCCGGTTGCAGCTGGAGTTGGAAAAATGCCTTATCGGTACTACCTGAGAAATAACATCATCGGTGCTTTCACCTGGGGTTTGACTGTTCCTCTGATTGGTTTCTTTCTTGGTGGAAATGAGTTCATCAAGGAGAACGTAATACTGATAACCCTTGTGCTAGTTGCGTTATCTTTTATCCCAGTGATTATTGAAGTTGTGAAAGCCCGAGTTAGAGGCTCTTCAAGTAATCAAGCAAAGAGGTAACGGCTTGTGCTCGATGACTAATCGAGTTCTTTACCTCTGGTTCTAATTCAGCAGCAGTTACTTCAAATCCTTCTGGAATAAATAGCGGATCATAGCCATGACCATTTGTTCCTTTTTCTTCGAAAGCCACTCGCCCTGGCCAAGTTCCTGTGAAACAGATCTCCGTGTCCTGGGTAACCAGCGCAATAGTGCAAACGAATGTGGCTTGGCGGTGTTCTTCGGCAATATCTTTTAACTGATCAAGAAGCAGCTTTCGATTAGCAACGTTGTCTCTAGTGCCAGACCAGATTGCAGTAAAGATGCCAGGAGATCCACCGAGTATCTCAACTGCTATACCTGAATCATCTGCTATCGAGGGAAGCCCAGTAAAAGCATGTGCTGCTCTTGCTTTGATAAGTGCATTCTCAACATAACTGACGCCATCTTCAATTGGCTCTGGTCCATCGAAACCAACTAAATCAAAACCGTGCACGTCAAGGATTGCTCTTAGTTCTTCAACCTTGCCTTGATTATGGGTAGCGAGAACTAACTTCATGAATTCAGTGAATCGCTTTGATAGCGAGTTAGTTCTGCGGTTCCGAGAAGAGCAAGATCTAGCAGCTTGTTGAGTTCTTCTCTATCGAAGGCTGCACCTTCTGCAGTGCCCTGAACTTCAACAAACTTTCCTGAACCAGTAACGACCACATTCATGTCAGTCTCGGCGCGAACATCTTCGGTGTAAGCAAGGTCAAGCATTGGTTCACCATCGATGATGCCAACCGAAATAGCAGCGATGGAGTCAACGATTACCTTGTTCTTGGCAGGGATGTGCCCCTTAGAAATTCCATAATTGATGGCATCAACTAAAGCAACATAAGCGCCTGTAATAGCAGCAGTTCTAGTTCCACCATCTGCCTGTAAAACATCACAGTCAATAACAATGGTGTTCTCCCCCAGAGCTTTGAAATCAACTGCCGCTCTAAGTGCTCGGCCAATCAGTCTTGAAATCTCGTGAGTTCTGCCACCAACTTTGCCTTTGATTGATTCACGGTCATTGCGGTCATGGGTAGCTCGAGGCAACATTGCATATTCAGCAGTTACCCAACCTTCACCTTTACCAACTTTCCAACGTGGAACACCCGCTGTGAAAGAAGCGGTGCAAAGCACTTTGGTTGAACCAAAGCAAATCAGAGCAGAACCTTCTGCATGCTCACTCCAGTTACGCTCGATGGTTACCCTACGCAATTGGTTGGCTTCTCTACCGTCTGCTCTAGTCACTTATTTACCTTCTCTGTTAGTTGATCTGTTCAACGGTTTGGACTTCAGGACCTAGGAATCTTTTCGCTAACTTCGCGAATGCTGCTGCATCCCCGGTGGCTTGGAATCTCAGCGTTGGTGCATCCAGGTCTCCCCTGAATAAGCCATGCTCAGAAATAGTTCGATAAACATCCTTAGCTGTTTCTTCTGCTGAAGAAACAAGTGTGACATCGTCTCCCATTACGTACGAAAGCGCACCGGTAAGCAAAGGATAGTGAGTGCAACCGAGGACCAAAGTGTCAACCCCAGCTTGCTTGATTGGGGAAAGGTAGGTTTCAGCAAGAGCGATGATCTCGCTACCACTAGTAATTCCCCGTTCAACGTATTCAACAAACTCGGGGCAAGCCACAGTTTCTAACTGCATTGAAACGGCAGCAGCAAATGCATCATCATATGCTTTTGAATTAATCGTTGCAGTGGTTCCGATAACGCCAATCCGACCGTTTCGAGTAGCGGCAACTGCACGTCTAACTGCAGGCTGAATTACTTCAACAACTGGGATGCCTCTGCCTTCGGTGTATCGCTCTCGAGCATCTCTAAGCACAGCAGCTGAGGCGGTATTACAGGCAATAACTAAAACCTTGACGCCTTCATCAACTAGCCGATCCATCACGCTAAGCGCTAGCGTTCTAACTTCGTTCAGTGATTTAGTTCCATAAGGAGTATTAGCTGTATCGCCAAGATAAATGATTGATTCATTTGGTAATTGGTCGATTATTGCCCTAGCAACAGTTAAACCACCGACCCCAGAGTCGAAGATACCGATTGGCGAGTTATTCACGGGATAAGTCTATTGGCGAGGGTGTTATTCCTGGCCTGAAGAGTCGCCTGACTCCTTGCTCTTCATCCCTTCATAAATCTCTTTACATTCAGGACACACTGGAAATTTCTCAGGATCTCGATTAGGTACCCAGACTTTGCCGCATAGCGCGACAACTGGGGTGCCCATCACCGCTGACTCAACCACTTTGTCTTTCTTGACATAGTGAGAGTAACGCTCATGGTCACCTGGCTCTAGCGGAGCTAGTTGAGGATCAATAACTGTGATTGGACTTTGTTGGCTCATAACTATCTGATTATGACTTAGCAACATTACGAACCGCTTCAGCGACTCGTTGGGAAACATCAGCGTGAAAAACGCTTGGGACAATATACGAAGCGTTTAGCTCAGAAGTTTCAACACAATCAGCCAAAGCTTCAGCTGCTGCCAAAAGCATCTCTTCGGTTATCTGTGTTGCTCCAGCATCTAACAGTCCTCTGAAGAAGCCTGGGAAAGCTAAGACATTATTTATCTGGTTAGCGAAATCACTCCTACCAGTTGCCACCACCGCAGCAAACTTTGCAGCCTGAGCAGGGTCAATTTCAGGATTTGGGTTAGCCAAAGCAAAGACGATGGAATTAGGAGCCATCTTGGCAATATCTTCAGCTACCAACAGGTTCGCAGCCGACACACCAATAAATACATCCGCTCCAACCATGGCATCTTTCAGTGTTCCGGTCTTAACCGATTTGTTGGTAGCCTCCGCAATCCAACCAAGTGAAGTATTTGGATCGATGTCTTTACGTCCGACGTGGATAATTCCCTTTTGGTCTGCGACAGTTGCATGGCGAAGACCGGCTGCAAATAAAAGTTTCAGAACTGCAGTTCCAGCAGCGCCGGCACCACTCATAACTAGCTCAACGTCTTCGATTTTCTTACCGACAACCTTGAGCGCATTCCGCAGTGCAGCAAGACACACGATTGCTGTGCCATGTTGGTCATCATGGAAAACTGGGATGTCGAGCTCAGCTCTAAGCCTTGCTTCGATTTCAAAGCACCTAGGTGCTGATATGTCTTCTAGGTTTATTCCAGCAAATACTGGAGCAATGGCCTTAACAGTTCTGACAATTTCTTCAGTGTCTTGAGTATCCAGACAAATGGGAAAAGCGTCGATATTCGCAAAGCGCTTGAACAAAGCAGCTTTACCTTCCATCACCGGAAGCGCAGCTAAAGGTCCAATGTTGCCCAAACCTAGAACAGCAGAGCCATCGGTAACAACAGCAATTGTGTTTCGCTTAATAGTTAGTCTTCGAGCATCGCTTGGGTCTTTAGCGATGGCTTCACAAATTCTGGCAACGCCAGGTGTGTATATGAGAGAAAGGTCGTCTCGGTTACGGATTGGAAGTTTGGATTCTATGGTTAGTTTTCCACCAAGGTGAGCAAGGAAAGTTCTATCAGAGACCTTACCTACGACTACGCCTTCAATTTTCTTTAGGCCTTCAACAAGCTCTGCGGCATGGTCAGAGTTTCGACAAGCACAGGTTAGATCTACTCTTACTCGTTCAGCATCAGAGTGGTTAACATCTACCGCTGTTACAGAACCACCGGCTAATTCAATAATGGAAGTTAGCTCACTTACCGCGGTGTTCTTAGCGGGAGCTTCCAAACGAATAGTTATTGAGTATTGAACTGATGGCATCATTGACATATAAGTAGTCTGCCACGAGATTTTGGCAAATAACTAGTTATTTAGAAGACGCATCGCCCAATGTAGCGGTGATCTCGATAGTTTCTTTGTCTCTGAGGACTTTCAAAGTGACAGTCGAGAAGGCTTCCTTAGCTCGGATGGCAGCTGTCAGGTTAGAAGAACTGTCGATTGTTTGCCCATCGCATTCAATCACGATATCTCCCACCTTAAGCCCTGCCTTTTCAGCGGCACCTCCAGCAGTTAGCTGCTGAACCTTCGCGCCGACCGTGAAGGATCCTTTACCTTCAGAACTTGGTTGGTCTGAAACTAATGCACCAAGCAAACCGTGGCTTACTTTGCCATCTTTGATTAGCTGAGTTGATATTCGCTGAGCCACATTAGATGGAATAGCAAAGCCAACACCGATGCTGCCAACTTGGGATGAGGTTGATGTTGCAGATGCGATAGCAACGTTGATGCCAATCAATTGGCCTTTGTCGTTAATTAGGGCACCACCAGAGTTACCTGGATTAATTGCGGCATCAGTCTGTATGACATCTAGGTTGACAGGAGGTGCTGAACTTCCGGAATTCCAAAGCTCGAGGCTTGATCCGCCATCCTTTGGCACCTCAGAGGACGCCACCTGAATAGTTCGATGCAGAGCAGAAACAACTCCAGCTGTAACGGTTGCGTCATAGCCAAGAGGCGCACCAATAGCAACTGCAGAATCACCAACATTGATAGTAGAGCTGTCTGCAAATTCGATAGGGGTAAAGCCTGAGCCTGCAGCCTTTATAACAGCAAGGTCATTGGTCGGATCAATCCCGACTACCACTGCTCGATAAATCTTGTCGGCACTTGTTTTAACTTCAATGATTACCTTCGATGTTTCACCATCGATTGTGACAACGTGTGCATTAGTGAGAATATATCCATCATTTGAAAGCACAACACCTGAACCGGTTGCTCCATTACTTGCAGAAGAAACTGAAAGAGTAACGACAGAAGGTAGAGCTTTAACCGAAGCTCCAGTAACCCAATTAACACTGCCTGGGTTGTTGACCACAACTTGCTGAGTATTAGTCAAGAATGGAACCCCACCGCCATAAGTATAAATTCCTACGACAGCACCTAGGACCGGGCCCAAAATCGCGACGAGGATGAGCCCGAGGCTGGCTGATCTTGTTTTAACTCGATTTTCATAAACATCTTTGTTTTTGTCTTCCAAGGTGAAAAGTTCGCCCAAGAACTGCGTGCTGTAGTGACGCTTATTATCAGCCATTGTCCATTACTCCCAAATCAAATGCTCTTGATGCAAGGCTATGCATTCAACATCATAAGTTTATGAAACTCTGCTGAGATTTTTCTGAAAGTCAGCAACCCCAAGCAACTATGCCAATTTGGCACGGACCACTGACTAACCGAGGTATCTCCTTACTTTGCTTAGGGGGCTCAGGCTTTTCACTGATTTGAAGTGTTACCGGAAGCGCATTAACGCTGATGTTGGGTTGGACTCTTCGCCAACCGGTTATCCCAGTAAAGAGATACTCCACGGAAAAGCTAACCCTTAGACCTATTTGAGCCAAGCCCGCTCGGTCGGCAATCCATTTGATGTTTGCTGTGCCGAACACCTTTTTACTGGGCAAGACCTGCCATGAGAAATCAACCGGCCTGAATCTCACCTGCAGCGGCAATGAAAGCAGCTTTGATTGAATCTGTTTGAACTTGGCAGTTGAGCTAAAAGAGATTGTTGACCCGAGCACAAATGGAGCCTTTGCATTAACAAGGATTCTAGGGGTATCGGGTTTGAACTGCTTGAGCGCTGACTGGATTTTGGCTGTTGAAGGAATACCAACGTTCACAATAGTTATGGGTTGCCCCGGCGGGTAGAGGCTCCAACAGCCAACATGTCCAGATTGCAACAACTGAATAGTTAGATCCGGGCTCAATCCGTTCGGATAAATCAGACATCTCGGTGCTGTCGGATTTAAACCCCCGATAACTAAAGTCAGTGATCCGTTGGTTCCAGAAATGAGTTGAGCTCGGCTGACGCAGATACTCAATGCTGAAGAGCTAGTGATAGCCCCCACTGTGGTGCTATTTGAGATAAATGAACCAGGACAATTTGCCCCCATAGCCCAACTGCTAAGTAGAGCAAGGGATGCTAAAACTGGCATTTAGTGAGAATAGCCAGAATTCTCAGTGCCTATTTTTACTCTCCACAGAAATAAAAAACCCCGACCGAAGTCAGGGTTTTCTTTTTTTGGTTGCGGGGGCAGGATTTGAACCTACGACCTCCGGGTTATGAGCCCGGCGAGCTACCGAACTGCTCCACCCCGCGGCGAAGTTTCAGTCTAACACGACTAAGACTATTTTTCACTGGCTGCAATAGCCGCTTCAATAGCAGCCTTGAGTCTCTTGTCAGCCTTGCCAAATGCAGTCCAGTCGCCGGCCTTCATAGCGGCATCCTTGTCGAGCATTGCTTGCTTTGCCGCATCCAATGCAGCGGCAAGTTGCTGAGCTTTAGTTTGTCCAGGATCTACTGGGGGCGGATTTACGCCACCTGAACCAGCGTTACCATCAAAGAGCGCATTAAGAGCAGCGTCTAAGTTATCTTCGAAGGCAATCTTGTCTCCGAAAGCAACCAGTACCTTCTTCAGAAGTGGGAAAGAGGTCTCTCCAGTTGACTGAATGTATACCGGTTGGACATAGAGCAATCCACCTCCGATTGGCAAAGTCAACAGGTTACCGTTTAGAACCTTGGTAGATCCCTGACGCAGAATGTTTAGCAGCTTTGATACTTCGCTGTCAGAGTTGAAGTTGTTTTGCACCTGACCAGGTCCAGGAACGATAGTGGATCTAGGCAAAGTCAGTAATCTGAGTTTTCCGTAATTGCTAGAGACCTTTCCATTAACACTTCCGGCATCAGAGTCTGCAACAAAGTAGCCAGTCAAAACATTTCGAGAGGACTCTCCAGTTGATCTTGGGATAAATGTCGAGTAGATGGAGAAGGAAGGCTTCTTCTGCCCAGGGGCTTGAAGGGTTAGATAGTAAGGAGGTTGCAGTGGGCCGGTTCCCTGACCCTGATCAACAGGATCATTCGGCGTCATCCAAGCATCTTGCTGAGAGTAGAAAGCACCGGCATCAGCTACGTGGTACTGCCCTAGAATTCCTCGCTGCATCTTGAATAGATCGGCTGGGTACCTAACATGGCTCAGGAGTCCACCAGACATTTCAGACACAGGCTTGACAGTGTTCGGGAAGATCTTCATCCAAGTTTTTAGAATTGGATCTTCAGCGTCCCAAGCATAGAGTTTCACCGAACCGTCATAGGCATCAACTGTGGCTTTTACAGAATTACGAATGTAGTTTATTGATCCATCCGGAATGTTTGCTGTGGTTGAACTGTCCGCAATGGCTCCACCTAAACTTTCAGCACGAGAGTAAGGGTAATTAGCTGATGTCGTATAACCATCAACAATCCAGACGACCTTGCCATCGACAATAGCCGGATACATATCGGTATCGAGAGTTAAATATGGTGCAACTTCTGCAACTCTCTCTCTAGGGCTTCGATGATAGAGAATTTGAGATTTATCAGTGACCGCATCTGAAAGTAAAATCTGCTCGCTCTGGAATTTCATTGCATAGGCAAGACGCTTGAAGATGCCGTCAAGAGTTGGTCCACCACTGCCTTGGAAAGTAGTCATGGTCTGCTGATCAGTAGTTCCTGCTCCTCCAGCTGGATAGTCAAGTTCTCTGTCGGCAGCTCCTTTAGGTGCACCGACAATCGAATATTCAGGAGATTGCTCACCAAAGTAAATACGTGGCTCGTAATCACCTAGCGCTCCATTTGCAGTGATACCTGCTTGCAGGAATACCGGCTGACCATCAGTCGATCGCTTGTTTCCGTAAGCCGCTACCAGACCATAACCGTGGGTGTAAACAATCGTGTTGTTATACCAAGACTGAGAAGTTCCAAGCCCTGATTGGTTCAATTCACGAACTGCTAGAACGGTGTCTTGAGTCTTACCATTTATGGTGTACCGATC
>Ga0304729_1002426_pt1 | contig 11162 bp, 5 predicted proteins | sample C_131016_MF_Meta_FD_190475 | JGI IMG/M metagenome (GOLD analysis project Ga0304729, IMG submission 190475) | Freshwater microbial communities from Lake Croche, Canada to study carbon cycling - C_131016_MF_MetaG (v2) (version 2) | ecosystem: Environmental > Aquatic > Freshwater > Lake | place... | reverse complement strand
GGATTACCGATTTAGATAACTACGATCAAGCACCACAAATGCAAAACCCAGGAACGCTAGATATCCCGAGCCGCAACGAAGTGTCAAACAACCAAGGTTATATGGGTGACTCTGTGCAACTGATGGCTGGAGGTGGTATTTTAGGCAGTTTACCAGGTGCTAATCTAATGCAAAGTGTTTATAACACTACTCTAGGGGACGTTATATCTCCTGATTTAAGAGACTTTTTATTCGGTACCCCTGATGAGCAGTTATCCCCAGAACAACGCCGTAAAAAAGCACAATTAATGCAGCAAGAAGGGTCTTCAAAAGGTATGGCTGATGGGGGTGTTACGAAGGAGTCTTTTATGTTGGAGGGTGTAGGTGGTAAAGACCTACATAGAGAGGCTTCGCAAGACTTGAGAGAGTTCTTAGAAGGTACACCAGATTCCGAATTAACAACAGCTCAACAACGTCAAAAACAAATTCTATTTGCTAAAAAGATGGCGATGGGTGGGATAGCATATAATCACGGTGGTATCTCTGATTTAGGAGGGTATTCTGATGGCGGACGATTACTTAAAGGTCCTGGTACGGGGGTTAGTGATGATATACCCGCAACCATTGAAGGAAAACAGCCAGCACGCCTTGCTGCAAACGAATTTGTGGTGCCCGCAAGAATTGTATCTGAAATTGGTAACGGGTCTACTGATGCAGGTGCTAAAGCCCTGTATGCTATGATGGATAGAGTGCAGAAAGATAGAAAAAAATCTATGGGTAAAGGTAAGTTTGCCGTGGATTCAAAAGCGGCTAGACATTTGGATGCGTTATGATACCTGACGATTTATCAACTCTACCTACCACCCCTAAAGAAGCTAAACAGGTAGGGAGCAATATATATTTTACTGGTCGCTCATGCAAACACGGTCATATAACTTATAGATATACCTATGACAAGATATGCTCCACCTGTGCTAAATTAAAATCTAAATTAGCGGCAACAGTAAAAGGCGGTAACGCTAGACGGTGGGCAGCAAAAACTCTCGAGCAGTTACAAGGGATATATGCAAAACGGAAAGGTTATTATTACCGTACACATGAAGACCGCCTAATAGAAAAAAAGAAATCTTATGGTAAGTTAAAAGCTATTTCGGGGTGGTTAGAAAGCCGCCGATTAAAAGTAAATCAATACAGATTGATGCATGGTAGACCTATAGAAAAGACTAACCCGCTAGTCAAGAAAAAATATAGAATGTCTGATAAAGGTCGTATAAGTAGCACGGTTAACGATGCTAAGAGACGCTCTGCTCAACTAAAACGTACCCCAACATGGTTAACAGAGAATGACCGTTGGATGATTGAGCAAGCGTATGAGCTTTCAGTATTACGCACAAAACTATTTGGGTTCTCATGGCACGTTGACCACGTAATACCTTTGCAGGGTAAGTATGTTTCTGGGCTTCATGTACCGACAAACCTTCAAGTAATTCCAGCCACGGAAAATCTCCGCAAGGCTAATAAACACTTGCCAGCTTAGGAGATAAAAATGGATATTGTACCAGCGTCAAAAAGTTCAGATTGGTTTAAAGCATTAGATAATGCTACAGTTAATCCTATAGGGGATAATAATGTTAAAGATGGATTTAACGGTCCTAAATTTGGATTAATAGTAGATGAACTTAATAAAGCTAAAACAGTAGCTGACCAAATTAATATATGGCAAAAATACTTAAAAGACCCCACCATACTAACGGGTAAAGGGCTTGACGCTGCTAAAAAAGCGTTTAATACATGGATGACTGGCGGTAAATTACCCGCAAATGTTCAATCTGTATTGTCTAAAGACCCATTAGCGGCACTTCCTGAATTAGCTCAAACTCAATTATCGTATAACAAAGATGACCCTGCATCAGTTAAAAACTATGCAACTGCGCTAAAAGATACTTATGGTAATTTAAAAAAAGCAGATGGTACGCCAGAGTTTACGCCAGCCTATTTAGATAGTGTAGCAGCAGGGACTATCCCCCAAGATACATTTGATACGCGCATAAATAATATTGCAGTCAAGGCGGCTACTGCTGACTTAAAGGCTCAAGGTATTAGTCTTGCTGATGCAGGTGGCCCGGAAGGTCTTGCGAGTAGCGGTAAGTTAGCTGAATATTTAAACGACTCGACTAAATTAGCCTCAGCCTATACTTCAACTCCTACAGCAGGTTCTACGGTAACGGGTGGAGCGGGTAATGATACTGTACCAAATAAAGGGATTACCGCGCTTGAACCTTATTCTGGTAGTATCAGTGAGGTAAACACGCCAGCAAAAATGAAGCAAGTCGTAGATAACTACGACCCTAACAAAGGGGTTTACCACGCACCTTCATTAGATACCTCTGGTAAGTTAGTTGCTAACTCTACATCGCCATACTCAAACATTTTAAACGGGATGTTATCAGGGTATAAAAATCCTTACGCGGCGGATTATACAAATCAGCTAAAGATGCCTGAAACGCCTGATTTAACCAATATCAAAAAATCGTTTGAGAACAACCCCACGTCTAAAGACTTATTAAAATTAGCTAATACTGCTGGTCAACCTTACGACCCTAATGCACAAACAAGCTTATCCCCTGCATTATCAAAAATATATCAGCCTAGTATTACTAACTCAGCAGGGAAAGCAACTAAACCAGGTGCGCCTGATACAACGAACACAACACTTCCTGTAGTTACTGATAAGCCTCCTGTAGTTACTGATAAGCCTCCTGTAGTTACTGATAAGCCTCCTGTAAAAACAGCCGCTGAGTTAGCTGCTGAGAAGTTTGCAGCAGCTAAAGCCGCTTATATGAGTTCGTTTACTGCAGGGGATTATATAGAACCCTCTACTAGAACACGGGCGGATTTACAGACTGTCGCAACAACAGACCCTAAAATGGCGGCTCAATTGGATTGGTCTGCAACACAAGATGCAACTAGAGCACAAAATGTTAAACCTATAGTAACGCCACTGGTAACTAAACCTGAATTTACAGTAACCCCTCAAACATCATATAGTTCGGCTGACTATTCACCTGAATTAAAAGCAGCATTAGCTACACGGGCTATTACAGATACACAAAATGCTACTGTAGGTGACACAATCACAGCCAACGATAATTTAGCTAGGGGAATAGTAACCCCTAATATAAATACTAATGTATCTACAGGTAATATGAACACCTATGCAACGGGCCCCAATGGTGAGTCTGGTATACCCTCTGCATTAACTACAGCCCCTCAATTTACATCAGGAGATTATATACCTCCTGCTAATAGAACAATGTCTACAGTTGCAAATAACCCAGCATTAGCAAATCAAGTTGCATGGTCTGCAACACAAGATGCTGCGCAAGCAAAACAAGCGGCGCCCGCTGTAGGTATAAACACTTTACCTAATAACACAGGTGCGACTGGGACTACCTCCCCTGCACCTTTTACTGTGAACTCAACAACATCATATAGTCCGAATGACTATTCACCTGAATTAAAAGCAGCTTTAGCTGCACGTGCAGCGTCTATGAGTCAGTAATATGATAACTTTGCACGCAGTACCTCTTGAGTTTATTCAGCAGACGTGGCCTTTAGCGAGGCCGCACATTGTGGCTGGTTTGCAGGAAGGGAGTGGTGAGAATTCACCTAACATGACGTATAATGACGACCATGTACTAAGCTATCTTGTTAACGGTAATTGGGAGCTTTTTGTGGCGGTAGATGAGAATAACGTAATGAGAGGCGCTGCAACTATCTCGTATATTAATTACCCACTACATCGAGTTGCCTTTATCACAGCAATAGGCGGTAGGTTGATTGCTACCCAAGATAGTTTTAACCAATTAAAAAATTTATTTAAAGCACGCGGAGCTACGATGATTCAAGGTTACGGAAGACCTGCTATCATAAGACTTTGGAGACGCTTTGACTTTCAACCCCGCAGTACCTTACTGGAAGTATCACTATGATGATTAAAAGTTTTAAAAAGTATTTCACAACCTATATCGTACCGACATTTTATGGTGGCGGAAGCGGGGGCGGTCAGAACACAACTGTGCAACAGCGTAATATTCCTAAAGAGCTTGCACCGTATTATGAACTGATGCTTAACTCAATGACAAAACAAGCGTTCACTACTGCAGATAATCCCGGTAAAGCCGCTCCTGAGATAACAGCTTATCAACCTAAGATGTCGTCCTATGCAAATGGTGGTGAGGTTAAGAAATACGCTGCTGGTGGGGATTTGTCATCAGCTGCAAAGAATCTTGGTATGGACGTTACTGGGCTAACATCTTATCAACCCTACGGCACTGTTGTCCCAGGGGCATCGTATTTATCAGACCCTACTAAAACAAACGAAGGTGCTAAACCTGTAGTAGATTACAGCGCTTATGTCGCTGCGCCTGACGTACTGCAGAATTTGTCCTATAAGTCTGCGGCTCAAATGGGTCTACCTGAGCAAAACCAAACAGCGGCTAATTTATCTAATATTGCGGCAACAGGGGGACTTAATACAGCAACGTCTGCTCTTGACTACGGCGGTGCAGGATACCAAGCAGGGCTTAACTCTGCAACATTAGGGAATGCGGCGGCTGATACAGCGGCTCAGAATGCGAATATTCTAGGTAATAGCGCTCAGAATTATGGTGGTCTTGGTGCTGAGATGGGTGCGGCTGGAGCAAATGCTGGTCAGGCTTATGAGAATAAAGCCACTAATGCAGGGACAGTTAGCTCCTACATGAACCCTTACCTCGATGCGTCACTAAAACCTCAACTTGCGTTGATGGACCAACAGAACGCTATCGCTAACCAGAAATCTAATTCACAAGCAGCGCAAGCTGGGGCGTATGGCGGCAGTCGTCAAACCGTTGCAAACAACCTCAATGACCAGTCTAATCAATTAGTGCAAGCAAACCTCATCGGTCAAGGCTATAAATCAGCCTACGATACAGCCCAAGGTAATATTTTGCAGGGCTCACAGCTTGGTCTTCAAGGGTACAACACAGGTATTCAAGGTGCTCAAACAGGACTTCAAGGTGTCACTACGGCAACTGGTGCTGGTCAATATGGTCTATCTGGCGCTCAAACGGGTTTATCCGGTCAACAACAAGCTATGTCAGGTGCAGGCTTAGGTCTTCAAGGTGTTCAAGAAGCACAGTCTGGGTATGGTATGGCAGGTACAGCAGGGCAACAACTAGCTAGTATCGGTAATCAGCAGTTAGCACAACAACAATCTATTGCGGGTATGCAGAACACTTATGGCGCACAACGACAAGCCAATGAGCAACAGACTATAAATAACGCCATTGCTGTAAATGACTACCAACAAAAATACCCTTGGGAAATTTTGGGCGGATACGCTAACGCACTTAACGGTGTGCAGACTGGGAATATGAGTTCGTTCACACCAGCACCAAGTCCGTTGTCTCAAGTAGCTGGGTTAGCTGCTACGGGTGTGGGTGCGTACCAAGCCTTTAAAAAGAAAGGCGGTGTCATTAAAGAGCCTAAAGCTAAGAGTGGTGGTATTGGTGACTTGGCTGTATACAATGCAATGAAAGGAGGAAAATAAGATGATGAATACCCCTTCTATGCACTCAGTTGAGCAGTTACTTAAAGCTCGGCAAGACGGTGTACCCGACTATGTTGTAGTCCCCATGCTACAAAAAGCAATGGCGCAGAAGCAAGCGATGGCGCAGCAACAAGCGCTTCAACAAGGCGCACCTAAACCACCCGTAGCACAGCAAATCTTAGACGCTGCGCAGCATGCAGTTATGTCTGACCATCTTGCTCGCAAAAGCAGAGAAGAGATACCAGTGCCTTCTCGTGAAGAAGCTAAAGGGATTGACGCACTACCTAGTGGTATTGATGAAGAAGATTATGCGCATGGTGGGATTATTGCGTTTGCTAATGGTACTGATGAAGAAGGTGTACGCACTAATGAAGATGATTTAATCACTCTTCCAGATATTGTAAGCAGACATAATAACCTTTTAGGTCAGTCTAAAAATGATGTACCTAAAGATTACGCTGATGTCACTGCAAATGTACTGGACGGGAAAGATTTGCTTGCTAGAAACTATTCACAGTTTGATAATCCTGATGATGTTGTGACTAAATGGCGCGGTAAAGGTGCTAAAAATCTACCTATATACAAAGAAAACGTCCGTAATTGGTTAAAAGAATCTGGATGGAAAGAAGGAGATAAACTTAACCTTAAAGATGATAGGGATTTAAATCGTATGGTAGCTGCTATTGCTAATCAAGAAATGAGCGCTAATTTAAAACCTGAGCACATATCTGCTATTGAATCTGGTAGATATAAATTCGCTGACGGTACTCCAGCTAAAGTAAATCAACGCGCACCTCAGCAAGAGTCTACTCAAAATCCTACAGGTGGCATTGCAAGTTTGGCATACCCCTCTGCTCCAGAAGAGCAAGCGCAGCCTTATAGTCAAGACGAAACAACACCTGAGTATGAAGGTAAACGACTTCAAGACTATTTAGGTGAAGACCCTAATGCGGCAAGACGTGAAGCACGCTTATCCAAGCGGGAAGCTGATTTAGCAGAAGAAAAAGACCGTTCTCCTTGGATGGCTTTAATGCAAGCTGGCTTGTCTACGATGGCGGGTACTTCACCTAATGCGTTTGCTAACATTGGTGCAGGGGCAACTGAAGGTCTAAAAGCCTATGGTGAGGCTCGCAAGGATCTTAGCAAAAGTCAAGATAAGCTCATGGATTTACGCGGTGAAGTTGAAGACGCTCAGTATGCTCATGAACAAGCTATCAAAACTCATGGTTGGGACAGTGCTGAAGCTAAGAAAAAAGCTAATATGTTGATTGCTAAAGAGAATCAAAAAGCTAAGTGGGATTACAAAAAAGACGCAGCTGAGTTTGGATTGAAAAAATTTGAAGCTGAAAATAAAGGTAATTTACAAAGTGCTGAGGCTAATTATTATGAATCGGGTAGAAATCGCAATAATCAAGATGTGTTAGCCGCCAAATCTGATGCTTTAAAAGCTAAACAATTAGCTGATATTTCAAGAACAGTTAATGATGAGGTCAAACAATTTGCTAAACAGCAAGACCCAAAGACACTTACATTACCTTCTCAAGAGCAACTTGATAATTATAGAGCTTCTAGAGAAAAATATCACATGGAAAGATACGGTATTAGTTCACCTAGCACCGAGGTTGCACCTCAAGTAAATGTAGGTAATCCAAACTACAACGTAAAAAATTATTTTAAATAAGGATTAGATATGGCATCTTTTGATTTAGCATCAGCACGCGCCGATGGCGCATCCGATCATCAAATAGCTGAAAGTTTAAGTGACTTAACGGGTTTTAATCTTGATGCTGCTTTATCTGATGGTGCATCATACGATCAAATTATTGATAGTTTAATCCCTATTGCTAATGAAAAAGTACATGAAGAGCGTACAGGTTTCATGCCCCATGCCAAATCAGCTTTAGAGGATATTATCCCTAAAGTAGAAGAAGGTGTGGCTACTGGAGCAGAACTTCTCGATATGCGAAAAACAGCTGAGGAGATGAAAGCTAAAGCTGAAGAAGCGAAAAGAAATAAAAAACAGTTTGCTGAAGAGACTACACAAGAAGAGATTGATAAAGCTTATGCTGAAAATGGTTTACTTGGCGTCGCTCCATCATGGTTATACAAAAATGTAGCTGAACCTTTAGGTAGTATGGCTGGTTATGCGCCAGCGATGGCGGCGTTACCTGTAGCGGGTACGATGGGTGCAGTAGGTACATTAGGCGGTGTAGGTCTAGCTGCGACTCAAGCACTTGCTAATACGGGTGAAGCGCGTGAACGTAATCCAGAGTTATCACCAGAGCGAGCTTTGGCAACAGGTGTAGGTACAGCCGCACTAGATGTTGCTGGTGTACCTGGAACAGGCTTACTTGGCAAAGGTGCCGCTAAACTAGTTGAGAAAGCAACAGGTCGCGTTACTACCAAAGCCGCTGAAGAGATGGTTGCTAAAGAAGCCGCACTAGCTAGAGAAGCTGAGACAGCAAAGCGTACAGCTGATGGAACAATTAATACCGCTGAAGGTAAAGCGGCTATTCATCAAGCAGAGCAAGATGCAGCAAGAGCAGCGTTAGATAAGATCCCTGATGAACGCACTAAGTTAAACTTACTTCGTGATTTTGCGGCTGGTACAGCATCAAACGCGGTAACTGTCCCTGCTTTTATGGCGGGTCGTGAAGCGGCTATGCGTTTAGGTACTGGTGAAGAGCAACAATCACTAGGTGATATGGTAGAAGGGTTTAAAGAGAATCTACCTTTAGCTCCTGTGTTTGGCGCACTGCACGCAGTTGGTCGTAATCCAGAGAAAATAGCTAAAGAACAAGCGGAGCAAAGAGTATCTGATATTGGCGCATCACCTGAAGCAACTGCCGCTAGAGAGAATTTAGCTCAAGAGCAAGCGGCTAAGCAAGCTGAAGCTGAACGCACAACACCTTTTCATCCAAACAAAATTGCTGACCCTTCTGCTATTTGGGAAGATATGCGCAGTCATACTGGTCGCGCAGATGAAGATTCACCTAGCTGGGAGAATCTGCCCGATGAAGCTAAAGCTAACTTCTCTAGTCAGATTGATGAATTAAATAAAATCTCAACACCCGATAAGAAAAATCCAGAAGTACTTGTACCAACCAAGAAAGTTATCAAAGCGTTTGATGAAATCGCAGGTCCTTCTCAAAAACCTTTGCAAGCTGAAAAGGAAGCTTGGCATAGCACCTTTGGTGAAGAAGCTCATCCCTATGAAAACATACCTGAAGAGTCTAAGAAAGAGTGGCGTACACTTACCGCTAAAGAAGAGCATACCTTTCCACACTTAACAACGGGTGAGCCTGTACCTACTAAACAAGCTGAAGCTTTATACAAAAAAGCGACTAAGCCTGAGCATCCTTACGAGGATTTAAAACCTGAACTCGTTCCAGCGGCTAAAGCGTACGATGCGTATGTTAAAAAGTCTAAAGAAAGTGAGTTACCTAAATTTAGAGATTTAGGCGTTGAAGGTCGAAAAACAGTATATGACCAATACTCCAATGCAAAAACAGGTGCTCAAGAAATCACTCAAGCTGATATGGGTCCTATTTTAGATACGCATGCGAAAGAAAGTCCCGATTGGAATCCAGAAGCACCTAGTGAGCGCGTACCTTATACTGAACAAGAGATTCGCCCAAAGGCTGAGAAAGTAGAACCTGTAGCTAAAGAAAAGGTAGTCAAAGAAGAACCTACAGTTGCAGAGGAAGTAACCCCTGCTGAAGACAATAATCATGTCTATGAGGAAACTGCACCGACAGAATACGATACAGGTCATACTGTAGAGTCTTTGAAAGAGCACATGACACCAGAAATGCGCAAGATGGTGGACAGTGGTAGCGCGGTGCTACACGATACGCATGAGACTCTACCGTCTGATGTGACCTCACCAGAAACTGTCAAAGGAATGGTTACCCCTGAAGGTGTTGCTCACTTTGTAGCAAACAAGCTTACACCAGAAAACCTACATGGTGTATTCCTCCATGAGGTTGGTGTACATGCAGGTATGGAGAAAATGCTTGGTTCTAAAGTTTGGGAGAATATTAAATCTCAAGCTCTAACGCAAGCGGGTAAACCGTTTGAAGAAGCTCGCAAAAGAATACCTAGTGATACACCTGAGCATCTTAAAGCAGAAGAGACGATTGCTTATTTAGTTGAGCATAGTCCTAATCTACCTATTGTTAAACGTATTACATCAGCTATTCGCAACTTTGCTCGTCAGCATTTAGGTGCTAATTTAAAAGTCACTGAGCATAATTTGCGTCACCTTGCTGAGAAAGCAGTGCGTCATCAAGTGAAACTCTCTAAAGCTAAACCTAAAGCTGAGACTCGCTATTCTCGTACAGAGGAGGAACCTATAAATACGCCTCGTAAAAATACTAGATCTACTAACGAAGATATTTTTAAAGACGGGGAGGCTAGATTAGTCGTAAATACAAAGTCTACTCAATCACCACGTCCACAATCAGTTATTGATTTTGTGGTACCAGAAGATCAAAGAGGTAAAGGAATTGGGACTAAACTACTTAAGCAGGCTGTTGAAAAATATCCTGATATTGGAGGTCAAGTTAGTTCTTTAGCGTCATTAAAAGTTTTTTGGAACTCTGGTTTTAGAAATCCTGAAATACCTGAAGGTTCATTTAAAGATCACCTAGATATGTATCATGAGTGGGGTGATTCTTTATTTATGGCTCTCCCTTCTAGTAAAAAAGAAGAAATTAAATATTCTCGCATCCCCGATGAAGCCAAAGCCTTATCTGAAACCGGCAATACAATGCAAAGACCAGAAAAGGAAGAGAAAAAGAAAACAACGACAGAAGAGTTTGTTAAAAAGTATGTTGATAACTTGTGTGGATTAACTAAGACGCTAGATGAAAATCTCCCAGACTATTTCCATGCAGGTAAGTTTCGAGCAGATAAACTTCTACATGATAGGTCTCAAGCTATGAACAAAATGAGTTATATCTTTAAAACAGGTATGTACAAAGTCAATCATGATGGTACAGTTGGTGTGATGCAAGTACCTGTAAAAATGAGTAATGGGCATACTCGCAATGTATCGCTTGAGACTATGCAAGATCAGATGGATAAGCTTGGTTCATGGGGACGCGAAGCATTTCAAAATGCAGCGTTTGTTTATGATAAGCAATCACTTGCTAAACGTGATCCTAGAAAACTACCAGAGAAATACAGAAAAGACCCTTCTCTTTTAACTAAAGAAGTTGCAATGGCTGATGCGTTAGTTGCTAAACATCCAGAAATACGTGATGCACTCAATTCTTGGCCCGCGCTAAATAAAGCCAACGTAGATGGACTTTACAAATCGGGATTAATCTCACCTCAGCAACACAGAGAATGGAGTACTACTGACTTCTATATGCCAAACTTTGTACTCAATGAAGAAGTGATGAGTCACATGGGTGTTGATAAAGCGGAAGGCGTTAGAGTTGGAAACACCATGACCAAAGTATTTAGAGAAAGAACGGGTGACGAGCATACTATTAACGCTTGGGAGAACATGGCTAAACATATCACCAGTTGCACACTTGCCGTCATGGCTAATGAAGGTAAAAAAGCCGCTGCTGAGCAGTTA
>Ga0304729_1002424_pt1 | contig 11165 bp, 9 predicted proteins | sample C_131016_MF_Meta_FD_190475 | JGI IMG/M metagenome (GOLD analysis project Ga0304729, IMG submission 190475) | Freshwater microbial communities from Lake Croche, Canada to study carbon cycling - C_131016_MF_MetaG (v2) (version 2) | ecosystem: Environmental > Aquatic > Freshwater > Lake | place... | reverse complement strand
CTCTGACAAATTTGTAGCACCGATTATGTTCGCACCTGCTGCTCGCAAACGAGTTACTAATTCAGCATCTTTTTTAACTGGGTGATTTTCGAGTGCTTTTGATCCGGCAGTACCCGGTAACCCCAAGGCTTCGACATTGTCTTTAATTAAGACTGGCAAACCAGCTAATGGTAAATTCTTATCGATAGTCAGGGACTGTGCCAATGCATCCTTTGAAATTGCGAGCACGCTATTTAATTCATAGCCGGCTGCATCAATACTTTGAATTCGCTCAAGTGCTTCTGTTGCTAAATCAGCGGCAGTAGTTTTGCCACTTCTAATTTGCGCGATGGAATCATGGGCAGAAAGGTATGAACTCATTCGAGCAGATTACTCGGGGTGCGACAAAAAGGCACTGCCAATAGGCTTAATTCATGTTGGGTGGAATCGATAACGGGCTTTATCTATCTTCTTTTGGTGGCTTTTTTGCACTCGGAATTCTGGCCCTTATTTTGAAGTGGGCCTTCGGAAATCGTGGACGTGATAAGAATTTTGTGATTGGTCCAGATAAAGCCGGCAAGAAAGACCAATACGGGTTATTGGTGCCGCTTCCCACACCTAAGAATTACATTGAGGCGGAAATGCTTAAGCAGAAACTGATTAATGCAGACATCAGAGTTAACTTAACGCAAACCCTCGAGGGACCGTCACTGATGGTCTTTGAAAAAGATTTAAAGATCGCGCAAGCAGTCCTAAAAAGTTAATTTTCGAAGATAGTCGCGCACTGCAAAAGTTGCTCGGACATCGTCGAGGTTATACGAATAGAGCCAAGCTATCGCTTCATCGCGTTCGGCTTGAGATTTGTTTGGATCAACAGCTTCTTTATGTTTCAGTAGCGAAAGCGCGCCACCCGGGTCTTGAACTGCCCAGTTGAAACCAGCCTTTGGTGCTAATTTTTTAATCCCGTAGCCAGTGGTTCCTAGAGCAACTTGTTTGGCATAATCATAAAGATCTTCGAAATAGTCGCCCGTAAATTGATCAACTTCTTCCAGAGTCGGTACGCCAGCCTTGCCTTCGTGGTTGCGAGCAAAATTGCGCCACCAAGTTTTTTCGTGGCTGCTGTAGTGGAAAATGCCAATTGACTTGCCCGCAGCTTCGGCTTCGGCTACCTGATCCTTTAGAAAGTTCCACATCTTAAGAAGTAATTGGTATTCGCCTTCTTCGGTGTTCGAGTAATCAGCAAATGAATCAAATTTAGCGGTCCGCCAGTTTTGATCGATGGTGCGATCATGAATTCCGAAACCGTATAAATAAACTCGATCTTTTCCTTCGACTTCGGTGAGGCCAACATCTTGAAAAACTGCCATGCTGTTCTCTAAGTCGATATCAATTTCAATATCAAATTCGGGAATCATAAAATCGGCATCAGGATCAAGCAAGATTGCTTTATTACTTGCCCATGCTTGAGCCTGAATTTGGAATTTTGCGGCTTTATTAGAAAGTCCGCCAGCGTTTGCCAGCTCTCTAATACTTGATATTTCAGGGAAAAATTTAGCTTGAACATTCTTAGTCACACCGGCCAGCAACGTAACGTGGCCGGCGCTATCATCGTGACTTTTTAGTTCGCGCTCGCAAATAATCTGGAAAGTACATGCGGCACAGCCAAATTTTTTATCACCATCAAGTGCCGAGAATGCAGCAGGTGGTAGCGAAGGATCTTTTTGTCGCGCTTGTGCGGCGGCAACTACTTGCTTAGCGGCATCGAATTTAAATAAATAGTCGGTGCCGGCATCACCATCTTTTCCAGCCAAGCCAATTGCGGTCTCGGCTAGTTTCGTCCAGACAATAGTTTCGATATCGCGGCCAACGATTCCGACATAACCTTTATCAGTTGCCAGACCTAGCGTGCGTAAGTGCTCGTGATAATGCGCGAGCTGTGCAGCATCCTCTAAGTCAAGTCGAGCAACAGTCTCAGTTCCGGCAGTTGGAGGGATTGAATCCCAAGTTGATAAATAAACCTTGCTCGATTTATTTTCATTAATTGGTTCGTGGCTTTTAATATCTACTGGCGCCCAGCGAGGTTTTCCATCTGCGCCTTCGCCAACTCGGATCAATAAATCGGGGCGACTTACACGATCGGGATCATTCTTAATTTCTCGTCCAGTTAATTCAGAAATTTTTTCTTCACATACAGAACTAATCCAGGCCCCAATAATTATTTGAGCCGTGGAATTAATTAGCGCTTCGGCAGTAGTGATCTCTTTTTCGATTTCGCCTTGTTCTTTATTAATTACTAAAATATCTAGTTTCTTAGTCAATAAATTTTCTATGGTACGGGCTTCGTGTACATCACCTTGGCGCTTTAATTCGCGCATCATTTCGGATTCAGGAGCTCTATCAGTTAAGTCAAAACAACCGGGTGCAAAGGATTTATGTAGGTATTCATGGCACTGTAAAGCGGCGCGGGCATCTAATCTCATTACGCCGATCTTACGGGCGACCACTGACAAAAATGGGAATTTATCGGGCTGGCTATCAATCCCAATGACCTTTAGACTGACGTTCATGGGCAGACAAAGCGCACGAAGTTATCTTTATGTGCCAGCAGATAACGAAGAGCGTCTTGCCAAGGCTGATACCCGGGGTGCCGATGCCTTAATCATTGATCTAGAGGATGGTGTGGCTCCAAACAAGAAAATCCAAGCCCGCCAGAACCTAAAGGACTTTTTCCAAAATTTTGAATCTAAAGCAGAAATCTGGGTCAGAGTTAATTCAAATCAAACCGAACTAATCAAAGACCTAGAAGTTGCAGTTAATAAAAATTGTCATGGAATTGTTTTGGCAAAAGTTGCTTCAATTTTAAACATTAATAACTTGCAGTCAATGCTTACTGAAATTGAAGCACAAAAAGGCATTGAAAATCCGCTTGAAATTTCAGCACTAATCGAATCTGCAGAAGGCGTTTTGAACGCCCGCGATATCGCTTCAGCTGATCGCGTCTCAAGAATGCAGATTGGTGAGGCTGACTTATCGGCTGAACTTGGAATTTCCGGAAACGGCGCCGAAGCATCGAAACAGTTTGCTCGAAATATGATCGTCTACGCGAGCGCTGCGAATGCTATTAATCCACCGATTGCTTCTATGTCTCCTGATTTTAAAAACTTAGCTGAATTTAGAAAATCTACTCAACAATTCAGAGAGTGGGGCTACTTTGGTAGAACTTGTATACATCCGGATCAAGTTGCAATCGTAAACGAAGTTTTCACACCTAGTCCTACTGAACTAGAAAATGCCAGGGATATTGTAAATCGTTTGAATGAAAGCAATGGTGCAGTTGCACTCGATATTAATGGGCAAATGATTGATGAAGCTCATGCTAGGGCTGCGCGACGCATACTTGAATTCGGTCGCTAAATTGAGTGCTTTAAATGGAATAAGAGTTCTAGATGCAGCAACTTTGTTTGCAGGACCAATGGCCGCAACTATGTTGGCAGACTTTGGTGCCGAAGTAATAAAGATTGAACACCCAACAAAAGGTGACCCCTCAAGACTTCACGGCCACTCTAAAAATGGCATTCCACTTTGGTGGGCGATGCTCGCGAGGAATAAAAAAACTTTGGCTTTAGATTTAGGAAAAAGTGAAGGTAGCGAAATTTTCAAGAAACTGGTGTGTGAATCTGATGTATTTATTGAAAACTTCAGACCTGGAACACTTGAACGATGGGGTATCGGACCTGAAATTCTATTGGCTTTAAATCCGAAATTAATAATCGCGCGAGTTACCGGTTTCGGACAATTTGGCCCTTACTCTGCTCGTGCTGGCTTTGGAACTTTAGCTGAATCAATGAGTGGTTTTGCAGCTATGACAGGTGAAGTTGATGGCCCACCAACTTTGCCGCCTTTCGGACTTGCAGATGGAATTGCCGCACTTGCGACATCGCAAGCAATTTTAATTGCGTTAGCCGCTCAAAAAAACCCGGAGAGTGAAGCTTTTGGAAAAGGGCAAGTTATTGATTTAGCAATTATTGAACCGATTTTGGCAATTCTTGGGCCACAACCGACTGTCTTCGATCAACTCGGAATTGTTCAACCAAGATCAGGTAACCGCTCGGTTAATAATTCGCCAAGAAATACTTACAAGACCAGAGATGGCAAGTGGGTCGCAGTCTCTACTTCTGCGCAATCAATTGCGGAGCGAGTAATGAATTTAGTCGGGCATCCCGAGGTCATCTCCGAGCCATGGTTTAAATCTGGTGGCGAGAGAGCAAAGCACGCGGAACTCCTCGATGGATATGTATCGGCATGGATTGCAGAACGTGATACCGCAGAAGTTGTGCTCGCATTTGAAGAGGCCGATGCTGCGGTTGCTCAGATTTACGATATTCGCGACATTATGCAAGACGAGCAATTCATAGCTCTGGACACAATAACTTCGATTGAAGATCCAACTTTAGGCCCAGTGCGAATGCAAAATGTTCTCTTTCGAATGAGTCAGACTCCTGGAGAAATTAAGTGGACTGGTCGCAAGTTAGGTGAAGATACAAATGAAGTGTTAGCCACAATTCTCGATTTACCGGCTGATGAAATTTCACAACTTGAAAAAGCTGGAATCATTAGCACCGGAAATAATTCTTAAATAATTAAAATTAATTGGTGCAGGCTATGCCGTCGCCATTGCTATCTAGATTATGCGGATCTTTCCCAATTACGGTTACCGGCGCTAAACCAAGTGCTTTTATATCTTTGCAATCTAAATCTGGCGGATAAAGTGGAATGCAACCAGCGTAATTGGGGTCGCATTTCGACGAAGCTACCGGAGGCGAGGTTGGCAATTTAACTTCAGTTCCAACTGACTTGTAAGTCGTAACTGCCTTGGTCGGAATGAGTTTAGTTCCGGGACAATCTTTCCAGAGTCCGATTTTGTAATACTTGGCATCTTGGGCAGCTTTTAATAGCGCAGCTGCATAGATTCCCTTTTCGCCTTGATAGAAATAAGGAGCTGCAGCTCCAAGTTTCACCATTTCAAGATTCACATTTAATTTTCCAACAAAAATATAACGAAGCGCCCGACCATAACGATCGTATGAGGCTGAGGCTGGATCGCTTTTTAGCGTAACGGTTCCGCTCTTTGATAGTAATGAAATCAAAGTTGCTTTTGCTTTATCGGCATAGCACTCCCCTGGCGCTAGCTCAGGGGTATCAATCTGCAGCAGTCGAACTTTCATGCCGTCGGCCAGAGTTACGGTATCGCCATCGTAAATTTTTATTATCCTAATAGCACCTTGAGCAGGGACAACTGAAATTGAGATTAGTGCTGCAACCAAAACAAAAAACTTTGACTTGCTCATCATGAGCAAATCTTAACTAGGTCGTATAAAAATAGATCTCTTCAGTGCCACTTGGCGCATCCCAGCCTTGGGCAAAACACCATTTACCTTTGTAATTTGCCATCCCACCCCACGCCAAAGTCGCATTTGTAGTGTATTCAATTGGGGTGAATGGATCAGAAATTTGATAACGAGCTTGGGCGCCCAAATGCTCATTCTTGTGGCTGTTGTACATAAAGTCTAAGACAAGGTTCCCACCATCGACTATCGCACATGCAACCTCATATATATGAGTACCCAGTGAAGTTGGCAGTGGCAAGTAATCCCTTGTTTCAAATTTCCAGTTGAGCATATCCGTGGAGCGACCAATGACTTTTTCTCCACCACAGCCTTCACTAATAAACATCAAATACTCACCATTTATTTTTGCGGCATTCCCGCTTGCGTCTCGCGGAATGACGGCCCCTTTGGCCCACAACTTTGAAACGGAATATGGGACAGCTAAACCTTTCTTTTCCCAAATTTCCAAATCGCTACTTAAAGCGTAGTTAATATCGACTGAAACTTCGCCGTAGGGCTTGTTGAATTCATTTATCTGTTCTGCTGTAGCAGCCCAGGCTCCGTTGTAAAACATAATGTATTTATTTTCGCCGTAGCAATAAACTTTAGGGTCTTCAACACTTAAAATTTCATTCTCTTGAGTTGGGTACATAATCGGATTGTTTGAACTCTCTTGCCATCCTGAACCTGGTGTGTAGATTGCTAACCCAATACGAGAGCCTAAAGATTCTTTTTTGACTGATGCTCGATAAAAAAGAAAGATCTTGTCATCTTTTGTTATAACTGATGGATTAAATATCGAGGACGAAGTCCAACCAATACCGGTTGGATCTGGCATTTGTGAGTACTTACGAAAAGTTAAGTCATCCCGCTTTTGAAATGGCCCAATGGCCCAGCTATTGTGACTCTCGTACTTCTCGATAAATTGACCTTCGGTAAGACCAGTTATCTCTTCCCGAATTTCCTGATTAAAGGCTTTAAGATAGTTCTCTTTCAATATTTCAATATAGGAACTCATATCTACCTCATTAATTCTCAAGTTATTTCAAGTACTCAAGTAAAGGGCTAACTTGATTATTAATCTAGTTTTACGCAGATTTACGTAGATGGCGTGCTCAATTTTTCCTCTTAATACGACAGACTTAAACCTATGAAGATGGAGGGAGAAGAATTACATAGTCTGCTCTCGCCATTGCGAAATTTAAGATTTCGAAGACTTTGGATATCCAGCCTTTTTTCCTCAATTAGCGGACAAATTTTCCCGATTTGCGCAACATTATTACTTTTGAAGGGCGATAAACCTGCCCTTGCTATCTCATTGCTTTTATCTTCACAAATAATTGCATACTTAATTTTTGCACCACTTGGAGGATTGCTAGCAGATCGAATATCGAGAATGAAACTAGTAAAGATCAGTCTTTTTCTTAGATTTTTAGCCGCTATTCAACTCTTATTTGGCCCCACTCCAGAAGTATCTCGATTAACAATTACTGTTTTTATCATGGGGATGATAGATGCTGGATCTTCTGGAGCCGGTGGCGCACTTCTTCCTGACATTATTGAAGTCAACGGATTGCAAGCTGCAAATGCACTTGGTGCTGTTACCGGAAGAGTGGCTTCGATTAGCGGGCCGGGGTTAGCAATCTTTCTCGTATCAACTACCTCGGCCAAAGTTGGCTTTAGCGTCACCGCAGCCGGAATGCTTCTAGCTTTAATTGCACTAACTAAGGTCAGTGCTCCACCCGTAAAGCATCATGAACGAGCTCATTTCCGAACCGAAATCCTAGCCGGTTATAAATTTGTAAAACAGACTAGATGGATGATGGCCGTCATGGTGATATTGGCTTTGCAAACATCGATTCTTTTTGGTGCGGAGATGGTTCTGCTGCCAATAATAAGTACCCGTGTATTTGAAACCGCAAAAATCTATCCGTTCGCGATCATGGCACTTAGTCTGGGCTCGCTTATTTCCGCAGCATTTGCTGCCAAATTTCATGCCAAGCAACCTGGAACAATGGCTTTCATTTCCTGGTCATTCCTAGTTTTCTTGATTATTGCCTTAATTTTCCCAATCTCACCTATATTCCTTGTAACTTGTTATTTCCTTGGCGGATTAGCAACTGAACCAATGGGTATTTTTTGGCGTACAGCTCTTCAAAAAAATGCACCAGAGGTAAGTCGTGCTCGGGTAATGAGCTTCGAATCAATGCTCTCAAGTGCTCTTATGCCAATTGGAGTTGGGCTGGCTGGCCCGCTATCTCATCTTTTTGGGGAAAAAATCTATCTTTCAATCTGCGCCATGATATTTCTTGCACTTGGAGCAATTGGTCTTATTTTTCCTGGTGTAAGAAGCTTTTCAAATCAAATTCCCGCTGAATAAAGTTGCAAGATCGTTATAACGTAATTTTACGTAATAGTGGTTTCTCTATTGCGCAATAGTCATTACCCCTCTACCTTGCAAAAAACATAAGTAAACGTTTACGTAGTTATTACGTTGTTTGCTCTGGGGAGGTGAAAATGGTTAGCACCAAAGCACTAGCTGCTGAATTAGGGGTTTCCATTGCAACTGTTTCTCGAGCATTAAACGGAAAACCTGGTCTCTCGCCCAATTTACGCAAGAAAATCTTGGCAGAAGCGGCTCTCAGACATACCGTAATTAACCCGGTTGCCCGAATGCTTGCCACTTCAAAAAGTGAAAGTGTTTGTTTTGCCGTTTATCACTTGGCTGGACCAGTCTCCAAAGATCCATTTTATTTTCCGATTCTGATGGGGTTAGAAGAAGAAACAAGGCAAGTAGGACTCCAATTAACAATCTCGGTAATTGGTGAGGAAGAAGTAAAAGATGCTGCTTCATGGCGAATAATCAGCGAACGTCGCGCTGATGGCGTAATCCTGAATGGGCCTTTTGTCCCTGCGAGTTTTATCTTAAAACTGCATTCGATGGGAATCCCCGTAGTTTTAATCGACAATTTCAACACTCATCTACCAGTTGATGCAGTTGTTGCAGCTGATCGAAGTGGCGCAAGCGAAGCTGCAAAACACATTATTTCGCAAGGACACAAAAAGGTGATGATTCTTTCGGGGCCAAAAGATTGGTATTCAAATGCGGAAAGATGTGCTGGATTCATATCGGCATTTACCACTAAAAATATGGATGCCCCAGAAATAATTTATGGTGAAGATACAACTTATGAAACTGGTGAAAAATTATTTAAGAAGGCAATTAAAAAGAATCCCACCGCAATAATTTCCGTAAATGATGCTCTGGCATTAGGAGCTATGGACGCTGCTTCAAGTATGGGTTACACAATTCCACGCGATATTAGTTTCACTGGTTTCGATGATATTGAGAGTGCACGCACTGCCAGAATTCCATTGACAACCGTATCGGTCCCTCGCGAATTTCTTGGTCGGGCCGCTGGCCGTCTCTTTTGGTCACGAATTGATGATCCTTCCGCTCCACGCCAACGAATTGAAATCGAGACAAATTTGATCATAAGAGAGTCCACGCAATCGGTTAAGAAGCGGGGCTAGAAGATTATGACTGATTTAGCCAAGCGATTTAGTAACAATCCGATAATTAGCCCAGCAGATGTTGCTCCAAGTGTGGCGAATTTTGAAGTTATCTGCGCTTTTAATCCTGGCGCCTTCGAATTTGAGGGAAAAGTTGGTTTAGTTTTACGGGTTGCCGAACGCCCTCCAGTACAAGATGGAAAGCTAGATTCAATTTCAATTTCTCCCGCAGGTACAGTAAGCGTCAATAGTTTTGAAGTGACTGATCCGAAAGTTGCGATTACTGACTCACGTGGTTTCACCTTTGATGGGCTGGAACATCTGACCACACTTTCACATTTTCGTCTGGCCTGGAGTCAAGATGGTGAAAAATTCGAAGTCGAAAAAGAGCCGATGTTGGTTGGTTCCAGTGAATATGAATCACTCGGAATTGAAGATACTCGAGTTACCCAGATTGGTGACACCTACTACCTGACTTACACCGCAGTTTCACATAATGGTTACGGCGTCGGAATGCAAAGTACGCAAGATTGGAAAACTTTTAAGGAATTCGGAATTGTAATTCCACCGTTCAATAAGGATGCAACTCTCTTCCCGGAAAAAATCGGTGGACTTTATCAAATGCTTCATCGCCCTACTGGAAGCGGTATCGGTGGCCCCTATATCTGGACGGCTTCTTCACCTGATTTAGTTAATTGGGGAAACCATAAATGCATTGCTAAAGCGCGACCAGGCATGTGGGACAGTGCGCGAATCGGAGCTGGCTCAGCACCCATCAGAACTAGCGAAGGTTGGCTTGAGATCTATCACGGTGCAGAGGAGTTACCGACTGGTCATCGCTACTGCATTGGGGCTCTCTTACTAGATCTAACTGACCCAACAAAAGTTATTGCCCGATCCGTTGAACCAATTATGCAACCCACTGAACCGTATGAGAAAGAGGGCTTTTACGGGAACGTGGTTTTCACAAATGGTCAAGTAGTTCGTGGTGATGAAATCCTCTTGTATTACGGAGCAGCTGATTCGTATACATGTGGAGCCCGCTTATCGATAACAGAAATTCTCAACTCCTTAAAGAGTTGAGATAACGAACGCGACTAAAACCTTTGAGGCAATCGCCGACTGAGGTCTAAGCAAGAGAGGGAATAAATGAACAAGAGAAAGAAATGGCTTGTAGGCAGCGTAGCGTTTGCAATGGCTGCTGTTGTCCTACAGGCACCACTAGCACAATCGGCAGTTCCGACAGTTACTGTCGTTATGCCAACACAATGGAAGGCTGCATTTGAGCCGGAAATTAATGCATTTAACAAGAGCAGTACTACGGTAAATATCGTTGTTAACTGGGGTGGAGCGCAAGATCAATTGATCGCTGCCAATAAATCTCCAGACATTATCAACACCGGTGATCTCTTCGTTGCAGCACAGAAGAATCTTCTTGTTGACCTCACACCATATATTGCAAAAGATAAGACTATTGACATTCGCGATTTCTATCCATCGCTTCTTAGCGCCGTTAAATTCCAAGGACGTCAATTAGCTTTGCCATATCGTTTTAATGTTGGATTGTTGTATTACAACAAGACATTGTTTGATTCATCAAACGTTGCTTACCCAACTGCAAAGTGGACGCAGAAAGATCTAATAGCAGCCGGCCAGAAATTAACTAAAACTGGTTCCCAATGGGGCGTTGCATCAACACCAGGTTGGTGGGGCGAATGGCTAATTCACGTACGCCAAGCTGGCGGCGAATGGCTACAAGATGGTGCAGTTGCACTTGATAGCCCAGAGGCTGTTACAGGCTTAACTTTCTTCCGCGACAAAGTCACTAAGTACAAAATGTCTCCGGGACCTAAAGATGATTCACTTGGTGGTTTCTCAGGTGGAAAAACTGCAATTGAGTATGGCGGACACACAGGAAACTGGCCTTCATATAATGCAGTTTCAACTCTAAAGTGGGATATCCAAGTACTTCCAAAGGGTGCTAAGACTTCTAAAGGTGCAGAACTAGCACTAGAAGCTTGGGGTGTATCTGCAAAGACTGCTAACCCACAGGCTGCTTACGAAGCAGTTAAATTCTTAACATCAGCTAAGTTCTTAACTGTTCAGTGGAATGAATTGCGCCTCCCACCAACACGTCAATCTGTTGCGAAGGCAGCGTTGGCAGTGCCAATGGCAAAGCGTTCTTCACCTCAGAATCTTGAAGCTCTATTCGGTGGAATCGCAACTGGTATGACACTTCCTAGAACAATTCCTTTCATTAAGGTAACTCAGGAAGTTGTGCAACCT
>Ga0304729_1002422_pt1 | contig 11169 bp, 10 predicted proteins | sample C_131016_MF_Meta_FD_190475 | JGI IMG/M metagenome (GOLD analysis project Ga0304729, IMG submission 190475) | Freshwater microbial communities from Lake Croche, Canada to study carbon cycling - C_131016_MF_MetaG (v2) (version 2) | ecosystem: Environmental > Aquatic > Freshwater > Lake | place... | reverse complement strand
CGCGGTCAAGCCGTGGCTGTAGCGGCTGAGCAAGCTCAAACCACTCAAGCTGCCACCGCGCCCCCTGCCGCCCCAGATGCTGCGGCGCTGCCGCAAGCGCAGCAGCTTGCGCCTTCACCCGGTGAGGCAGCCCCGGATCTGCAAGATCCGGATACGGCCCAAGGCACAGATGAGCCCGCCCAAGCCGTGCCGGCCCCTGCGGCTGTCAGCCCAGTGAAACCTGCACGCCCAGTGGTGGCTGTGCGGGGTGATGACCGACCTGGCCAGAAAAAAACCGAGCAAGCGCCTGCGGGCCGAGGCGGCAAGTTTGGCGAGCGCCGCGAAGGCGCGCGTGACGGCCGTGCGTCTGATAAGGGGCCTCGCTCAGGTGATCGTTTTGCCGACCGCGGCGATCGTTTCGAGCGTGTTGACCGTGGCCCCCGTCTGGGGGATGCCGCCTTCCGTGCGCAGCGTGATGCGCTGGAACAAGCGGAGATGACTTTGCGCAAATTGGCTTCGCAAGCGCACGGGGAAACCTTGGGCCATTTGTTGTTGGCCTGGGAAACCCGTCAGGCAGATGCTTTGCCTTCAGCGCAAGAGTTTGGCAAAGCTGTCAACGCAGCAGCACGCACCGCATGGGCGCAGTCGGTCAGCCAAGCCCCGCAAGGCACAGCACAGAATGCGTTGCTGCGCCTGGAAATGGCCGCCGAAGTGCCAACGCCAGCTGAATTCCTGAACGAGCGACGGGGTTTGCAGCTGCAGTTGCTGACCAAGCGCAACGAACCGGGCCCATCGGAGACTTGGCGTCAAGATGTGACCGCTGTGTTGGCCTGTGCGCACGATGGCGCATCTGCGCGCAGGTTGCAAAACGTGCTCAAACAGTTGCTCAAGCGCTGAGATCAGCTCAGGTTGATGCGCTGGTGGTGACCGCTGGCGTTCAATTGAAGGACCTGCGCTCTGGGCGGCGTGGCCTGCATATCCCAGTCACTCAAGACAATGCGTTCCATTTGCTGGGGGCCTGCGGCAGAAAGCAGGTGACTGGCGGGTTGGTGGGTGTGACCGTGAATCAATTGACGTGAAGGGGTTGGGGCCAACCAAGCCAGGCATGCAGCGGCATCTGCGTCGGCATACGACGCGGCGATGCTTTTGCGCGCTTCGCTTTCGGCCCGCAGGCCCCTTGCCAAGGCCTGTCGCTCGGCCAAGGGCTTGCTTGTGAAATGCTGGATCCAGCCCGGTGAGCGCACTTGCTGGCGAAAGGCCTGGTATTCAATGTCTTCGGTACACAAGGCATCGCCATGGCTGAGCAGCCAAGACGTGTTGCCCAAGGTCAGCAGGGTGGGGTCTTGCAAACCATGTGCATGACAAGAATGCACAAAAGCGGGGCCCATCAAGAAGTCTCGATTGCCGTGCATCAGTCCCAAATAAAGGCGTTCCCCAGCGCCGCGAAGCACCTGGGCGCAAGACTGCAGGAAAGGGGATGCAGGCACTTCATCGTCACCCACCCAGACCTCGAACAAATCACCCAGAATCAGCACCGCATCAGCGGTTGTTTCGGCCATGTAACTTTGCCATGCAGCCAAGGTGGCAGGTGCATTGGCTTGCAAATGCAGGTCTGAAATCAAATCGACCGTGCGCCAATTCGCAGGTGCCTGCAGCTGCGAGAGGGGAGGCACGGCCACCGGCATGTTCCAGGCGAGTTTAGATCGCCACAGCTTTTTCGATGACCACGTCTTCCAGGGGGACGTCGTCGTGAAAACCTTTGCGGCCCGTGGGCACAGCTTTGATCAGGTCCACGATGTCAGCGCCCTGGGTGACTTTGCCAAACACGGCGTAACCCCAACCTTGCAATGAAGGCGCAGTGTGGTTCAAAAATTCGTTGTCGGCCACATTGATGAAAAACTGCGCCGTGGCCGAGTGGGGCGCTTGGGTGCGGGCCATGGCCAGCGTGTAATTGTTATTTTTGAGGCCGTTGTTGGCTTCGTTGTCGATGGGCGCATCACTGGGTTTTTGCGTCATACCGGGCTCAAAACCACCGCCTTGCACCATGAAGCCGGGGATCACACGGTGAAAAACCGTGTTGTTGTAATGACCTTTTTCGACATAGTGCAAAAAATTGGCCGTGCTTTTGGGGGCATTTTCAGCGTCCAATTCAATGGTGATGATGCCCAGACCTGTGATGTGCAGTTCGACTTGAGGATTGCTCATGGTGTTTTCAAAAGAGTGATGGAGTTGATGATGACCGGCGTTTTGGGGACGTCGGAGGGAAAGGGGCCACCGGCTCCGGTGGGGGTGGACTTGATTTTTTGAACCACCTCCATCCCAGAGACGACTTTGCCAAAAACGGTATAACCAAAAAGCTGTGCGGAATTGAGCAAATTGGCACGAGGCACGTTGTCATAAACACGGCCTTGGAATTCAAAGCGTTTGACCGGGTCACCTTCGGGTATGAGGGTCGGGTCCAAAGAAGCATTGTCAGCAACGTTGATGAAAAACTGCGCTGTGGCCGATTGGGGATCGTTGGTGCGGGCCATGGCCAGCGTGCCGACTTGATTCTTCAGGCCCGCGGCCAGGCTTTCGCGACCTTCATGGGCCACGGGTGGCCGTGTTTTGCGCTCTTTGTATTGCGCATCATATCCACCGCCTTGCACCATGAAGTTGCTGATCACCCGATGAAAAACCGTGTTGTCGTAGTGCTTGTCTTTGACATATTGCAAAAAGTTGGCCACGGTTTTGGGGGCTTTGGCCGGATACAACTCGGCCACGATGTCGCCTTCAGAAGTGGCAATTTTGATGCGCACGGCCTCCTCGGACTGGGCATTGGACTGCAGTAGCGTCAAGGATAGGAGTGCCGCCAGGCACAAAGATTTGAATGTCATAGAGCAAGCAGTGTCAGGGTTTAAGGGGTTGCAGCACAGGGTCAAGCAGTTTGATTTTGCTGTCCAAGCGCAGTGTCACCAAGGGGCTTTGTCCGGGCAGGGTCTTGGCTTTGAGGTAAGTCTCACGCGCCAATGCGATATGCACATCGCCCATGTTTTCCAGGGCCAGTCCGTAATCCGGTCGTGCCCGAATGGCCAGGCTCAGGGCACTCAGGGCTTTGTCCAAAGCATGTTCCTGCGCATAAAGCGCCGCCAAATTGTTGTAGGGCTCGGGCAGTTCAGGAAACTCTTGTGTCAAGGCTTCCAGTGTTGCTTGGGCCAGGCTGGTTTGTCCTTGGGCTGCCAAGATTTGGCTCAGCATCAAGCGCATCTGAGGGTCACTGGGTTGCTTGTCCAGGTGACGGTTGATCATGTTTTGGGCGGTTTGAAGTTGCCCGGATGTGATTTTTTCATTGACTTCGGCATACACATCGGCCTTTGCCCAAGACCACACGAGCAAGAGCGACAGAAAAAACCCTGTGCGCACCACGCGCCATCCTTTGAAGGTCAGCGACTGCAACGAGAAAGCATGACGCGAAAGGTGAAACATGTGTGCAGTTCAAGTGCGGTGCAGGCCATGGGCAGATCCAGGCGGATGAAAAAACAACCCCGTCTGCGCGGTTCGGGGCCTTATACTGAAGGAAATTGTAGCGGAGGGCAAGGGCAATGCCTTGGCCGAACGAGTCCAGTCAGCGTTGCCTCATGGCAGAGGCCGCATTTTTTCATCCTTAGTCAGTGGTTTTTTTGTTTTCATGAGCTTGCGCATTTACAACACGCTCTCGCGTGATCTTGTTGATTTCACCCCCTCTGAACCAGGTCATGTGCGCATGTATGTGTGTGGCATGACGGTGTATGACTTGTGCCATTTGGGCCATGCGCGGTCCATGGTGGCGTTTGACCTTGTGCAGCGATGGCTCAAAGCCTGTGGCATGAAGGTTACCTATGTGCGTAATGTGACTGACATCGACGACAAGATCATCAAACGGGCCGTAGAAAACGGCGAGACGATCCGCAGCTTGACCGACCGCATGATCAGTGCCTTGCACGAAGACGCAGACGCCTTGGGCATTGAACGGCCCCAGTTCGAGCCCCGCGCCACCGATTACGTGCCGCAGATGCTCTCTTTGATCAGCGTCTTGCAGCAAAAAGGCCTCGCCTATTCATCGGGCGATGGTGATGTGAACTTTTCCGTTCGTAAATTTCCGGGTTACGGGAAGTTGTCAGGCAAGTCCCTGGACGACTTGCATGCCGGTGAGCGCGTGGCTGTGAATACCCAAGAGGGCGGGAAAGACGATCCTCTGGACTTTGTACTTTGGAAGTCTGCCAAGCCCACTGAACCACAGGACGTCAAGTGGGCCAGCCCCTTTGGTGTTGGGCGCCCTGGGTGGCATATTGAGTGCTCGGCCATGAGCTGCGAGCTGTTGGGTGAGACTTTTGACATTCATGGCGGCGGCGCAGACTTGCAGTTTCCGCACCACGAAAACGAGATCGCCCAGTCTGAAGGTGCCAGTGGTAAACCCTTGGCCAAGGTTTGGATGCACAACGGTTTCATCAACATTGACAATGAAAAGATGTCCAAGAGCTTGGGCAACTTTTTCACCATCCGCGACGTGCTCAAAGCCTTTGATGCCGAAACGGTGCGTTTCTTTGTGGTGCGCAGTCATTACCGCAGTCCCTTGAATTATTCAGATGTGCACTTGAACGATGCACGGGGTGCCTTGAAACGCCTGTACACCGCTTTGCAAGGCGCGGTCGCCGAACCGGTGACCATCGATTGGGCCGACCCGTTTGCCGCCCGTTTTCAGGCCGCCATGAACGAGGACTTTGGCACACCCGAGGCGGTCGCTGTGTTGTTCGATCTGGCCAGTGAGGTCAACCGCAGTCATTCTTCTCGCTTGGCGGGATTGCTCAAAGCACTGGGCGCAGTGCTGGGCTTATTGCAAGCCGATCCACAGCGCTTTTTGCAGTCCGGCAGTGCGCTGGACGATGCCGCGATCCAACTTCAAATCCAAGCCCGGGCCTTGGCCAAGCAGTCCAAAAATTTCGCTGAAGCCGACCGCATTCGCCATGATCTCCTGGCGCAAGGCATTGTGCTGAAAGATGCGGCCAGTGGAACGACTTGGGAGTCTGCGCAATGAAGGCGCCGGAGCCCCTCATTGTGACGCCCGATTATTGGGCGCAGGCCTGCCAGCACCTGATCAAAAAAGACCGGGTGATGAAGCGCTTGATCCCGCAGTTGGGTGATGCCTGCCTGCAATCGCGGGGAGATGCTTTCGTGACCTTGGCGCGCAGCATTGTGGGGCAACAAATTTCGGTGAAAGCAGCCCAAACGGTGTGGGAGCGGTTTTCGGCACTGCCAAAAAAAATGAGCCCCGCCTATGTGCTCAAACTCAAAGTGGACGACATGCGTGCGGCAGGCTTGTCTGTTCGCAAGGTGGAATATCTGGTGGATTTGGCGCTGCATTTTTCTTCCAAGCAGGTGATGGAGTCGCAATGGGCGGGCATGGAAGACGTCGCCATCATTGACGAATTGGTCGCGATCAGGGGCATTGGCCGCTGGACGGCTGAGATGTTCTTGATCTTTTACCTGATGCGCCCCAATGTGTTGCCGCTGGACGATGTGGGTTTGATCAATGGCATCAGCCGCAATTACTTTTCGGGCGAACCTGTCAGCCGCAGCGACGCACGCGAGGTTGCACAAGCTTGGCAGCCGTATTGCACGGTGGCCACTTGGTATATTTGGCGGTCGCTTGACCCCGTTCCTGTGGCGTATTGACCTGCCACGTCTTGTATTGTGAATGGCGATGCCTGACAAGGCGGCGCATAAAAAGAGGAGAACCCCTTGGTCAAACGCATGTTTCTCGATTTTGAGCAGTCTGTTGCCGAACTCGAAGCCAAGATTGAAGAGTTACGGTATGTGCAAACCGAATCGGCGGTGGATATTTCGGAAGAAATTGACCAGCTGAGCAAAAAAAGCCTGCAACTCACCAAAGATATTTACAGCGATCTGACGCCTTGGCAAATCACCAAAATTGCGCGTCATCCCGAGCGGCCTTACACGCTCGATTATGTGAACGACATCTTCACGGATTTTGTGGAGATGCATGGTGACCGGCATTTTGCAGATGATTTGTCTATCGTTGGCGGCTTGGCACGCTTTAACGGCCAGGCGTGCATGGTGATTGGCCATCAAAAAGGGCGCGATACCAAGGAGCGTACTTTGCGCAACTTTGGCATGTGCAAGCCTGAGGGTTACCGCAAAGCCTTGCGTTTGATGAAGACAGCTGAAAAATTCAAATTGCCGATATTCACCTTTGTCGATACGCCAGGCGCATACCCGGGTATTGATGCCGAAGAACGAGGCCAGTCGGAGGCGATTGGGCGCAATATTTTCGAAATGGCGCAGCTCGAAGTGCCCATCATCACCACCATCATTGGCGAAGGAGGCTCTGGTGGTGCCTTGGCCATTTCAGTGGGCGACGTTGTGCTGATGCTGCAGTATGCGGTGTATTCGGTGATCAGTCCGGAAGGCTGTGCATCCATTTTGTGGAAAACCGCAGACAAAGCCGAAGAGGCTGCGGAGGCATTAGGCATCACTGCGCATCGCCTGAAGGCCTTGAATCTGGTGGACAAAATTGTCAGTGAGCCTGTGGGCGGCGCCCACCGTGACCCGGCCCAAATGGCGGCCTTTTTGAAGCGCGCTTTGGCCGACGCTTGGCGACAGGTGACGGATCTGACAGTGCAAAACTTGGTCGAACGCCGCTATGAGCGACTGAACAGTTATGGCCGTTTCACAGACACCAAAGCGGGCAAATAAGCGGCCGCGCAAGCTCAAGGGCATGCCCCTTTGTTGTGCGCTATGACGGTTTCTTTGCCGCAAGCCTTGGCGTCTTTTCAGCCCAGCTGGCCTTTGGCTGTTGCGCTCAGTGGCGGCGCCGATTCCACCGCCTTGTTCGTGGCGTGCGTACAGCGTTGGCCGGGTCAGATCAGGGCCGTTCATATCAACCATGGTTTGCAAACAGCAGCCACCCAGTTTGAGGCGCATTGTCGTGCGCTGTGCGCGCAATGGGTGACTCCTTTGGTTGTGATTTCGGTTAACGCGCAACCAACGCAAGGTCAAAGTCCTGAAGATGCGGCACGCATTGCGCGCTACGCCGCATTGGCACAAGCGGTGGCATCCGATCCGGTGCTGCAGGGCGTGCAGGATTTGGCGCTTGCGCAGCACGCTGACGATCAGGCAGAGACTTTGTTGCTGGCCTTGTCCCGTGGCGCGGGTTTGCCCGGTTTGGCGAGCATGCCCGCATCTTGGCGGCGGGATAACTTGCAATGGCATCGGCCTTTGCTGCGGGTGGCGGGAGCGGATGTGCGCAGCTGGCTGAGCGCGCAAGATGTGGCCTGGGTAGAAGACCCCACCAATCAAGACCCGCGTTACACCCGCAATCGGATTCGTGCCCAGATGTTGCCGGCCTTGGATGCCACGTTCATGGGTTGGCGAGACACCTTGGCGCGCAGCGCAAGCCACTGTGCCCAGGCGCAAGAAGTTTTGAATGAATTGGCCCAGATGGACTTGCTTGCAACGGGCGTGCCGCCCCGCATCCTGGCCTTGCAAGCCTTGAGTCATGCCCGGCGTGTGAATCTCTTGCGTTATTGGCTGCGGCAATACCACCACACCGCACCCAGTACCGCTCAGCTGGAGGCCTTGGAGCCCCAAATTTTGGCGTGCACCACACGCGGGCACCAGCTGCACCTCAAAGTGGGTGCCGGTTACCTGGAGCGCCGCGGTGAAGCGCTCCAATGGCGGCCCCAAGCTTGATGTGAGGCGCTGTTCGGGGCGTGTCAACCGCTACAATAGCGGGTTTAGTTGCAGTTCAATACAAACAATGGCTTTGATCGTACACAAATACGGCGGCACCTCCATGGGGTCCACCGAGCGCATAAGCAATGTGGCCAAACGCGTCGCCAAATGGGCGCGCGCAGGCCATCAGATGGTTGTAGTGCCCAGCGCCATGAGTGGCGAAACCAATCGCTTATTGGGTTTGGCCAAAGAGCTGGCGCCCTCCAAAATGGATGCCGCTTACCAACGAGAGCTTGACGCCTTGGCCGCCACTGGCGAGCAGGTATCGAGTGCCTTGCTGGCCATTGCTTTGCAGGCTCAAGGCATGCCGTCAATCAGTTATGCCGGCTGGCAAGTGCCCATCAAGACAAATGATGCATACACCAAAGCCCGTATCGAGTCGATTGACGACGCACGGGTGCGCGCCGACCTGGAGGCTGGCAAAGTCGTCATCGTCACCGGTTTTCAAGGTGTGGACGACCACGGCCACATCACAACACTGGGTCGCGGCGGCTCGGACACCTCTGCCGTTGCGGTGGCTGCTGCCCTGAAAGCCCAAGAGTGCCTGATTTATACCGATGTGGACGGTGTGTACACCACCGACCCTCGTGTGGTGCCCGAAGCCCGTCGCCTGCTCACGGTCAGCTTTGAGGAGATGCTGGAGATGGCCTCAATGGGCTCCAAAGTTTTGCAAATTCGCTCTGTCGAATTTGCCGGCAAATACAAAGTGCCCATGCGCGTGCTGTCGAGCTTTACGCCTTGGGATATTGACATTCACGAAGAAGCCAAATCAGGCACATTGATCACTTTTGAGGAAGATGAACAAATGGAACAAGCCATTGTTTCCGGTATCGCATTCAACCGCGACGAAGCCAAAATTTCAGTGTTGGGCGTACCCGACAAACCCGGCATTGCCTACCAAATTTTGGGCGCCGTGGCCGATGCCAACATCGAAGTCGATGTGATCATCCAGAACCTGAGCAAAGATGGCAAGACCGACTTCAGTTTCACGGTGCATCGCAATGACTACGCCAAAACGATTGACTTGCTCAAAGAGAAAGTCTTGCCTTCTTTGGGTGCTACCGAAGTTTCAGGTGACGCCAAAATCTGCAAAGTTTCCATCGTGGGTATTGGCATGCGCAGCCATGTGGGCGTGGCCAGCAAAATGTTCCGCTGCTTGAGTGAAGAAGGCATCAACATTCAGATGATTTCGACCTCCGAGATCAAAACCTCGGTGGTCATCGATGAGAAATACATGGAGCTGGCCGTGCGCGCCTTGCACAAAGCCTTCGATTTAGACCAAGCCTGAGCTATAATTTATTTCGCCAGGAAACGTGACCGAGTGGCCGAAGGTGCTCCCCTGCTAAGGGAGTATGGGGTGTAGAGCCTCATCGAGGGTTCGAATCCCTCCGTTTCCGCCAAGCACCTAGCAAAGACGCGCCTTCGGGCGCGTTTTTCGTTTATACATACCATTAAACATACCAATAAATTTCGCCTTGCATGCCACGGATTGGTGCTAATGTCGTTTTGAGTTTGGCTGTCGCATTTGATGGGGGGTACCAATTCAAAAACCATCCCAGCCAGACCCCACCGTACCCCCAGCCCCACTTTTGCTAGAAGGGACTCCTGCGCAACTATGCATACTGTGTTGCTCAAATGATTGCCCTTCAGGCGTTCCCCTTTCGTTTGCGAAGCGCCTGATCGGGGGGTATATAAAAAAATTCTGAGAAAAATTGCGAACATTCTCAATGTTCTAATATCCATATTGCACTAACCATCACTCATGTTCCTGCGCCTTTTCATCCTCCTCTCGGTCGTTTTCAGTAACGTCAGCCTTGCGCAGCTCAAAGAAAATCGTGTTGCGCTGGTCGTGGGCAACAGCGCCTATAAATCTGCCCCTTTGCGGAACCCTACCAATGACGCAAAAGACATGGCCGCCAAACTCAAAGGCATGGGCTTTACGGTCATTGAGCGCAGCAACCTGAGCGTCAAACAAATCGGTAGCACCCTGCGAGAGTTCCGCTCCAAGCTAACGCCGGGTAGCGTGGCGCTCGTCTTCTATGCAGGACACGGGGTACAGATCAAAGGCGAAAACTACCTGCCTGCTGTGGACGCAGACATCAGTGGTGAAGAAGATGTACCAACCCAAAGCCTTGCGATGCGCCAGATCATGGATGTGCTTGAAGAAGCCAAAACCCGGTTGAACTTGGTGTTCTTGGATGCGTGCCGTAATAACCCTTACGCCCGCAGTTTCAGGTCTGCGTCAGATGGCTTGAATCGTGTCAATGCACCGTCAGGTACGTTGATCTCCTTTGCAACGCGCCCGGGGAGTGTGGCCGCCGACGGAACTGGCCGTAACGGTCTCTACACAGGCGCTCTGCTTGAGCAGATGAACAACCAAAGCCAGCCAATTGAGCAGGTGCTGAAGAAGGTAGTGAGTCAGGTTAAGTCCGCCTCCAAGAGCCAGCAAGAGCCTTGGATGGAGGGCAGCATAGAGGGTGAATTTTGTTTTGGTGAGTGCGGTAAACAATTGGCCCAAAGTGGAGTAAGTGATGACCGCGCATTGTGGGAGTCGGTAAAGGACAGCCGTGACATTATTGAACTAACAGCTTATCTAAATAAATTTCCGCAAGGTCTATTCGCTGAGGTGGCTCACAACAGAATCTCAGCATACAGAATCGTCGATTCCAGTGTCATTTCATCTCAGACCGTAGCACCAGTTTTACCTAAGCCAATCCTTAAATTTGGAAATGTCAGCTTTGAAAAAATAGAAGGCTACCTTGAGGTTTCAGAAATTGAAGCACGCACCGTCAATATTAGTTCTACCCTTAGGGTGGGGGATCGTATCGTTGGGTGTGTCAGAGACTTTACAAGTGCCGCTTATAGAGTTTATGCTCTTGAAGACCTTAAGAAATGTTTGGTCAGTAATAGGGATTCAAAGTCATCCAGTCAGTATATTTTTCGAGTACTCAGACAAGGGCAGCAAGAAGTTGGTTCAATTATTTTCTGACTGCCGCCCCAATAAACCTGTAGTGTCTTAACAATGCAGCTAAGAACTCCATTTATGAGAAGCATTGCACGGGTATGTTTTTTTGCCTGCCTGCTCGTTATTCTCCCGGCGCACGCAAAGCGCGTTGCCTTGGTCATTGGTAACGACAACTACAGAACAGTCACTAAGCTTCAAAAAGCCGGTAACGATGCCACTGCAATGGCTCGAGAACTCAAGGCTGCGGGGTTTGCTGTTCAATTGCATAAAGACTTGAACTACCGGGGCATGGTCAAGGCTGTTGAGACCTTATCCAACAGCATCACGGGTGGGGATGAGGTGGTTGTGTTCTACGCTGGGCATGGGGTACAAATTAAGAACGGCAGTTACCTCTTGCCCACAGACATTGAAGCCAGTAGCGAAAGCGAAGTTGAGAAGACCGCCTACGAACTCAA
>Ga0304729_1002421_pt1 | contig 11172 bp, 7 predicted proteins | sample C_131016_MF_Meta_FD_190475 | JGI IMG/M metagenome (GOLD analysis project Ga0304729, IMG submission 190475) | Freshwater microbial communities from Lake Croche, Canada to study carbon cycling - C_131016_MF_MetaG (v2) (version 2) | ecosystem: Environmental > Aquatic > Freshwater > Lake | place... | reverse complement strand
GCCGGAAATAAAGAACGCCTAGCCCATGTCGATGATGAGGGTGTCACTTTTAAATCTCACCTAGATGGATCCATGCATCGCTTTACTCCCGAAATTTCAATGCAGGTGCAGCACAACATTGGCGCTGACATCATGTTCGCCTTTGATGAGTGCACGACCTTGCACAACACCCGTCCTTATCAAGAGCTGGCAATGGATCGCACGTTGGCCTGGGCCGTGCGTTGTTTAGATGAACACAAGCGACTTACTGAGGAGCGAATTACTAAGCCCTACCAAGCCCTTTTCGGGGTAATCCAAGGGGCGCAATATGAAGATCTGCGCAAGAAAGCCGCCGGTGATTTAGGTGGCCTTGAATCATCGGGCCAGAGCTTTGATGGTTTTGGAATTGGCGGTGCCTTAGATAAGCAATCACTGGGCACAATCGTTTCCTGGGTCAATGGCGTGCTGCCTGAAAATAAACCTAAACATTTGTTGGGTATCGGCGCCCCTGAAGATCTCTTTGTGGGGGTTGAAAATGGAATCGATACATTCGATTGCGTTTTAGCCTCACGAATTGCACGCACAAGTGCGGTGTACACGATGGAAGGGCGTTTTAACCTCTCTAATAGCGGTTATAAGCGCGATTTCACGGCCATAGACGATGAATGTGACTGTTACACGTGTACGCACTACACACGGGCTTATATGCACCATGTATTCCGCGGTAAGGAAATCATTGCTGCAACCCTTGCAACCATTCATAACGAGCGATTTATCGTGCGCCTAGTTGATCAGATGCGCCAAGCTTTACTGGATGGAAATTTTGCCGATATGAAAGCGGATTTTCTCGGCCGATATCTGCACCGCAGTGGCCAATCCAGAGACTAAAACTAGGAAACCACTTTCGGCAAATTCCAATTATATTTAATCGATATTTCACGGACTAAAACTACGGTCAGGCCAGCAATTATCGCGGTGGCCACTTCACTCAGATTCAACTCAGACATCACTAAATAAACCAGAGCACCAGCTAAGGCACTCGTTCCCACAGTTTCGCGGTGAAGTAAAACTGGCTGCACTTGGCACAAAATATCTCTAAAAAGACCCCCTGCCACGGCGCCAACAATGGCTAATACAAGGGCGGCAAGAACTGGGGCTTTTTCGGTCAAGGCAAACTGGGCGCTGGAAACTGTTGCAACACCTAATCCCAATGTATCTAGCGATAGTGCAAAGCGACCGACCTGCTGTTTTTGCCCAATGGCAATTGTTATTAGGACTGCCGCAATGACGGGGAAAAATAACCACGGGTGCAAAATCCACGGCGGGCGTTGTCCCATAAAGAGATTGCGCAATGTTCCACCGGATACCGATGCGATGGCTGCGATAAATAAAATTCCGCCGTAGTCCAACCCTTTATTTGCTGCAACTCTGGCACCGACTAAAGCAAAGGCAAAAGTAGATACAAGATCTAAGCCATAAACCAGTAGCTCTAGATCCATCTATAACTAATTTTTAGCCGCTAGACGAGCCTCACGACGCTTGCGTTGTTCCTTTGGATCTGGCACTGGAACCGCTGAAATCAAGCGACGTGTGTAATCGTTTTGTGGGTTGAGCAAGATGGCATCGCGATCGCCCTCTTCAACGAGCAAACCATTTTGCATCACGGCAATTCGGTGAGACAAGATATCTACGACCGCTAAATCGTGGCTGATGAATAGGCAGGCAAACTTCAACTTCTCTTGTAGCTCTTGAAGCAAGTCAAGGAAACGGGCCTGTACTGAAACATCCAGCGCAGATGTTGGTTCATCGGCAATCAACAAATCTGGAGTCAGCGCAAGTGCACGGGCAATACCCACGCGCTGGCGCTGTCCGCCTGAAAGTTCATGCGGATAACGGTTGCGATAACTGCGCGGCAGTTCCACTTGATCCAATAGATCTTCAATCATGTGAGCTAGCGCTTCGCCTTTAGCTATGCCGGCTAGGAAAATTGGCTCGCCAATTGATTCACCAATGGGCAAACGTGGATTGAGCGAGCTAGCTGGATCTTGGAAAACAATTCCGGTGTGACGGCGAATCGATCGCAGATCTTTTTGGCTGGCATGGCTAATATCTTTGCCAACAATTTCAATTGTTCCGGCCTTGATTGGCAATAAACCAATGGAGGCACGGCCAACCGTTGTTTTACCTGAACCAGATTCACCTACCAGGCCAACGATTTCACCTGGGTAAATTTCTAGGTTGAAATTCTTTACGGCAGTAAATGCTGGAATACGTCCACGCTTTGGATACTCGATAGTGACATCAGTTAATTTCAAGACTGGCGCAGGCTTAGCTTTTTCAGAATAAGGCAAAGCACGCTTTTTACTTGAACCCAGCTTTGGAACTGCGCCCAGCAACTGAATTGTGTACGGATGCTGTGGCTTATTGAAAATTTGATCCGCAGTTCCTTTTTCAACGGTGATGCCATCTTTCATAACCAAGATTTCATCGGCCATATCGGCAACTACACCCATATCGTGAGTAATCAACAAAATCGCTGAGTTAAGTTTGTCTTTAAGTCCGCGCATTAAATCTAGAATTTCGGCTTGAACAGTTACATCCAACGCAGTTGTTGGTTCATCGGCAACTAGCAAACCCGGATCACATGCCAGAGCTTGGGCGATCATTGCGCGCTGGCGCTGTCCGCCAGAAAGTTGGTGGGGATACTTGTTAATAGATTTTTCAGGATCTGGAATATCTACCAAGGTGATGAGTTCAAGGGCGCGGGCATGTGCCTGCTTAGGGCCCATATCAAAGTGGTTACGCAAAGTTTCAACAATCTGGAAACCAATTGTGTAGACCGGATTCAATGCCGTCATTGGCTCCTGGAAAATGTACGCAACTTCTTTACCGCGGAATTTACGTAAAGTTACCGCTTTAGCATTGAGCATCTCTTGATCTTTAACTTTTACCGATCCACTCATGCGAGCATTTGATGCCAAAAGTGACATAAGCCCAAGTGCAGTCGTTGATTTTCCAGAACCAGATTCACCGACAATGGCCGTTACTTTCCCTGGCTCAAGTTCAAGATTCATCCCAATAACTGCTGGGTACCAGACACCATCCACCCAAAAATCGACATTGAAATCCTTGATATCTAAAATTGGATTACTCATTGCGATGCCTCCGAGTGTGAGAAAATTATTGAATGACTAACCTCGAGAAGTTCCGACCCACAAGTGCACTTGTCTCGGGCTGGACGCTCATAGCCTTTTTGACCGGCTTCATCATCGAAACAGGAATCTACGGTGGAAATCTTCTCGCCGTCAGCGCCACATGTGCAACTGGAATACTTAGTTCCTACCTGCTTTTCATCAAGCCTTACGTTTTTATCTTTGATGAAGGAATCAAGATTATTAACCCAACCAAAAACATCACTGCTAGTTGGGATCTGGTTGAAGAGATCGAAACTAAGTTCAGTATGTCCGTTCTGATCCGCGGTCAAGTTTTCTACGCGTGGGCTGCTCCAGCTCCGGGACGTAGTCACAGTCGTCGAATGCACAAGAGCGACTTTGGTCCCGGTCTGCACGTTAACGCGCGACGTCTTGCTGACTCTCCGGGTAGTGACTCGGGAGTGTGTGCCTACATTGCCCGTTTGCGACTCAAAGCGTTTGTTCCCAATGGCGACAGTACTTTCACTGTTGAGCGAAGTTACTTGTACGTGTACGCCATTATCGGTTGCGCCGTTATTAGCGTATTGAGTTTTATCCTCTAAATTAATCATTGGCTTGAGCTAACTTTCTAGCTATTGCGGAATCTTGACGCTCTTTTTTAGAGATACGACGGCGTTGGCGCGGATCGAAAGCATCACGCAAACCATCACCAATAAAGTTAATACTTAATGCAATCGAGATAATAAATAAGCCCGGGAACCAGAAGAGCCAAGGACGTGTAGTGAAAGCATCCTGATATTTGCTGATGAGCAAGCCAAGTGAGACATCGGGTTCAACAACACCAAAACCAATGTAGCTCAAGGCAGTTTCTAGCAAAATTGCACCTGACATCAACAAGGTCACGGAGACGATAATTACACCGACTGCATTGGGCAGGATGTGCTTGAAAATGATGCGTCGATTGGATGCACCAGCAACGCGCGCAGCATCCACGAATTCACGCTCGCGAAGGGTTAAAAACTCTCCGCGTACCAGACGAGAAAGTCCGGTCCAAGCAAAAAGACCTAAGTAGAAAGCTAAGAAAATCGCGCCTAGGTTTCCGTAGTGGTAACCAACTACTGAACCAATAATGATCGCTGGAATCGTGATAATAAAATCAGTAAAGCGCATCAAGATTGCATCGACTTTGCCGCGATAGAAACCAGAGATGGAACCAATAACCGTTCCTAAAGTTCCACCGATAGATCCGATTACAACCATTACTGAAAGGGAGCGCTGCGTTCCTTTCATAACGAGAGCAAAAAAGTCACGGCCGATGTCGTCTTGACCAAATGGATGATCACCCAGACCGATGCCAGCTCCACCTAAAAACTTAGGTCGAAGTGACATCGTTGGACAACCAACAGTTCCACCTGGGCAATCGCCAACGCGTAAATCTGGAATATCTGCGATAGTCCATTTCCACCAACCATGAATGCGCCAAATTCCAAATAATTTAAAGTCCAAGGCAGTAAAAACAAAGACCGCAATAAAAAGAATTGTACCTAGTGAAAATACCGCAGCGCGGTGTCTAAAGAAACGGCGTCGTACAATCTGACCTTGGCTTAAACCTTCTACTTCTTTATTTGCAATAGCGTTTTCGCCCGATGTATCACCAGTAGCTACGGCAGCTGATTTCTTTTTAAATATCATCATCCACCGCTCCCCACGCGAATACGCGGATCTAAGACTGAGTACAACAAATCTGCAATCAAGTTAGCAAGCACTGACAATGATGCTGTTACAAAGAACACGCCCATCAAAAGATTGAGGTCAAAACCAAAGAGAGCATTTCTAAATAACGTTCCCATTCCTGACCAACCAAAAACGTTTTCAGTAATGAGGGCGCCACCGATAATGCCGGCAAAGTCCACCACAATGATTGTTGTCAGCGGAATCATGGTATTTCTAAAGGCATGTCGCATGATCACAGTGCGCTCGGAAAGACCTTTAGCGCGCGCAGTACGGATGTAATCTTGATTCAAAACATCCAGCAGCGTTCCACGTGAGAAACGAATGTAACCGGCAAAAGAAATCAATGTCAGTGCAAGTGTTGGCAACACCAAGTGAGTGATGATATCTAAGCTCGATAACCACCAATTGTCATTACCCAATAAATCGCTGCGCTGGCCCACAGTTGGAACTGGGCGATAGTTAATGGCATCAGTCTGCATATATGGCTGCCACGTGCGCATGAACTTATCAACTAACAACAAACCAGCAGATAACAGCGCAGTCAATACGGTAGTTCGAATAATTGGGAGACGATCAATTTTTGAAAACGCCAAACCTGAAACTAATGCAAAGACAATAGCCAGGATTGCCATAGCTAAAATTGGGAAAGTTCCTGGGTGATGGTTAAAAACCCAATTGGCTGGGTAGTAAGAAATCAGAGTCATTACAGACATCGCCAAAGATGATTTAAGCGCCGCCCGATTTGTTAGCCCAACTGAAAGTTGAGTAATGCCATAAGCAATTCCAATTGAGAGCGCGAAAATAACTAGTGGTCCTAAACTTGGATTGAGGAACCAGCCCGTTGCACTAAAAGTTGCAACTAAAGCTGCGGCAAATATTCCTGAAGTTCCAAAAGCAATCCAAAAAGTTCGTCGCGTTCCACCGATGAGTGATGCCCAAAAAACCGCCGTCACAAGTCCAATCCCTATAACCCAACCAATAGGCACTATGGGATTTTTAAGAAAGTTATTAAAGGAGATGGCTAGATAAGCCTTAAGCAAAACCGCTACCCAGAAAACTGGGAGTGAAAACATAAGGAAAGAAACAAAAGTCATTGCATAGTCAAAACGAGAGTATTGGCGCAACGCAGTAATGATTCCGATTGCGATACCCATGATGATTGCCAAAATAGTGGCCGTTAGTACCAAGCGAATGGTGACTGGAATTGCTAGAGCCAGTGAGTGTGAAACAAGTGATCCATCGCGGGCCTTACCAAAATTTGGGTGGCCAAGAAAAATTCCAAAAATTCCTTTAATCCATAAGAAATATCGGGCTGGAGGTGGCACATCAAGCTGGAGCTCACGAGTTAATGAAGCGATTAGAAAATCGCGGTTGGGATCTGAACTCAGTTTTAAATCTGCCAACGGATCGCCAGAAAGTGCCGCCAAGTTATACAAAATAAAACTTGATCCAAAGAGAATAACCGTCAAAATTCCAAGGCGGCGAAGGATGAAAGCGAGCATCGTTAGTTCAAGGCCTTTCGAGGGGTTAAAACTGCGGTACTTACGGGTTGTAATCTACATGAGAAGAGCGCCCGGGGGTCAATTCCCGGGCGCTCTTTTACTCAGTTTCTGGTTGTTCTAACTAAAGAAATTAATCCTTAGTATGACCACTCCCAGTAGTTCCACGTAATTTGTGGAGATAGTGGAGCTGGCTTAACACCCTTAAGTGCCTTGTTAATTGCATATACACCTGGGTGCGCAAAAACAGGAACTGTAATCCAGTCAGCATTAGTAATACGTTCAGCTTGAATGTACTTAGCTGAAAGAATTGAATCGCTGAGTGGCTTGTAAAGTGTGTTACATACGGCATCAAATGCTGTATTGATGTAACCCATGACGTAGTTGTTTCCGCCATTAGTTTCATACAGACCACATGATTGACGCTGTTGAACTGAAGAGTTCACCCAAGCGAAGAAGTAAGCATCGTATGCAGATGTACCAAGTTGTGAACCCCAGTCAGTGCGAACATCGCCCACTAGATCGAAACCAATCTTGGCTTCGTTTGCCTTAGCAAGCGCGAACTCTGCTGCACGGCGTGGGTTATTTCCTGGAACTAGAACACGTACCTTGATTGGGTTCTTCATTGCATCTGGGAAGTACTTCTTAACAAGTGCTGCTGCAGTTGCATTACGTGTTGCTTGTGTTCCACGTGTAAATGCTGCTGAACCATTTGCTGCACAAATCTTGTCGTACATTGCATTACCTGGCTTTACCCAAGTAGTACATAGTGGAGTTGTTTGACCGTTAATAGGTGCAATCAACTTAGTCATGATTTCATCGCGAGGTACACCTAGCAAGAAAGCTTGACGTAGAGCTGATGACTTAGCTCCGTCTGACTTCTTGAATAGACCTGTGTATGGGCTTTCGCCATCAACAGTGTCATAGTGAAGATCCCAGTGCTCGTAAGCTCCAGAAATCGCACCAACAACGTTGATTGAACTGATCTTATTCAGGGCTGCTACAGCATCAGCTGTTGCCTGTCCTGCATAAATATCAATTTCTCCGTTCGCAAGTGCCTGTGTTGCTGCAGTTCCATCGCCAATAACTTTGAATACGACAGTATCAACAGATCCGCTCATCTTTGGACCTGAGTTGTACTTAGGGTTGAGCTTCAAAGTCATTGTTGTCTTTGCAACTGCGCTATCGATGATGAATCCACCGTTGCTCACTAGAAGCAATGGGTTAGTTGACTTATCAATAGTTGTGATGGTGTAGTCGTTTGACCAGCTATCACCCATCTTCTTAAGAGCTGCTGTGTTCTTAGAGTTGAAGGCCGCTAGGAAGCGATCCTTAGCAGCTAAGTTTTCTGCAGCAGTTCCAAGTGCCTTCTTGCCTTCTGAAAGAAGAACAAGTGCGTGAACTGGTGATGGTCCTGGACCATAAATATCCCAGTTAGCAACAGGGCTCTTGTACTGAAGCGTTACTGACATTTGATCAGCTGAAAGAGTTACTCCGACAATGTTCTTGTCATAAGTTCCGCTGTAACCAAGACCATTGAAAGCTGGCTTAGCAGTCTTGCTTGCTGGATCACCAAGGCCTGCAGCGATTGAATAAGCGCTGCTCTGTGTAACGTGTGAAAGAAGTAGATCTACACCAGTGATTGGTGTTCCATCTGACCACACGCGACCTGGGTTAACTGTGTACTGAACACGGAAATCTGTTGCTGTGTTCTTTACAACTTTATAAGAACCGAAAACTGTGTTCTTGATGATTTCCATCTTGTCGTTGTAATAGTTGAAACCCATACCTTGCAAAGTACCCATGTCAGTACATGTGGTGTTATTTGTTGTAGATAGAGAACAGTTAAGTCCTGCTACAGGGTTAGTTTCGTGAATGATCACGGTTGAACGCGTCGCGCCTTGAGCAGGAGAAAGCAGTGTGAGTGCTAACCCAGCTGATGCCACGATTGCAAGCGCAAACTTTGCGCTCTTTGTTAACTTCATAAGTCCTCCTCGAGGGATAAGTAAAAGCGTCTGTGGAGAGTCGACCTGCCCCATAGGCGCTTTTGGTGGAGTGAGTCTGCCCGAATTGCACCTATAAGCGCAACAGATGCGAGCGTGGCTCACGCGGGGGCTCTATAACAATCTGGTTAAGTAAATAGGTATAAACGAGGGTGATTTTTAGGCCGATCCCCGGGCCGCTTCGATCTTGGCCGTAGTCAGTCGGGGCGCGGCCAGCAGCCATAACAGAAGACCTAGCGCCACTGAAATTAAATAAGGGCTGCGCAATGCGAGCTCACGCGAAACGAAATGTTCCATGAGCGTTACTAAGCCGCCGCCAATAAACATTCCAATAGGAATCGAACCCCACGCAAAGAATCGATACACACTATTTACTCGCCCCAGTAGATGCGAGGGAATGATGCTTTGACGAAGTGAGACTGTGATGGTGTTCCATAAAATTGCCACAAAACTTTCTACAACTGTTACTGCCCAAACAACTTGCCACGATGAAGTCAGACCAATACAAAGACTGCCTAGTGGAGCTGCAGCAAGCGCTAACCAGAGTGATGGCCCGCTACCTAACTTTGCCGAAACTTTCGGTGCGAGTAAACCACCAAGCGTTCCGCCAATTGCACCAGCAGTACCTAAAACTGCAAAAATAAAAACCGAGGTATGCAAAACCTCTTGGGCAAATAAAATATATGCCGCACCTACCATTGTGCCCAAGCCATTCATTGAACCCAAAATAATTGCCATAGGTCGAAGTAGTGGGTGTGCCCACAGCCAAACAAAGCCTTCTTTAATTTCGGCCTTAAAATTAATTTTTGCTTTCGGTTCAACTTTAGCAACGGGTTTGAAACTGCCTTTAAGCGTTGCAATCAAGGCAACGGCAAAAAAGAAAGATCCAGCGTCAAAGTAAAAAGGGAGAAAGATTGCAATTCCAATGAGCAAAGAACCAAGCGGCGGCCCGATAAAGCTATTAGTTAATGATTCAGCCGACCACATCCGTCCATTTGCGACCTCTAAATTCTCAGTGTCTACCACTGATGGCATCAAAGTTTGAGCACTGTTATCACGCAGAACTTCAGCTAAGCCAAATAGAAATGCGGTAACAAGTAAAGTTACATATATCGGCCAATTCGTTTTCAAATCACTCATTTTCGTCAATTCATTGAGTGACGGGAAAGCTGAACGATTCAGAAATACAACAGTGCCAACAAAAACGGTGAGCACTCCCCTAAGAAAATCCATTCCCACAATTAACTTGCGTCGATCAAAGCGATCGGTGATAACTCCGGCATGCAAAGTAAAAACTAACCATGGCAGACGTGAAGCAAAGCCAGCGGCAGCAATTAAAAGTGGTGAACGTGTAACTGCTGAGGCCAACCATGGATAGGCCACCATTGAAACGCCATCACCTAAATTAGAAATAGCCGTTGCGGTCCACAACTTCCAATAAGAAGCGCCGAGTGGCTTATTTTTCACGGTCGCCAGCCTAGCGGGCTAGGACTAAATAAGAAGTAGCTTCTTCGCTTTTTCTACCGCAGTGTGGCGACCATCGGCATCTAACTTGCGATACGTATTGCGCAAGTGGGTTTTCATGGTGTTTTGTGAAATATGAAGTGATTTAGCAATTGACGAAATTGGATTTCCGGTTGTGAGATGCTTCAAAATCTCTAACTCCCTTTGAGTTAATTTTTCGGCAATCTCACCAGAATCATTGTTAATTGCATGAATTCGCGTGGTCATTGCATTCACAAGTTCTTCTAAGTAGATAGTTGGTTTTGCCGCCGCCGCCTTAACCATGAGCGGGTAAAGCGCAGTTTGGCGAATAAAATATTCGAAATAGCCATTTTCAGCCCCAATTTCTAGGGCTTTATTGAGGGATTTCAGCGCGATATTTTCCTGATCTATATTCATATTTGCTTCAGTTAAGAATTTATTAACCTGCTGGCGAACAGTATTTTCAGGCAATGCGGCAACTAGTCCTGGAGTTTTTTTGGGATCCTGTTTATTAATTATATTGAGTTTGATTTGTCGAACTAATTCGATCTCGGGCATCCGCTGCATCACTTCATCAGCGCGCTGCCAATCCTTAGTTGAAAGTCTTAAATAAATTTCGCTCATATCAACAATCCAGTTAAGTTGATGTGGGGTTTGAAGTGTGGATAAGAATGAACGCGCTTTAGCGATCGCATCCGATGCCACTGAGATAGCTCCTTGGCTTATTTGTATGCGAATAAGGGTTCCCTGGGCCATAAAATACCAAGGCCAGATCTCCCATTCCTTAGCTTGGCGCATAAGGTTATTAAGAGTTTCAACACATTCTTCGATTTGTGATGCTTCAAGTTGGGCTCTGGCCAAAACCATCATTGCATCTTTTGGGCCATTGATTCCAACATAACCACTCGCAGTAGCTAGTGAAATTGCAATCCTTGCTAATTCTGCGGCCTGGATATATTTGCCTTCGGAATAAAGCACCATGGATTGAATACAGGTCATTTGATATGCAATAAGGGCTTCATCGCTAATCACGAGAACCGCTTTAGCGTCGGCAAATGCTTTAGCTAATGTTTCAAAATCATCAAATAGAAATGCTTGCCGAGCCCGAATACGGTGTAAAGCAATGAGATCTGTAGCTTCAAAAGAATCTTTTATATTCCGAGGTCCAAGTGCCACATCAAGTGACTGGGTCGTGCGTTCAAAATCTCCGTGAGCAAAATAGATATTTGCTTTGACGCTTGCACTTAAGCGGGCTAAAAATTCACCTTCTGGTGAAAGCCCAGCAATGTATTCGAGCTCTGCAGCAAGAGCTTCGGCGCT
>Ga0304729_1002420_pt1 | contig 11178 bp, 9 predicted proteins | sample C_131016_MF_Meta_FD_190475 | JGI IMG/M metagenome (GOLD analysis project Ga0304729, IMG submission 190475) | Freshwater microbial communities from Lake Croche, Canada to study carbon cycling - C_131016_MF_MetaG (v2) (version 2) | ecosystem: Environmental > Aquatic > Freshwater > Lake | place... | reverse complement strand
CATAAGGAAAAACCGCCCCATTTTTATGGTGGATCTCGCTGTACCGCGCGATATCGAGCCTGAAGTGAAAAAGTTGAGCAATGTCTATTTGTACACAGTAGACGACCTCAAAGACATTATTCAAAGTGGGCAAGAACATCGGCAGGCTGCTGTATTGGATGCCGAGGTGATCATTGATGAAGGTGTTCAAAAATTCATGTCGTGGCTTGAACACAGAAAAGACGTGCCTTTGATTCGCGAACTGAATTTACAAGCAGACGCTTGGCGACAAGCCGAATTAAGCAAAGCGCGAAAACAAATTGAAAAGGGCCACGATTTAGACGCAGTTTTGGAATCTCTGTCCATGGGCTTGATGAAAAAAATGTTGAACGGACCTTTGCGGGAACTTCACCATGCACAAAGTGGGCAGATAGATGTCACCCATGAAGCCATTCGGCACATGTTTTTGAAGGCTTAACAGAATTCGCATATGCAACGCCCAGAACTTTCTACGGTCGCTGAGCTTTTAAAACCCATCACATGGTTTCCACCGATGTGGGCGTTTTCATGTGGTGTTGTTTCTTCAGGAAAGTCTCTTACAGACAATTGGGTTTTGATTGTCTGGGGCGTATTGTTGGCGGGCCCATTGGTGTGTGCCAGTAGCCAGGCGGTGAACGATTGGTTTGACCGACACGTCGATGCCATCAATGAACCCAATAGACCCATCCCTTCGGGACGCATGCCAGGTCGTTGGGGTTTTTATATTGCAGTGTTGTGGACCCTGTTGTCCATTTTTTGGGCGTGGCCACTTGGGCCTTGGGGTTTTGCCGCTACAGCCTTAGGTTTACTGCTGTCTTGGGCATACAGCACGCCCCCTATTCGTTTGAAAAACAATGGGTGGTGGGGTAATTCAGCATGTGCTCTCAGTTACGAGGGCTTAGCCTGGGTGACCGGCGCTGCCGTCATGTTGGGCGGCGAGATGCCTTCTTACAACGCCATCGTGTTGGCCTTGCTTTATAGCTTTGGAGCCCATGGCATCATGACTTTGAACGACTTTAAAGCGGTAGAGGGCGATGCGCAGATGGGTGTGCGCTCTTTGCCTGTTCAACTGGGTGTCATCAAGGCGGCTTGCACCGCCTGCGGATTTATGTTGTTTGCGCAATGGGCTGTCGCGATCTTATTGCTGGAGTGGGGTTCACCTAACTCCGCCCTTGCTGTGCTGTTGTTAAGCGTTTGCCAATTGCCTTTGATGCTGCGTTTTATACAAAATCCAGTCGAAAAAGCGTTGAGTGTCAGTGCGTTTGGCGTCCCTTTGTTTGTCAGCGGCATGATGGTGAGTGCTTGGTCGTTAAGGGGACTTCAGGAGGTCGCGTTATGAACACATTACAGCCATTCAGTTGGTTTCACATCGCACGCTTAGGCCTAGTCCAAGCTTGTATGGGCGCGGTGGTGGTGGTTACCACTTCGACACTCAATCGCATCATGGTGGTTGAGTTGGCGCTTCCTGCTTTGATTCCTGGCTTTTTGGTAGGTTTTCATTACCTCGTCCAAATGGTGCGCCCCCGCATGGGGTTTGGCGCTGATCAAGGCAGACGATGCACGCCGTGGATGCTAGGGGGCATGGCTGTCTTAGCGCTGGGAGGTTTTTTGGCTAGCCTTGCAACCGTTTGGATGGCGCAAGAACTGAGTCAAGGAATTGCCTTATCCATCTTTGCATTCATGTTGATTGGATTTGGTGTCAGCGCATGCGGCACTTCGTTGTTGGTTTTGATGTCCAAGCGCGTGGATGATTCGCGCCGCGCACCAGCTGCCACTGCTGTGTGGATGATGATGATTGTTGGCTTTGCCGTCACAGCCATCACCGTCGGTAAGTTGTTGGAACCCTATTCACCAGAGCGTTTGCTCGAGATCAGTGGTGGTCTCAGCTTGGTAGTAGTACTTCTCACTTGTTTATGTCTTTGGAAATTAGAAGGGCATGTGGGAGCCCAGGTGCTTGATGAGACTCAGCCTGCTAAGAAGCAAGGGTTTAAGAAAACTTTGCACTTGGTTTGGTCAGAGCCGCAAGCCAAGGCTTTCTCTGTGTTTGTTTTCTTATCGATGTTGGCCTACAGCTCACAAGACTTGATCTTGGAGCCCTTTGCAGGCGCCTTGTTTGGTCTGACCCCTGGTGAAACCACGCAGCTTTCAGGCTTACACCACAGTGCTGTTTTGTGTGGCATGTTGGCTGTTGCCGTGGCAGGAAGTGGCCGCGTGGCGGGACGCTTGGGATCTATACAAAGTTGGATGGTGGGCGGTTGCTTGGTGTCCGGCGTGGCGATGTTGGGGTTGTGCATGGCGGCGGCTTATGGTCCGCCATGGCCATTGAAACCCAATGTTTTCTTGTTGGGCGTTGCCAATGGCAGTTTTTCAATTGCAGCGATTGCGACCATGATGCGTTTAGCCACACTGGGCGGTGATCAACACGCCGGTACGCGCATGGGGCTATGGGGCGCTTCACAAGCTATTGCGTTTGGCCTCGGCGGTTTGTTGGGCACTGCTGCTAGCGACTTAGCGCATTACCTCCTAGGAGAACAAGGCACAGCGTATGCCAGTGTGTTCGGGTTTGAAACTGTCATGTTTGTGTTAGCTGCAGCGTGTGCTGTTTGGGTGGGTCGCTATGACGTCAAAAGTGCAGAGCATCACCACCCCAATTTGGTTGTTAGTCATAGAAAGGGTTTGAGTCATGAGTACTGAAACATATGATGTTGTCGTGATTGGTGGCGGGCCATCTGGATCTACTGCTGCAGATGATCTCGCAAGTCGAGGATGGAATGTCTTGTTGTTAGACCGTCAAGGTCGAACCAAGCCCTGTGGCGGAGCGATACCACCGCGTTTGATCAAAGACTTTGAGATACCAGACCATTTGTTGGTAGCTAAAGCGCGATGCGCAAGAATGATTTCACCCCGAGACAACCAAGTGGATATTCCGATTGAGAACGGGTTCGTCGGTATGGTCAACCGCGATGAGTTCGATGAGTGGTTAAGAGAAAGAGCGCGATCGCACGGGGCGCAACGTTTACGTGGCTCATTCGAAAAACTCACCCGTGATGACGATGGCGTGTCACGCATTCATATCGCGTTGCAATCACCGTCTCAACCTGGCAATTATTCATTCACCTCGGAAACCAAGAGTATTCGGGCGCGTTTTGTCATTGGTGCGGACGGTGCCAAGTCTGAGGTGGCACGCCAATCCATCAAAGGCGCTGATCGCACCAAGTATGTGTTTGCGTATCACGAGATCGTGCGGGCCCCAACGCAACAAGCGAATTACGACGCCGACCGTTGTGATGTTTACTACCGTGGCTCTTTGTCGCCAGATTTTTACGGCTGGGTATTTCCCCACGGCGATACCATGAGTATTGGCACTGGCAGCGCAGACAAAGGATTTTCTTTGCGAAGTGCAGTCAAAAGGCTACGTGACACAGCAGGCTTAGACAAAGCTGAAACGCTACGTCGCGAAGGTGCGCCGATACCCATGAAGCCTTTGCCTTATTGGGACAACGGAAAAGATATTGTCTTGACGGGTGATGCTGCAGGTGTAGTAGCGCCTGCTTCTGGCGAGGGCATTTACTATGCAATGGCATGCGGTCGGATGGCTGCTGATGCAGTGGAAGAGACATTAAAGACCGGTAATGTGTCTTGCCTTAAGAAAGCACGTAAAACATTTATGAAACAGCACGGCACGGTGTTTTGGGTGCTGGGCATCATGCAATATTTTTGGTATCAGAATGACAAACGCCGTGAAAAATTCGTCACGATCTGCGAAGACAAGGATGTGCAGCAACTTACTTTTGAGTCCTATATGAACAAGGTGCTGGTCAGAAAAAAACCCATGGCGCATGTGCGTATCTTCTTCAAAGATTTGGCGCACCTATTTGGTATGGCTAAAGCATGAGCATTTTTGACCGATTTGTTGGTTTGGCGATCGCATTCGGCTGTACTTTAATTGTTTCATCCATTGGCGCTTGGCTTACAGATATCGGGCCGTGGTACTTGTCGCTGAAGCAACCAGAATGGAAGCCGCCTGATGCTGCTTTTGGCATTATTTGGTCGACTATTTTTTGTTTGTGTGCTTTCAGCGGCTGGGGAGCATGGCGAGTGTCGAAAACCAGCGCACATAAGTTTCGTATTGCGTTTTTGTTTGGCCTCAATGGCTTGCTCAATATTTTCTGGAGTTGGTTGTACTTCAACCAACATCGGCCTGATTGGGCCATGACCGAGTTGTATTTTTTATGGGCCTCAGTATTGCTGCTCATCATTGGTTTATGGCGTCTGTCTAAGTTGTCTAGTTTGATGTTGTTGCCCTATTTGGTTTGGGTCACGACGGCCGGTTTTTTAAATGCCGCCACTATTGAACTCAACGGACCATTTGGTTAGCCTTGCCGTCAATAGCTAGCCCTTCCATGCGTGTACTTTTACTGGGCGCAACTGGGACGATTGGCTTGGCCACGGCACGCTCACTCATTAACTCTGGGCATGACCTTGTTTGTTTTATTCGTCCTCGCCAAATTGCAAAGGGAGGCGGGTCAGAAAACCAAGTCACGTCCGCCCTGAAGGGGGCCACCATTCGCTATGGTGACCTTACTGATCCTGTATCTATCGCACGCGATGGTTTTGTAAATGAATCTTTTGATGCAGTGATTTCCTGCATGGCTTCTAGAACCGGTAGCCCACGAGATGCTTGGCGCATAGATTACCAAGCCCATATGGATGCATTGGAGGCGGCCCAAGCCCATGGAGTCAAGCATTTTGTGTTGCTCTCGGCGATTTGCGTGCAAAAGCCAATGCTTGCTTTTCAGCATGCCAAGCTTGCATTTGAAAAAGCCTTGATTGCGTCTGGACTGACCTATTCCATTGTGCGACCTACAGCTTTCTTCAAGTCTTTGTCTGGCCAATTGGACAGAGTTAAAAAAGGCAAGCCTTTTTTAATTTTTGGAGATGGCAAACTCACCGCTTGCAAACCGATTGGTGATGAAGATCTCGGAGATTTCATAGCAGGATGCTTAGTTAATCAGAGTCGGCATAACCAGATCTTGCCGATTGGTGGCCCCGGCCCCGCCATCACCCCACGCCAACAAGGAGAATACCTGTTTCAACTGTTGGGAAAAGAGCCACGTTTCAAAAGCGTTCCAGTGGGTTTTTTGGATGTCGTCATTGGCGCCCTACATTTGGTTGGCAAACTCATACCAGCCGTTGCGGACAAAGCAGAACTCGCCCGCATCGGACGCTATTACGCAACCGAGTCCATGCTGGTGTGGAATGCGCAGTCGAATCGCTACGACGCGGAACTCACGCCATCTCATGGCACGCAAACTTTATTTGCGTCGTACGAGATGTGGATGAATGGTCAAGATGTCCCAGACTTAGGCGAGCATGCAGTCTTTTAAGGACTTAAGAAGAGCTTGCTCTTTGGGCGCGTGAATGGCTATGCACCGCCTCTACCAACACAGCGACATTCTCTGGAGGAGTGAACTGGCTAATGCCGTGGCCTAAGTTAAAAATATGGGTAGGGCCTGTGGTGTTTTGATCTGTATGTGGCGTGCCAAAGCTATCGAGTACTTTGTGCGCTTCTTTTTCAATCGCAGATGCATGGGCAAACAACACATTCGGGTCTACATTGCCTTGTAATGCTTTACCAGGTTTTCCGGCTGTTCCACCTACTGCTTTTCTAGCCTTGCCAAGATTGACGGTCCAATCTAAGCCTAAGACATTGCAGTCGAGGGTGTTCATTTCTTCCAACCACAACCCGCCACCTTTGGTAAACACAATGCTAGGAATGGTTTGTCCATCATGGCTGCGAATCAACTGGTCTAGCACCCGCTTGGTATAGGCCAAGCTGAACTCTTGGAATGCGCCGTCCGCCAGCACGCCCCCCCAGCTGTCAAACACCATGACAGCTTGTGCGCCTGCTTTGATTTGCGTGTTCAAGTAAAGCGCCACGGCATCGGCATTGATTTGCAAAATGCGGTGCATCAGGTCTGGACGGCTGTACATCAGGCTTTTGACATGGCGGTAATCGTCTGAGCCAGCACCTTCCACCATATAGCAAGCCAGCGTCCAAGGGCTGCCAGAAAATCCAATCAAGGGCACGCGTCCGTGCAAGGCCTTGCGAATCGATGTGACTGCGTCAAAGACATAGCGCAGTTTGTCCATGTCGGGCACTGCGAGTTCAGCAACGGCGGCTTCATCGCGCACGTTTTTGGCAAAGCGGGGGCCTTCACCTAGCGCAAAGCTCAAACCTAATCCCATGGCATCGGGCACCGTCAAGATATCGCTAAACAAAATTGCGGCATCAAGCGGATAGCGATCTAAAGGCTGCAGCGTGACTTCGGTGGCGTAGTCGACATTGGTGGCCAGCCCCATAAAACTACCAGCCTTGGCACGCGTAGCGCAGTATTCAGGCAAATAGCGTCCTGCTTGCCGCATCAACCAAACCGGCGTGTGGTCTGTCGCTTGGCGAAGGCAGGCTTTTAAAAAGGTGTCGTTTTGTAATGGGGCGTACATGCGTGTTTAAAAATTAGTGGGGTGGTGCGTTGAGCGGAGCGCTTGGGTTTTGGCTAGGAACAGCGCCTTGCGCGATCAGTTTACGAGCCACCGATTCTCCTAATGCGCTGGCAACAGTGAGCGCATCAGGATTCTGCAAGTCGATGGTTTTTTGGTCGTGTGCGTGTATCAGAGCCGTACCAGCTTTGAGGTGATCGCCCCATGCTGCGTGTATCGATAAAGTGCCTTGGTGGATGGTGGCATGCGCAGCCAAGGGCATAGAGCAGCTGCCACCCATCGCACGACTCACGCCACGCTCGGCATATACAGTGACGGCCGTTGTGATGTCGTTCAAACTAGCCAAGGTTTGAACCAAGTCCATGCGGTTCGAGCTGATTTCAATACCAATCGCACCTTGGCCTGCAGCAGGAACCATGGTGTTGAGGTCAAATATGTGGCGGATGCGATCTTTCAAGCCGAGCCGCTTCAAACCCGCTGCTGCGAGGACGATGCCTGCGTATTGGCCGTCATCGAGTTTTTTCAAGCGTGTGTCTAGATTGCCACGCAAGGGCTCTATTTTTAAATCAGGGCGTAGCGCTTGCAACAAAACAGTTCTTCTCAAGCTGGACGTTCCCACCACAGCGCCGTGGGGCAGGCTCTCCAGACTATCGAAGTTCGGTGACACCCAAGCGTCTCGCGGATCTTCACGCGACAAGATGCAGGCCAAATGAAAACCGTCTGGCAAATCCATAGGCACGTCTTTGAGCGAGTGCACAGCGATATGTGCAGATCCATTGGCGAGCGCAACTTCTAATTCTTTGATGAACAAACCTTTACCGCCGACTTTGCTCAAAGGTTGGTCAAGAATTTGGTCACCCATGGTGGTCATACCCATCAAAGTGACTTGATGGCCTTGGGCTTCCAATAACTGCTTCACATGGTTGGCTTGCCAAAGCGCAAGACGGCTCTCACGGGTGGCAATAGTTAGTTGTAGTGGCATAAACAATAGTTGCTGTGAAAAAAGTTACGCGAATACGGTGGAAAAGTGGTTTTCAAGGAGACTTTGAAAACGTATCATTGCTTCAACTTCTTAGCAGCATCTATAGCAAAGTAAGTCAAGATCCCGTCTGCCCCAGCGCGTTTGAAAGCGAGCAGGCTTTCCATCATCACTGCGTCATGGTCCAGCCAACCATTTTGTGCGGCTGCTTTGAGCATGGCGTATTCGCCAGAGACTTGGTAGGCAAAAGTCGGGACTTTGAATTCATCTTTGACGCGGCGCACTATATCTAAATAGGGCATACCGGGTTTGACCATCACCATATCGGCACCTTCGGCAATGTCGAGCCCAACTTCACGCAGCGCTTCGTCTGTGTTGCCAGGGTCCATTTGGTAAGTTTTTTTATCGCTCTTGCCGAGGTTGGCGGCAGATCCAACCGCATCGCGGAATGGGCCATAAAACGCACTGGCATATTTGGCGCTGTAGGCCATGATGCGCGTGTGGATGTGGCCGTGTTCTTCTAGGGCATTGCGAATCGCGCCAATGCGGCCGTCCATCATGTCGCTCGGTGCCACGATGTCTACGCCCGCGTTGGCTTGCGTGAGGGCTTGTTGGGTCAGCACTTCTACTGTGATGTCATTGAGGATATAGCCCGTCTCATCTAACAAGCCATCTTGTCCGTGGCTGGTGTAGGGGTCGAGTGCGACGTCGGTCATGATGCCCAAAGTGGGGAAGTGTTTTTTGAGCGTCGAGACCACATGCGGAATCAAACCTATGGGGTTTGTTGCTTCTTTGCCATCGGGTGTTTTTAAATTTGCACTGATAACAGGAAAGAGCGCCATGACAGGAATGCCCAGTTGCACACATTCTTCGGCGACATTCAGCAACAAGTCCAAGCTCACACGATCAACCCCAGGCATAGACGCCACCGATTCGCGACGTTTCTCGCCTTCGAGCACAAAGACGGGGTAGATCAAATCGTTCACGCTCAAGGCATGTTCGCGCACTAAGCGGCGGGTGAAGTCATCGCGGCGAAGGCGGCGGGGGCGGCTTAAGGGAAATGGTGTCGTCATGGAAAGTCTCTTATATATAAGTTGTTATTCAAATGGTTGGGCTGCTCATAGCCATTCTCGTCGGACGATAAAGCGTTGCATCAAATCGTGCTCTGGTGTGCCGGCCTCGGCTTGGTGTTGGTACGACCAACTGACCAAGGGCGGCATCGACAACAAAATAGATTCGGTGCGCCCGCCAGATTGCAAGCCAAAGTGCGTACCGCGGTCCCAGACTAAGTTGAATTCCACATAGCGCCCACGGCGGTAAAGCTGGTGAGCGCGTTCGCGTTCGCCATAAGGGGTATTCATGCGTTTTTCAACAATGGGCAGATAGGCTTTCAGCAATGTATCGCCCACGCTTTGCACCATGGCAAAGCTTTGTTCACTTCCGAGTTCTGAAAAATCGTCAAAGAAGATACCGCCAATCCCGCGTTGTTCGTTGCGGTGCTTGAGACAAAAATAGTCATCGCACCAGACTTTAAAACGGGGATACAAATGCTCACCGAAAGGGTTCAGAGCATCGCGGCAGGACGTATGGAAATGCACAGCATCTTCTTCAAAGCCGTAATAGGGGGTTAAGTCCATGCCGCCGCCAAACCACGCCACAGTTTGGCCATCTGCTGTTTTGGCAGACAACATGCGCACATTCATGTGGACGGTCGGTGCATAAGGGTTGCGCGGATGAAACACTAGCGAGACGCCCATGGCCTCAAAAGGCGCACCAGACAATTCAGGACGGTCATGGGTAGCGGAGGGGGGTAGTTTGGGGCCCGTCACATGCGAAAAGCCACAACCCGCGCGTTCAAACACCTCGCCATTTTCCAAAATTTGGGTGATGCCATTGCCTTGGAGGGCCTCACCTGGAGGCTTTTTCCACGCATCCGAAATAAAACTGCCGCCGTCTAACTGCGCAATAGCACCAGTGATGCGATTCTGTAATGTTTTTAAATAGTCTTTGACTGTATCCAGATGCATGCTTTGGCTGGTGTTTATTCAGTTTTAAGGAGGGCGATCAAGTAAATTTGTTACTTTTAAGGCAATCCCCAATCTTACCGCGCGCTATGTGCATGTCATGAATCGCGCAGGAATGTGGAGATAATACAAAAGGTATGAAGTCTTCTCCCAAATCGCTCTCAGGCCTATTCCCGTTTATCCGTCCTTACCGTATCCAAGTGGCTTTTGCGGGGCTTTTTTTAACGCTTGCGGCTGGCACCACATTGGCTTTTCCCTGGGCGTTGCGCACTTTGATAGACCAAGGCTTGGGCGAGCAAGCCACACCAGACGTCCTAGCCACCAAATTTTTTGAACTTTTCTTAGTCGCTGCGGCTTTGGCAGTTTTTTCTGCGGCGCGTTTTTACACCGTGAGTTGGTTAGGCGAAAAAATCACGGCTGACGTGAAAAACAAAGTCTATTCCCATGTTTTAAGACAGAGCCCCACTTTTTTTGAAACCACCCAATCGGGCGAAGTGCTCTCGCGATTGACCAGCGACACTACCTTGGTGCAAACCGTCGTTGGCTCATCCCTATCCATGGGCCTTCGCAATATGGTCATGGGTATTGGTGCCATGGGTATGTTGGTGTGGACCAACCCCTTGCTGATGTTGCAAGTGATCGGTGTGCTGGCGGTGGTGGTTTTTCCGAGTGTGTATTTAGGACGCAGAGTGCGTCGCTTGTCACGTGCCAGCCAAGACCGTGTTGCAGACTCGAGTGCTATTGCCTCCGAAGTGCTCAACGCTATTCCAGTCGTTCAAAGTTACACCGCAGAAACACGCGAAGCAGAACGCTTTACTTCGTCAACCGCGCAAGCGCTAGGGACTGCCTTGCGCCGCACACGCGCTCGGTCTCTATTGGTGGGCTTCATCATCATGACTTCTAGCGCAGCGCTGCTGTGGGGTTTGTATTTGGGCACTTTGTCTGTTCGTGCCGGCACCACCACTGCAGGCGAGTTGGGTCAAACGGTTGTTTATGTGATTTTATTGGCCAGTGCATTTGCTGTGTTAGGTGAGGTCTATGGCGACATTTTGCGAGCAGCGGGTGCAACTGAGCGTTTGATGGAATTGCTGCACAGCCAATCTGACGTGCAATCTCCTGCGCATCCACAGCGCGCGCCTTGGCCAGAAAAAGGTTCGAGCTTGGTGCTGCGTGATGTGAATTTCAATTACCCCTCACGACCTACGCAACGGGCATTGAATGGATTGACCGGTGAAGTGCATGCAGGTCAGACCGTTGCTGTTGTCGGTCCAAGTGGCGCTGGTAAAACCACCTTATTTTCTTTGCTGATGCGCTTCCATGCTCCTCAAAACGGTGACGTTTTATTAGATGGTGTGGCAGTAGACCAAATGGATTTGAACGATTTGCGCCAACGTATTGGTGTTGTGCCGCAAGAAGCAGTGGTCTTCTCTGGCACGGTGATGGAGAACATCCGTTACGGTAAACCAGAAGCCACCGACCAAGAAGTTCAAGCTGCAGCAGAGGCTGCATTTGCTCAAGAATTTATTGCTGATTTGCCGCAAGGTTACGACACCTATCTAGGTGACCGCGGCGTGCGTTTGTCTGGTGGACAGCGCCAACGCATTGCCATTGCCCGCGCCATTTTGAAGAACCCACCTTTGTTGCTGCTAGACGAAG
>Ga0304729_1002417_pt1 | contig 11182 bp, 10 predicted proteins | sample C_131016_MF_Meta_FD_190475 | JGI IMG/M metagenome (GOLD analysis project Ga0304729, IMG submission 190475) | Freshwater microbial communities from Lake Croche, Canada to study carbon cycling - C_131016_MF_MetaG (v2) (version 2) | ecosystem: Environmental > Aquatic > Freshwater > Lake | place... | reverse complement strand
GGTTTCATATGTACGCGGTCATAAAAACCGGTGGCAAACAGTATCGTGTTGCTGCCGGCGAAAAAATTAAAGTAGAACAGATTGCTGCGGATGTGGGCCAAGAGATCGTGTTAGACCAAGTGTTAGCTGTCGGAAACGGCGCTGATCTCAAGGTTGGCACACCCTTGGTGTCCGGCGCAACAGTCAAAGCCACAGTGTTGGCACATGGCAAGCACGACAAAGTGCGCATTTTCAAAATGCGTCGTCGTAAGCACTATCAAAAACGCCAAGGGCATCGTCAGCAGTTCACTGAACTGCAGATTGCTTCCATCAACGGATAAGGAGCACTGAAATGGCACAGAAAAAAGGCGGCGGCTCTACGCGTAACGGGCGTGATTCCAACCCCAAAATGCTCGGTGTAAAAGCTTTCGGCGGTGAGTTAATCACTGCTGGCGCGATCATCGTGCGCCAACGTGGTACCAAGTTCCATCCCGGCACCAATGTCGGCTTGGGCAAAGACCACACCTTGTTTGCCTTGGTGGACGGCCACGTGTCGTTCAACATCAAAGGCGCTTTGAACAAGCACATGGTCAACGTCACGCCGGTCTAATCGGTTTTGACGTTCCCCGACAAAGCCCCGACTTGTCGGGGCTTTCGTTTTTAGCGCACTTTATTAAACTTTAGCCCATGAAATTTGTAGACGAAGCCTATATCGACATCCTTGCCGGCGATGGCGGGAACGGTTGCGTTTCGTTTCGGCACGAAAAGTACAAAGAGTTCGGCGGCCCCAACGGTGGCGATGGCGGACGTGGCGGCCATGTGTTCGCCATCGCAGACCCCAACCTCAACACCTTGGTCGACTTCCGTTTCTCCCGTCGCCATGAAGCCAAGCGTGGCCAGCACGGCTTGGGCTCCGACATGTTCGGACACGCGGGTGACGACATCACCCTCAAAATGCCGGTGGGCACCATCATCACCGATGTCGAGACGGGTGATGTGTTGTTCGAGTTACTCACGCCTGGCGAGGTCATCACCATCGCCAAGGGTGGCGACGGCGGCTTTGGCAATATGCGTTTTAAGAGCGCCATCAACCGCGCGCCACGCCAAAAAACACCTGGCTGGCCTGGCGAGAAAAAAGAACTCAAGCTAGAACTCAAAGTGCTGGCTGACGTTGGGCTATTGGGTATGCCCAACGCTGGCAAGTCCACGCTCATTAGCGCCATCTCTAATGCGCGACCCAAGATCGCGGACTATCCCTTCACCACCTTGCACCCCAATTTAGGTGTGGTGCGCGTGGCCCCCGAGCAAAGCTTTGTGGTGGCGGATGTCCCTGGCCTGATCGAGGGCGCGTCTGAGGGGGCAGGTCTTGGCCACCAGTTCTTGCGGCACTTGCAGCGCACGCGCTTGTTGTTGCATCTTGTAGACATCGCGCCGTTTGATGATGCGGTCGATCCTGTGGCGCAAGCCAAGGCGATCGTCAACGAACTCAAAAAATACGACAAGGCTTTGTACGACAAACCGCGTTGGTTGGTTTTGAACAAGCTTGATATGGTCGGTGCCGATGCGCGTGCCAAGGTTGTGTCGGACTTCGTCAAGCGCTTCAAATACAAAGGGCCTGTCTACGAGATCTCCGCCCTCACGCGTGAAGGCTGCGAGCACTTGATCAAAGACATTTACAAGCACATCAAAGCGCAGCAGGTGGCAGAGCAGGCGCCTGTGTATATTGATCCTCGCTTTGTCGAGCAAACACCATAAAGCCTTGTTAGCCTTTGGGCAGATGAAACCCACCAACCGTTTTAGTGACTCTAAAAATTTTTGACATGACTACAGACAACAGCACGATCTTGCGAGATGCGCGACGCATCGTGGTCAAGGTCGGCTCTAGTTTGGTGACCAACGAAGGCCGTGGCTTGGACGAGCAGGCCATAGGCGAATGGTGCCGTCAATTGAGCGCGTTGGTGCGCGAAGGACGCGAACTCATCATGGTCTCTAGCGGCGCAATTGCTGAGGGCATGAAGCGCTTGGGATGGCAGCAGCGCCCCAAAGCCTTGAACGAATTGCAAGCCGCCGCGGCGGTGGGGCAGATGGGCTTGGCGCAGATGTACGAGACCCAGTTACGACACAACGGTCTGGGTTCTGCCCAAGTGCTATTGACGCATGCAGACTTAGCCGACCGCGAGCGCTACCTCAACGCGCGATCCACCTTGCTCACGCTGCTTAGCCACGGCGTTCTCCCCGTGATCAACGAGAACGACACGGTGGTCAACGACGAAATCAAATTTGGTGACAACGACACCTTGGGTGCCTTGGTCGCCAACTTGGTCGAGGCGGATGTACTGATCATCCTCACCGACCAAAAAGGCCTGTTCAGCGCTGACCCGCGCGTGGACCCCAGCGCGACTTTCGTGCATACCGAGCGTGCGGGTGATGCACAACTCGAAGCCATGGCGGGCGGCGCAGGCTCGAGCATTGGCAAGGGCGGCATGATCACCAAAATCTTGGCGGCCAAACGGGCGGCGGGCTCTGGTGCATCGACCGTCATTGCATGGGGGCGCGAGACAGACGTGCTTTTGCGACTAGCTAAAGGCGAAGCCATTGGCACCTTACTTGTTGCGCCTACCCAAAAACAACAGGCCCGCAAGCAGTGGATGGCTGACCATTTGCAGTTGCGTGGTTCTATTACCGTCGACAAGGGCGCTGTCGACAAAGTGCGCAAAGAGGGCAAAAGCCTTTTGCCTATCGGCATGACCGCTGTCGAGGGCGAGTTCTCGCGTGGGGATGTTATTGCTATTTTGGATCCGCATGGCTTGGAGATCGCGCGCGGCCTCTCTAACTACGCGAGCGCTGAAGCACGTTTAATTTGTCGAAAGCCATCAGGTGAGATTGAGGCCAGTCTTGGCTACATCGCTGAGCCAGAGATGGTGCACCGCGACAACTTGGTGCTTAGCCTTATTCCGTAGGCCTTTGCGCCGTGTTGGGATCAGGCTCGAATGTGCCGCCCGGTGGCAACTCCATCGTGAACGACATCCCAAACTGCTTGGACACTATAAATTCACTGGTGATCGATGTGCCACCATTGCGCGTTTGGCGCGAACGAATATCAAAGCGCGGCAAGAAGCGCGACAGCTCGGTCAGCGCCATCTCATACACCCCGCGCTTGAACTCCACCACCACATCGAGCGGGACCCAGTAGTCGTTCCAACGCCAGGCGTCGAACTCGGGGTGGTCGGTAGCGCGCAGATTTAAGTGGTGGTCGGGCACCACCATCTGCAGCAAAAACCATATTTGCTTTTGGCCTTTGTAAAAGCCACGCGCGTCGCGTCGGACGTACCGATCTGGCACCTCATAGCGCAACCAGTCGCGGGTACGGGCCACGATACGCACATGCTCCGAAAGGAGTCCCACTTCTTCGTGCAGTTCGCGAAACATCGCCTGCTCGGGCGTCTCGCCGCGGTCGATGCCGCCTTGTGGAAACTGCCAACTGTGGGTGCGGATGCGCTTGCCCCAAAACACCTGATTTTTCTGGTTGAGCAAGATGATGCCGACGTTGGGTCGAAACCCTTCTCGGTCAAGCATAATCAAACCTCAAATTTCTGAATTGCATCCATTATGCACAGTCACGCTGTGTTGACCTCCGGATTCACCCTGATAGCGCGCGCATGAAAGCCTCCCAGTTCCTCATCTCCACCCTCAAAGAAGCACCCGCTGACGCAGAAATCGTGAGCCACCAACTCATGATGCGCGCCGGCCTCATCAAAAAGCTCGGCGCCGGTATTTACAACTACATGCCCATGGGCTTGCGGGTGATCCGCAAGGTCGAAGCCATCGTGCGCGAAGAGATGAACAAAGCTGGCGCGGTCGAGCTCTCTATGCCAGTGGTGCAGCCCTCTGAGCTTTGGCAAGAAACCGGCCGCTTTGAAAAAATGGGCCCTGAGTTATTGCGTATCAAAGACCGCCACGGCCGCGACTTTGTGGTGCAGCCCACGAGCGAAGAGGTCATCACCGACATCGCCCGCCAAGAAATTCGCAGCTACAAGCAGTTGCCCAAAAACTTTTACCAAATCCAAACCAAGTTCCGCGACGAACGCCGTCCTCGTTTTGGTTTGATGCGTGGGCGCGAGTTCACCATGAAAGACGCCTACAGCTTTGACCGCGACGTGACGTCCGCCAAGGCCAGCTACCAAGTGATGGCAGACGCCTACCGAAAAATCTTCGACCGTTTTGGCCTGCAATACCGTGCAGTGGCCGCTGACAGCGGTGCTATTGGCGGTGACTTGAGCGAAGAGTTTCAGGTGATTGCCGCCACAGGCGAAGATGCGATCGTCTATTGCCCGCAGAGCGACTACGCCGCCAATATGGAGAAGGCCGAGGCCTTGGCGCCTGCACATGCACGTGGTGTGGCAAAAGCTACGCTTACCCAGACAGCAACACCCAATAAAAGCACTTGCGAGGATGTAGCTGACCTTCTCAAAGCGCCACTTAACACCACCGTCAAATCATTGGTGTTGGCTACAGACGCACTAGACGAAAAAGGCGAGATCGTCAAGACCACGGTTTGGTTGTTACTTGTGCGTGGTGACCATGAGATGAACGAAGTCAAGGTCGGTAAGTTGCCCGGATTTGAAGGCGGCTTTCGCTTCGCAACGCTCACAGAGATCGAATCGCACTTTGGTTGCAAGCCAGGTTACTTAGGTCCTGTGGAACTGAAACAAGCCTTGAAAGTAGTCGCCGACCGCGACGTAGCCGTGATGCACGACTGGATTTGTGGCGCTAACGTGGTGGACTTCCACTACACAGGCGTCAACTGGGGACGAGACCTACCGGAGCCTGACTTGGTGGCCGACATTCGTAACGTCGTTGCTGGAGATGCCTCGCCAGACGGCAAAGGCACATTGGCAATTGAGCGCGGCATAGAAGTAGGCCACGTGTTCTACCTAGGCACCAAATACTCCAAGGCGATGAACGCCACATTCTTGGATGAGAACGGCAAACCGCAGTTCATGGAGATGGGCTGCTACGGCATCGGCATCACGCGCTTGCCTGCAGCTGCTATCGAGCAGAACCATGACGCTAAGGGCATCATCTGGCCTGATGCGATTGCGCCTTTTACGGTGGTGATTTGTCCTATCGGCATGGACCGCAGCGAGGCTGTGAAAACTGCCGCGGAGAGTTTGTACCAAGAATTATTAAAAGCTGGCGTCGACGTCATCTTGGACGATAGAGGCGAACGCCCCGGTGCGATGTTTGCTGATTGGGAACTAATCGGTGTGCCCCACCGCGTGACGATTGGCGATCGCGGATTAAAAGAGGGGTTTGTGGAGTATCAGCATCGTCGCGAAACGGGGCCAAGGCAAATGGCGTTGGACAAAATCAGCGGGCATTTAATTAGTGCGCTAGGCTAGCTAAAGAATGTGCAAGGGGCTTCTTTTTAGAAGCCCTTTTTATTGCGAGTAATTAGCCGGTAATCACCTTCTGCAACTCACCTGACTCATACATCTCCATCATGATGTCAGAGCCGCCGATGAATTCACCTTTGACGTAGAGCTGGGGGATGGTCGGCCAGTTGCTGTATTCCTTGATGCCGTTTCGGATTTCAGCATCGTCGAGCACGTTGACGGTGGCGATGGACTTGGCGTCTACACCGCAAGCTTTGAGCACTTGGATGGCGCGTCCTGAAAACCCGCACATGGGGAAGCTGGCGTTGCCCTTCATGAACAGCAATACCTCGTTGCCTTTGACCAATTCATCTATGCGTTGTTGCACGTCACTCATAACTTTGCTCCCAAACAAAACCCTATTATTTCACCCTTGGCCAATGCCCGCCCGTACAGCGCAAGATGCCCGCAAGATCTTGGCGGCTTTGCACTGAGATAAACCCTTGGTTTGCGAGCAAGTCTTGCACAGCGTGCGCTTGGTCAAACCCGTGCTCTAAAAGTAACCAAGCACCAGGCTTGAGGTGCTTAACAGCTTGCGCCACGATCTGGCGCAAGTCGTCTAAGCCGTCCTTGCCTGCCACTAGGGCCGAGAGAGGCTCGTGGGTCAGCTGAGCCAAATGGGTGTCGCCATCTGCGACATAGGGCGGGTTGCTCACTATCAGGTCAAACGATTGGTCGGTCAGTGGCGCGCACCAGTTGCCTACAAAAGTCGCTATCTCTAATCCAAGGCTTTGGGCGTTGGCACTCGCCACAGATATCGCGTCGGCGCTGGCATCTACCGCGGTGACTTGCGCGCTGGGCAGTGAGTGCTTCAACGCCAGTGCAATAGCACCGCTGCCAGTACCTAAGTCTGCGATGCGAGGCTCAAGGGTATCTGCCAAGCAGGTTAGCGCCCACTCCACAAGCGTTTCCGTCTCAGGGCGAGGGTCTAGCACCCGTCTATCAATCTGCAACTGCAGGCCAAAAAACTCTTTCACACCGGTGATGTAGGCAAGGGGTTCTAGGCCAGCGCGTCTTTGCAAAAAATCGAGATACCGCGCCTGTGCCTTGAAGTTCAAAACCTCGTCGCTGTGCGCAAGAAGCCAAGCTCTATCGTGTATTGGCAATTCGCAAGCATGCAAGACCAACATCTGGGCATCTAGGCGGGTTAGCCCAAACTGCTCTTGGCCAAATTGAATGGCTTGCTGTACCTGCAGAGGTGGCGTGGGTTCAGCAGACGTCACGCATTCACTTCCAACGCCGCCAACTGCTCCGCCTCGTGCGCGTGTCGCAGGGCTTGCATGGCCTCTCCCAAGTCACCTTCCATGATGGTGTTGAGCTTGTAGAGCGTCAGGTTGATGCGGTGGTCACTCCATCGTCCTTGCGGGAAGTTGTAGGTACGAATGCGGTCGCTTCGATCCCCACTGCCGATCAACCCTTTACGCAGGGCGGCGTCTTTGGCGGCGCGCTCTGAGCGATCTTTCTCTTGTATGCGCGCTGTCAACACCCTCAGGGCTTGCGCCTTGTTGCTGTGTTGGCTGCGACCATCCTGGCATTCGGCCACGATGCCCGTGGGCAAGTGGGTGATGCGTACCGCAGAGTCGGTCTTGTTGATGTGCTGGCCACCAGCTCCACTCGCGCGGTAGGTGTCAATACGCAAGTCAGAAGGGTTGATCTTGATGGCCTGCGCTTCGTCGGGCTCTGCCAACACCGCCACCGTGCATGCGCTGGTATGAATACGCCCTTGTGTTTCGGTGGTAGGCACGCGCTGCACGCGGTGGCCGCCAGACTCAAACTTCAACAAGCCGTACACACCATCGCTGGAAGATCCTGCGTCAATACGCACGACCACCTCTTTGTAGCCACCGAGTTCGCTGGCCGACTCGCTCATCACCTCACTGCGCCATCCTTGGCGCTCTGCAAAGCGCATGTACATGCGTAGCAAGTCCGCCGCAAACAAGGCGGACTCGTCACCTCCGGTGCCTGCCCGAATTTCTAAAAACACGGGACGCGCGTCGTCGGGGTCTTTGGGCAGGAGCATGCGCTGCAACTCGGCTTCGAGTTGGGTTAGTTCAGCTTCAGCGCTGGCGACTTCCTCTTGCGCCATCTCGCGCAGGGCGTCATCTGACCCGCTGTCTTGCAACATCTGCTGGGCAGCTTGCAGGTCAGACTCGCGCTGTTGGTAGCGCGTGTAGCGGCTCGCGCTAGCAGTCAGCTCTGTGTGCTCGCGCGAGAGCACTAAAAACTGCGACATGTCTTGCATGATGTCTTCACGCGAGAGCAAAAAATCTAGCTCAGACAGCCGTTGTGCAAAGCGCTCTAGCTGAGCGCGTAAGAAGGGTTTCATAGCCGCAGACCCTAACGGTTGTTACGTAAAAAGAAATGCTCGATTGCGTAGCGCGCTTTTTCGCGCGCCTGGGCGTCACCGGTGTGGAGCTCTGCCATGGCGCCGTGGAGCATTTTTTGGGTTAAGCCTTTGGAGAGTGCTTCAAGCACTGCCTCGGGTGACTCGCCTTTGGCCAGTAGCTTATGTGCACGGGCTAGTTCGGCCTCGCGCCAGGCATCTGCTTGGGAATTGAGTTCTTGTATCAAAGGCACATTGCTGCGTTGGTCTAGCCAATGGGCAAAGCTTTGAACGCCCGCATCGATGATGACTTCTGCCTGAGCCACCGCGGCCTGGCGATTGGCTTGTCCGGTTTGAACCACCTCAGAGAGGTCGTCCACTGTATATAAATAGACGTCAGCCAGCGACTTCACCTCTGGCTCGATATCGCGCGGCACTGCCAGGTCGACCATGAACATGGGGCGGTGCTTGCGTTTGCGCAGAGCACGCTCAACAGCGCCCAAGCCAATCAAGGGCAGGGTGCTGGCGGTGCAACTGACGACGATGTCGAACTCATGCAAGCGCTCGGGCAACTCACCTAAACGCAAAGCGATGCCGCCCAAATGGTTGGCAATCTTTTCGCCACGCTCAAGCGTGCGGTTGGCGACTGCCACGCTGCGCGGACTTTTGGCTGCAAAGTGGGTGGCGCACAACTCGATCATCTCGCCCGCACCGACAAACAGTACATGGGTTTCGCCCAAGTCCTCGAACAACTGCGAGGCCAAGCGCACAGCGGCCGCCGCCATGCTGATCGAATGCGCACCTATCTCGGTCGAACTACGAACCTCTTTCGCAACGGCAAACGAGCGCTGGAAGAGCTGGTTGAGGGTGGTGCCCAAAGCGCCGGCGTCGGATGCGGCGCGCACGGCGTCCTTCATCTGACCCAAAATTTGGGGCTCCCCGAGCACCATCGAATCGAGCCCGCTGGCCACCCTGAACGCGTGCCGTGCGGCGTCGTTTTCTTGCAGGGTGTAGGTGTGGGATTTCAAAGCATCGGAACTGACGCCGCCAGAGTTGGCAAGCCAATCCAAGGTTTGCTGGATCTGCTTCTCGCCGCCTGCACCGTAAATTTCAGTGCGGTTGCAGGTCGACAAGATGGCGACCTCGCTGTCTTGCGACACGGCTTGGCGAAGGCCGTCTAATGTGGCACCCATTTGCTCTGTCGTAAAAGCAAAACGGCCCCGCAAATCGAGCGGGGCGGTGTTGTGATTGAGGCCAAGAGCCCAGACTGCCATCCTCGAATTATAAAATTGACGCCAATGGGCCTCTTAGACCAACTAATTCACCTGCTTAATTTTTTTGCACCTGCTTGGGGCGTTGCGTTTTTCTGCGTGGTTTTTGCCCAGTTTGCCGCGCGCCGTTGGCTGCCGGAGTCTCGCTGGGGTTGGCTGAGACAGTTGAGTGTCAGTGCCGTGTTGGGCTCATTGGTGCTGATCGCTGGCTTGGTGGTTTGGGGTGTAGACGGAAAGATGGCAACCTACGGCGTGTTGGTTGTGGTGTGCGCAAGCGCTCAGTGGGTCATGTGCCGAGGCTGGTACGAATAGCCCCTACAAAGCCTCGCGTCATAGGGCCCTGCGGTAATATGTGCAGTTACCCCGCGCTGACCTCCTTATGAATGCTCCCATCCCGCTAAATTTACTGCTAGCAAATCCCACGGAAGCGCCCCGACTGCGCGAAATCCCTTACAACTACACCTCCTTTTCTGACCGCGAAATCGTCATCAGACTGTTGGGCGTCGAAGTTTGGGATTTGCTTTTGCGCCTGCGCCAAGAGCGACGCACTGGCCGCTCGGCGCGCATGCTATACGAAGTGCTGGGCGATATTTGGGTGGTACAACGTAACCCCTACCTACAAGACGACCTGCTAGACAACCCTAAGCGTCGTCGCCAATTGGTCGAGGCCTTGCACCACCGCTTGGGCGAAGTGCAAAACCGCCGCTCCAATGAAGACGCAGAGCGAGACGCGCTAGTAGGCCAACTGTTAGAGGCCGCGAGCCGCGCGGTGGAGGCTTTCAATGCCGAGTTCGAGGCGATTGCCAGCTTGCGTAAAAAAACCGCACGTCAGCTCAAAAAATACACGGCCAACGACAACATCAAGTTCGACGGTTTGTCGCGCGTGTCCCATGTGACGGATGCGACCGACTGGCGTGTCGAATACCCGTTTGTGGTCCTCACGCCTGACACCGAAGTCGAGATGGCAGGCTTGGTCAAAGGTTGTATTGATTTGGGTTTGACCATCGTGCCACGGGGCGGTGGCACAGGTTACACCGGTGGCGCTGTGCCTCTCACATGGAAGAGTGCCGTCATCAACACCGAAAAGCTCGAAGCCATGACCGAGGTCGAGCACACGAAGTTGTCTGGGTTAGACAACCCAGTGCCCACCATTTGGACGGAAGCGGGTGTTGTCACCCAGCGCGTGGCGGATGCAGCTGAGCGCGCAGGCTTTGTGTTCGCGGTGGACCCCACCTCAGCAGAAGCTTCTTGCATAGGCGGCAACATTGCCATGAACGCAGGCGGTAAAAAGGCTGTGCTTTGGGGAACAGCGCTGGACAACCTTGCCAGCTGGCGCATGGTCACGCCAGACGCGCAGTGGCTGGAGGTGACACGCGTTGGGCACAACCTGGGCAAGATCCACGACGCGGATGTCGCGAGTTTCGATCTGCAGTATTTCCAAGCCGACGGCAAAACGCCCATTCGCCAAGAGCGTCTTGACATCCCCGGAAAAAGCTTTCGCAAAGAGGGATTGGGCAAAGACGTTACCGACAAATTCTTAAGCGGCCTACCGGGCATACAAAAAGAAGGCTGCGATGGCTTGATCACCAGCGCACGCTGGATCTTGCACCGCATGCCAGAGCACACGCGCACCGTCTGCTTAGAGTTTTTTGGCAATGCCAAAGACGCAGTGCCTAGCATTGTTGAAATCAAAGACTTTATGTTTGCAGAACACAAGCGCACCAACACCGTGTTGGCTGGCTTGGAGCATCTTGACGACCGTTACCTCAAGGCCGTGGGGTACGCCACCAAGAGTAAGCGTGGTGGCTTGCCCAAAATGGTGTTGGTCGGCGATATCGCTGGTGACAACGCTGACGACGTGGCACGCGCCACATCGGAAGTGGTGCGTCTGGCCAATTCGCGCAGTGGCGAAGGTTTTGTCGCTATCAGCCCCGAAGCGCGCAAGAAATTTTGGCTTGATCGCAAACGCACGGCGGCCATCAGTCGCCACACCAACGCCTTCAAGATCAACGAAGACGTAGTCATTCCCTTGCCACGCATGGGTGAGTACACCGACGGCATCGAGCGGTTAAACATTGAACTGTCTTTGCGCAACAAGCTCGATTTGTGTGACGCGTTAGACGCATTCTTTGCCGAGGGCAACTTGCCTTTGGGTACGATGGACGACGCCAACG
>Ga0304729_1002414_pt1 | contig 11195 bp, 12 predicted proteins | sample C_131016_MF_Meta_FD_190475 | JGI IMG/M metagenome (GOLD analysis project Ga0304729, IMG submission 190475) | Freshwater microbial communities from Lake Croche, Canada to study carbon cycling - C_131016_MF_MetaG (v2) (version 2) | ecosystem: Environmental > Aquatic > Freshwater > Lake | place... | reverse complement strand
TGCTTAATGGTTTGCCTATCAGCGCAACAAATTACACGCAAGCGGGTACAAGCGATTTGCAAAACCTTGCAGGCGGTGCGACTACAGTAAATAAACTGCTTGATACATTGGGCTTGTCGCCTACACGAACTAATTCTTTGCCAACTAACCCGCCAATCATTTCTGTTGCAAAATAAGGATAAGTCATGCAAAATATGGGCATCAATCAGTTGGCTAACATGTACATGGGCAACCCCCAGCCGTTGGCCGCTAAAGTTCAACAGGCGCAGCAGCAGGCTAAGCCGGGTCAAATTCCTCCTGACCTGAAAGAAGCGCTTGCGTTGCAGCAAATCCAAGATATGCGACAAGCTGCTCAAAATCAGCAGGCCATGCAAGCTGGCGGTCCACAGCCTACCGTGGTGGATCAACTGAAGCAGATGATTGCTCAGCAACAGCAACCACAAGGTTTGCCGCAAGGTGCAATGATGCGTGCCCCACAAGGGATGCCTCAACAAATGGCACCCCAGCCTGCTCCTCAAGGACTGCCACAAGCCGCCCCCCAAGGTATGGCCCCGGCTACACAGCCGCCATCAGAAGAGCAAGCTGGTTTGCCGCAGCTTCCATCTTCTTTGGGTCAACATTTTGCCGGTGGTGGAATTATTGCTTTTGGTGGTCCAGACGGAAGTTACGTGTCTAATTCAGATGAATATTACGCTGAACCTTTGCCTGCTGAAGCTAGGCAAAATATGGATACTGGAGTTTTGAAAAAGCTGCAAGAATACATGAGTCGCAATCTTGAACGCGACCCTAGAACTGGTGAAGTTATGCGCAACCCTGAAACGGGAGAGCCAATGCGCAAAACATCTAATGACATTCCTCGTGCTGCTGCTCCAGAAGTTCCGTATGGAAATGAAAGCCGCCGTGAAGTTATGCCAATGACGCAAGGATTGCCTGCATCTACGTTGGTAAAACAAAACCCCCCTGCCGCACCTCGTCCACCGGTAGCGCCAGTTGCTGCTGTGCCTCCTGCCGTTGTCACTCCGCCTGTAGCTGAAGCAGTGTCTCCTGTAGAAGAATTTTTACGCAAAAAATTTGCAGTCAATGAAGAAGACAAAGGTGCAGCAGCAGTAGCTAAAGCCAAAGCTGCATATGGCGCTCCAGACACTACAGGTTACGACCGGGCAGTAGAAGAATTGAATCGCCGGAAAGCGCAATTTGAAGCTCCTAAAACTGGCATTCCTGCATTGATGGAATACTTGCAGCAAGTGGCTCAAACCCCTCGCGGAATGGGTAGTTTGTCTGCAGGCGCAATGGGCGCACAGCGTGTTGAAGATATTCAAAAGCAACGCGAAGCTGCTCAGTTCGATCTTGCTAAACAAATTCTTGAAACAGAACAGAAGAAAGCTGACGTTACTCGCGGCTACGCTAAAGAGCTGTATGGCATTAATACCGCTGCTGTTGCAAACGCTGGTACAGAAGCATACAACGCTGCCATAGCCTTGCATAAGAGTGAAAGTGAAGCTAAGCAGTTGAAACAGCAAGCAGAGCAAAAAGAATTGGATCGCCAGAATCAATTGACTATTGAACGCGAACAACAAAAAGGAGCTAACGCTCGACATATTGTTCCAATTGAAAATAGAGTTTTCCAAAGCTATATGGAAGCTAATGGCAATAACCCAGTCAAAGCTTATGAGGCAATGAAGATTGCTGGCGCTGCTGGAAAAGGCGTGATGACACGCGATCAGGCTGCTGACAATGTGCGTAAAGACCTTGAGAACTTGCAAACAAGTGGTCCAATGCTTAAAGAAGCAAAGTTGGCTTTGCAAGCAAACGGTATTCCTAACCCAACAATGCAACAGGTTCAAGAACATTTGATACAGCAGCAAATGAAGGGGGTATCATTGACTGGACAACCTCAACCCAACAATGCTTTGTTTAACAAGGCAGATGCAATTCTCGCCGGGAGTAAATAATGGCAACAGCGGAACAATATGCACAGTGGCTCGTCGATAACGAAAGTAAAAAAGGTACTTCAGAATTTGACACGGTTGCTCAAGCATATCAATCCGCTCGGACTCAATTTGCAACTCCTGCTCAACCAAAACCTGAAGAGCCGGGGTTCTTTGGCCGTTTAGCGCCAGCTTTATCGCGTGGTTTTGGTGAGCTGGGGGAGAGCGCAGCAGGCATTGGTCTGGGTTTGAAGTCGGCTGTCGGTGCCACTGAGGCTGCCGGACAACAGGCTGCAGCTATTCGCAAAGAACAAGCTATTCCTCAAGCTGGTGCGCCATCCATTACATGGGAAGAGCTGGAAAAAACTTACGGCAAAGAAGGCGCATGGGAAGCTTTGAAGAAGTTGCCATCCTACGTTGCTGAGCAGGTCTTACAGAGTGCTCCTAGCATGGCTGTGCCATTGGCTGCGGGTGCTGCTGCCGGTGCTGTCTCTGGCCCGTTTGCGCCCATCGCTGCCCCATTGGCTGGTATTGGTACATACGGCCTGCAACAGTTCGGCTCGTTCATGCAGCGTCAAGCTCAAGAAGGTGCTACTGGAGAAACTCTTGCTCCCGGTAAAGCTGCCTTAGCTTCAGCAATTACTTCTCCTATCGGTTATTTTGCTGATCGTTTTACTTTGGGCATGGGCAAGATTCCAGAAAAGATTCTGGGCGAGCAAGTTGCCAAAGAGTTGGCTAAGCGCACGGGTGCCACTATGGCTGGACGTGTTGCAACTGGTGCTACGGTTGGCATAATTGCGGAAGCTCCAACTGAAGTATTGGAACAAATGGGTGAACGCTGGCAAGCTGGTTTGCCTTTGACCGATGAGCAGGCAAAGAAAGAATACAAAGAAGCTTTCTTTGGTGCTGCTGCGGTTGGTGGTCTTGGTGGTGGTGTATCGCGTGCTATGGCAAAACCAGAGGCCGTGGTAACTCCACCTGAAATTACTCCACCTGTTACTGCTCCTGAAGCTCCGACTGAAACTCCAATTCAGCAGCGGATTGCCGAGGCTACCGGCGTTACTGAAACACCCACAGTGCGCCCAGAAATGCTATCGCCAGAAGAGGCCATAGCTCAAAACAAAGTTATTACTCAAGAAAAAATTGCACAGTCTGAAGAGTTGGCGCAACAACGGTTGCCCGGACTTCAAGCACAAGTTGAAAAAGACATGGCTGCTCAAGAAGAGCGTGCGCGTCGTGAAGGACCGCGTCCTGTTGTGCCAGAAGTTGCGCCAGTGGAAACAAGCAGGTTTGATACTGAGCAACCAAAAGTGACTTCGCAAAAAGATCTGTTGGCTAAGCAAGCCGAGATTGACAAGATGCGTCTTGAGGCTGGTCTGCCTACTGGCGAGTCTTCGTTGACGCCCGGTGTACAGCCAGGAGTAAAAGCGCCAGAAGAAGTACTGACACCCAAGATTGTGGACAACCGTCCATTACAAGAGCGTGCTGCACAGAACCGTTTGTTGGTCATGCAAAACATGTTGCAGAACCAAGGCGGCGATCCTGCTAGTCTGACGATTGTTCCTCATCCATCTGCAGAAGGTCGGTTTGCCATTCAATCGTTGGATGTGCCTGCTCGATTTACGCCTGAGATGCAGGGCCAGAAGAATGAAGCTGGCCGTGTGCGTGAGACTACGGTTACTCGCATGGATGAGACTGGCAAGCCATACGCCGAGACCACCGAGACCCCTGCTGGACCGGGCATTGAGATTGATCCAATCAAAACGTACATTGACATTGCACGTAAAACCAATACGCCTGCCTCCATGCGTTTGGTTCGGGACTTTGATGCTGGCCTTGTAACTCGTGACGACGTGCAAGCTGCAATTGATGCTGAGCATAAGGCTGGTCGTCCATTGCCATTGAACTACACTGTGGCTGGAGAGCCTTGGTTCTTGGCTCCTGAAGTTACTAAGCCAAGGGGTGAGCGCGAGCTGCCTGCAAACACTGCTTTAACACCAACAGTAGAAGGGCCAGAACGCCCTCCTGTAACTAAGCCAGCATCACAAGTACATCAAGAAGTAGCAGCAGGTATTCCTCAGTTTGAAGAGCCTCCTGTTGTGGAAGCGCCAAAAGAAACTCCTGTAGTTGAAGAGCCTCCATTGCCAACAGGAACAATGCCGCAGACGTTGGGCGAGTTTCAACAGCGCATGCCTGTTTCATTTAATAACCCAGATTATTTGGAAGCAAATAAAAAAGGTGACTTTAAAGCGTTAGCAAATGCTATGGCGGCTAGTAAAAATCCTGCAATCAAAAGGATTGGCGAGTTAAGTCGTGGTATTTCCAATAAAATTAAACTTAAAAAACCCGGCAGTTTGCGCAGGCATGGGGAAGGTACTGTTGGTGTTTACGTCTATAACGAAGACTCAATTCAAATGGAGCCATCGCACGCAGCAGATGAGCATACCAACGCCCATGAATCTTTGCACGCCTTGATTTCTAAGGCTCAGCGATACCCAACTGAGCGCCAAAAACCAATTGCCAAAGAAATTAAAAAATTGTACTTGTACGCTAAGCAAGTATTGCAAAGCCAAGGCAAAGATTTTTATGGTCTGACCAATGAGCGGGAATTTACTGCGGAAGCAATGACCAATCCTGAGTTCCAATATGAGTTAATGCAAATCCCTTATGCTGGCAAACGCAGCGTATGGACGCAGTTCACTCGTTTGGTTGCTGACTTGCTTGGCATCAAAGACACCAATGCTTTGACTGAAGTAATGAACTTGGTGGATAAGCTTGCTCGTGTCAAACGCTCGCGCAATATTGCCGAAAAAGGTGCAACGGAGACTGTTACAAGCGACAGAATTGACCAAGCTACAAGCCCTGAAACTGATGCCATGCAAATGCCTTCGTTCGGCAAGAAACCTGAAGTGCAAACGCCAACCAATGTTGGTCAGCAAGCAATTGATATTGTCGGCCAAACTGGCATGGCTGCCGCACCTCCGCCGCTCAGCAAAACCGAAGTTGCAAAACAAGTAATTGCTAAACTGCGCGAGAACCCAGCCTTGACTGCTCAGACTGCTAAGGCTGCACTGCAAAGAGCGATGGATCAGTTTGAGACTTCCATGTTCTCTGGTGATGCTGCTTTCAACAATGAAATCCGTCGCAACTTGATGAAAGATTTTGCTGAACATCCAGAGATTCTTGGTAAGTTGCTGGACGCCAGCCAATCACAGACTTTGCATTCCGATGCTGTCGCTACGCAATTCATCATTGAAGGTGGCGTGGCATACGAAAAAGAAACGAACAAGTGGGTAGCCATCAAGAAGGAAGATAACTTCATCAAGTTGGCAAAGAACATTGAAGCGTTGCAAAGCAAGTACAAGATTACCAAAGAGAACGCCGAACGTATTGCTCACACATATTTTGTGGCAAAGCGGTTTAAGTCTTTGGCCTCCAAGCAAACCGAGCGTAACGCTGAGATTGCTTCTCTTGAGTTGCGCATTCAAAAGGAAAAGAACAACTCTAAACTGACGCCTGCTCAGCGCGAATCAATTGTCAAAGGCTTGCGTTCTGACATCAAGAAGATTAAAGATGCAGAGGTGTACATCTCTGACGAACAACGCGCCATGATCCAACCGGGCATGAGCTTGGCACAGTTGATGCCGGAGCTAGAGCAGATCAGCGATACATGGCAGGGCATCCGTGTGAACGCGATCAAAGCTATGGTGGACGGCGGCTTGTGGAATCTGCAAACAGCAGAAGCCATGCTGGACAACATCGACTACGTGCCGTTCTACCGCGAAGAACAATTGGAAGAGGGCAAAGGCCCACAAGAGTTTATCAAGGGCTTGGAGGTCAAGGCAAAAGAGTACAAGCTAAAGGGCTCCAACTCTGCTGTGAACGACGTGTTTGACAACATGGTCCGTTGGACGCAGTACGCCATCAACCGTTCTTTACGCAATCACAAAGCTGTGCAGATGATTGATCTTGGAACAGAGATCAATGTTGGCGATGAGAAGATGGCAAAGAAGGTCGATGAGATGGACAAGGACAAGAACATTGTTCGCGTGTATCGCAACGGTGTTCAAGAGCTGTACGAAATGGCTGACCCGATGTACATGGATGCCTTTACTGCAATCAGTAACGTGGCTATCCCGCACGTCAAATTCTTCTCTACGTTTGCCAACATGCTGCGCCAAAGCGTGGTGCTGTATCCGTTGTTCTCTGTGGCTCAGGTGCCGCAGGATGCGTATGCAGCGATGTTCTCATCTGGCTTGAAGATGCCATATGCCTTGAGCATTCCTGCTCGCGCTGTGAAAGAATTTGTGAAGACGCTGAATAAGACAAGCGCCACACACAATCTGCTGAAGCAATACGGAGCTACTGGTGTTCGTGATTTCAATGCAACCATTGCTCGACAAGACGTTGAGATTGCTGCTGGATTGAAAGCTTCCAAAGGGCTTAAGGGAAAAATCTTAGAGGGCTTGAGCAACATTGCTATGGCTTCTGATAATGCGGTGCGCCAAGCTGTTTATGAGGCTGCGATTGCGCAAGGAATGTCCAAGTCTGAAGCATTGGAGAAAGCATTTGAGATTATCAACTTCCGTCGTCGTGGCACAAGCAAGACGGTGAACTTCCTTGGTCAAACTGTTCCTTTCTTCTATGCGTATATGAGCGTTTCGCGCACAGCATTTAAGACCCTGAGCGGTGTCGGTATTTCTCCACAAGAGAAAAAGGAAGCGTTTAAAACATTGGCCTACACATCTTCTGCTGTAATGGCTTTGTCGATGTTGTACGCAATGGCAAACGGTGGTGATGACGAGTATGAGAAGACACCTATAGCGGTTCGTGATCGTACTTTGCATGTGCCCGGCACTACGATGCGGATACCTTTGCGGCCAGACTTCTTCTTGTTCCCAAAGATTATCACTGAGCATGCCTATCACATGATTACGGATGACGGCTTGACTGATGGGGCCAAGTTCCGTAAATCAATGGCCGACACCTTGGGCAGTGCAGTCTTGAGTCCTCAACCAATTCCGCAAGCAATTAAGCCTTTGTTTGAAGCCACCATTAATCATGACTTCTTCCAAGGTCGTCCAATTGTTGGAGAGTTTGAGCAGAAGAAAGAAGTGACTCGTCAGTTCAACGAGAACACATCAGAGCTGTCCAAGATTCTGAGCCATGTGCCGCTGTCCTACAGTGCGCAGCGCAACCAATTTGAAGGCATCTCACCTATCGTTCTGGACCACGTCATTCGCGGCATGTTTGGTACGGTTGGTGGCCTGACAATGTACGCTTCAAACTTCCTGCTGCATAGCGATCCTAATGTGGACCGTCCTACTATGTCGTTGCAAGAAGCAATGGCTGCATTGCCGGGCACGAGTGGTTTTGTAACCCGGCCTAATGAGTCGCGTTTAAAGAACGACTTCTACGAATTGCGTGATGTTGTGGAGAAAGCAAACACCACATATCAAGACATTAAGAAGCGCAGCCCTGAAGGCATTGATGATTTCATCCAAGATGAAAAAAATATGATGCGTGTGGGACTGGTTAAAAACGTGGAACATGTGACACGGCAACTCTCTCAAATCCGTAACGCTATTGCTCAAATTAGCAATGCTCCAAAGGATGTCTTTACAGGCGATGAAAAAGACATTCGTATCAAAGAGCTGCGTCAAGTCGAAGCGGAAATGATGAAAGCTATCCCCGTAAGTGAAATGCGTAAGATGGCAAAAATGTAAACCAAAGGAAGCCGGCGACTTATTTTAAATAAGTAGCCGTGTCCCTAAAGTATTCAATTCTCATTGAACAGGGTTTCAATGGTCTTGTTCAGTGCAGACAGTTCATCCATTTTTTGCACTGACCACATGCGCTTTTGCCCATGAATTCCATTGAGGCTTCCACGGTGGCAATCGGGGCACAACGGCATGGATGTGTACCATTGACCCTGATTGATTTCGTGGCACTCGCTAGGTCCAGCAGCGTCGCAGATCACACAGTTCATCTCCTTGATCCGTGCAATATGCCTACGCTCTGATACCGTAGGAGCCTTCTTATTTTTGCTCTGCATGAGCCCTAATCCACTCTGCTGTTTTAAAAAGAGAGTGCTGAATAGCATTGATGTTTTCTTCCCAACCATCGAGCCGTTGGTGTAAAAGTTTATCTTCCAATTCTTTAAAGTTTTTTTCTGCCCAGATCAAGTACTCGCTCCAGTCGTTGATTGATTCTTTCATCGTGCCTCCATCATTGCATCTGCTATGTTGTATGCGGCGCTTGCCAACTCATTGTCTTTGACAGATTTGGGCAGCGTGCCACTGGCAAGCATTCCATTCATTGCTTGGATGGCGCAGTAGTCACGAAGACTCATGCCCTCATCAAACGGTTCGCCGTGGCCTGTGTTGTGGATTGGGAAGACCATTTTCCCACCGTAAACTTCGCTCATAATCTTTTATCTCTTTCTGCCATCATGGCTTCGGCTTTATCAAACGCTTCTTTGGCCGCTTCTTTAGGGTGCTGCATGGTGCCGCTACCCAACAGGGCAAATCCGGCGTACCAGTCCAGCATGGTGATCTCCTGAATTGATGGCTGCTCACGAGGAGCAACCAGCTCTTCAATGCCTTCAGGCTTTTTTGGTCTTGCCATTTGTTTTGCCCTTCACGTTTTGCGATACCAACATTGGAAGAAGTTGATCTTCAAGGTAATACGCAAAGCTCTGGCCTTCGATGCCAATTACTTTGCACCATTGATCTTCATGCAGCGTACCGATTACGTCACGGATGGCCTTGTTGTAGCCTCCGTTAAACGAGTCGTCGCCCTCAATGATTAGCGTGATGGCATCGCGCACCAGTGCTGATGCTTTGCGCTCTCCGGCGGCAATCTTGAGCTTCTTGTAAATCTCTTCCGGTAAGTGAACCGAGTACGGGATTAAGCGTTTGCTTTCCATGATCTGTATTCCTGTTGAATAAACTGCAGTTTTTTGGCAGCCTGTTGGTTTTCTTTAAGTTCGGAGCGTGACTGGATGTCCAGTTCTTCCTTGAGCCACGCAACGACGGCGGATTCAGTCATCTCAAATATCTGTCCGATGTCCAGCAGATACTGAGCAAACTGAGGGTCACGGCAAATAATTCCTGCTGCACGTACTGCATCGCGGGAATACTCTGCGTCTCTGTTAATGGGTTGTTCTTCGCCGTTCAGTCTCACCATAACCACTTGATACCTTGCCCCAACAAAGTCCCTCAGAAGAGCCTCTGGAACCTCGTCAGGGTGTACGTTAAGAGTAAGAATATAGCCAGTCTTGTCCTGCTTCATGGCTATCTTCACACCCTCAAACTGTAGTGTCTGAATGGACATGGTCAAAAGGGAATGTCTTCGTCGTCAAAGCTTTGCTGCGGCTTCGGCGTGCGGCGCTCAAACTGAGGTTCTGCTGATTCACGTCGGCCACCTTGCAAGGCAACGTCGTTCACGCGCACGTCCATGTTCTTGCGCTTGCTGCCCTCTTTGTCGGTCCACTCACGCTCAATCACGGAGCCTGACACAGTAACGGCTTGGCCTTTTACAAGGTACTGAGACAGCGATTCCGCACGCTTGCCATACAAGGTGCAATTCCACCAGATCGTTCCCTTGCCCTTGCCCATTGAATCGGCAATTGAAAAATTGGCAATCATGTCGCCGTTTTGCAACTGCTTCAGTTCGCAATCTTTGCCGAGCGATCCGGCTACTGTAATGTTGTTCATGCTTCTTCCTCTGGTGGTTGGGTAAATTGTTTCTTTGCCTTGGTGAACATGGCAAGCATTGCCTCGTAATCCGGCAGGCTTTCCTTGACCTTGTCAAAGATGTTCTTGTTGTTGCGAAAGATTGCCATCACATCCGACTCGCTGGCCGCATGCTCCAGTGCCAACGCTACAGCATCGCGTACAAGATCAACCCATTCTTCAAATGTTTGCTCTGGCTCACTGTGCTCAATAGATACCTTAAGCTGCCATGCTCCCGGCTTACCTTCAATTACCTTTGGCGCTACTGGTGCCTTGGCAGCCACAGGCTTAGGAGCAGCCTTAGCTGCTTGGCTTTGCGGAGCAGGCTTGGATGCGTGATTGCCATCGTCGTCTTCAGGTGCAATACCGCAGGCGGCTTGCAGGCTGTAACGACGGGCATAGGTCAATGCACTGCCGTAGCCTTGAGCATCATGCTTGGAGGCTGGAACGTGCAGCTTGCCGCCACTGATCTGCTCGCCGGATTCATGGATGAATATTGTCTCTACGATCACGCCGTCTTCGCATGGATGGGTGTTCTGCATGAGCATAATGCCATTCGTATTGAGGGCGTCAATGACTGCCTCGATACACGCATCCAGTGCCGCATACCTGTTACGGAAATGCGGGTTGGTGGATGTTTTGAGCGCAGGGCCGAACTCTTTTTGAGCCCGGACAAGCGCTGCTGATATTTCTTTCATTGAAGTTCCTTGCGTTGTGTTTTGTTATCGGGATGCAGAAGCCACTTGTCACCCAAGTATTCGATGGATGCTTGCAGTTTTTGTTCGTTGCTTTTCTGGAGGTAATCAATCAACTCTGGCGTGATAGGCCCGTGCAAGGGGCTGGCGCTGATAGGGTTGATGTCAAACTCCATGAAGTGTTCTTTGAGTCGCATGATTGTGTCCTTAAAAAATGCCAAGCCAAATGCCCGTGCCGTGAATCCATGCAATGGGAAATACAATTGCTCCAGCAATCAAGAATCCCCAAGCTGCCGTCTGAAGGCAAACAACAATGTGGGTCATCCAAGCTGCAAAAACCCAACCCAAGCCGCCAATTACAAGTAGTTCTTTCACAGCAGCTCTCCTTGTTCTGAAGCGGTAAGAATTACCTTCTCGACTTTGACGCCAGAATTGAGGCTATCAACCAGCTCGTCTTGCGATGCAACGTGCGCTGTAAATTCCTGCTTTGCTGCGTGAGCAATGGCCTGAGATACAACGGTGGACTTGATAAGACGCACGGTCCCGGTGGTGTTGTTCTTGACAATGTAGATGCGTTGAGTAGCCATGATTATTCCTTGGTTTGAGTTTGCTGAGCGGCCAATTTCTCGGCCTTCTTTTTGTAGTAGTACGCGCTTGCATACGAGTTACGCTTTTCGCGTTTCGCTTGCAAAATTTGTGACGCTGAGTATTCTGGGCTTGCGGAAAGTTGATCCAGAACAGAGTTGAGGCTGCGAGACAAACGGTCTACGCGCTCTTCCAATACGGTAATACGCAGCGTGAGGCTGAGCTTTTCTTTGTTTGAGATGAACATGATT
>Ga0304729_1002410_pt1 | contig 11209 bp, 9 predicted proteins | sample C_131016_MF_Meta_FD_190475 | JGI IMG/M metagenome (GOLD analysis project Ga0304729, IMG submission 190475) | Freshwater microbial communities from Lake Croche, Canada to study carbon cycling - C_131016_MF_MetaG (v2) (version 2) | ecosystem: Environmental > Aquatic > Freshwater > Lake | place... | reverse complement strand
ACGGTTTCTGGCGTGGCGGCTACTCGAGTTTCCCCAGGCCTTGTTTCCAGTGGCACTCCTATGCGCATGGCATGTCTCCAAAAGCAAAATTTTTAAAGTTCTATTTTATAGATAAACAGGGTAGGTTATACCTATTTACTGAGTCCCCAGGTCTATCAGCTATGGTTTTGCCGAAAATCATGCGAAGTCTGGTTGAGACTTCTACAATGGGGTTTATCTGTCTATAGAGTATTTTCGCATTTTTTTGATGAGCCAACCTAATTGTTCTGAAACCCCCTCTAAAAAGTCTAAGAAAGTCGTTATTGGCATGTCTGGAGGGGTGGACTCGTCGGTAGCTGCCTGGATGCTCAAAGAGCAGGGTTATGAGGTTGTTGGTCTATTCATGAAAAATTGGGAAGATGACGATAACGACGAATATTGTTCTGCCCGCCAGGATTGGCTCGATGTTGTCTCAGTGGCTGATTTGATTGGGATCGATGTTGAGGCAGTGAATTTTGCTGCCGAATACCGAGAGCGTGTATTTGCTGATTTTTTGCGTGAATATGCCGCAGGGCGAACTCCCAATCCAGATGTTCTCTGTAATGCTGAAATTAAATTCAAAGCCTTTTTGGATCACGCTATGAGTTTAGGTGCTGATGCAATTGCTACTGGACACTACGCTAGAGTGCGTCATGAAGGTGGCAAAGTTCAATTATTAAAAGCCATTGATGCGAGCAAAGACCAAAGTTATTTTTTGCATCGCTTAACGCAGCAACAATTAGCGAATGTTTTGTTTCCATTAGGTGAGATTCCAAAAACGGAAGTACGCAAGATTGCTGAAAAAATTGGTTTACACAATGCAGGTAAAAAAGACAGCACCGGAATTTGTTTTATTGGCGAGCGCCCATTTCGAGAATTCTTGAACCGTTACTTACCTCGCACACCGGGCCCAATTAAAGCGCCTGATGGGAAGACCGTTGGCGAGCACATGGGCCTAGCTTTTTTCACTTTAGGTCAGCGCAAAGGAATTGGCTTGGGTGGCAGTCAGGATGGCAATGGTGATGCTTGGTACGTAGCGCGCAAGGATATGCCAAATAACACCTTATATGTGGCACAGGGGCATGAGCATCCTTGGTTACTAGCCAATAAGCTAGAGGCTATTGATGCAAGTTGGATTGCAGGTGCTGCCCCTACTGCTGGAAATTACTCTGCTAAGACGCGTTATCGCCAAGCTGATTCAAGTTGTGTGTTGAATGTGGGTGACGTATCCTTAAATTTCAGTTTGAATTTTCCTGAGGCGCAATGGGCAGTAACACCAGGACAATCTGCCGTTTTATATGACGGTGATATTTGTTTGGGTGGTGGAATTATTTCCGCTTAATCCCATTTAGTAATTCGAATCTAATTTATGCTGCTGGTGGTTCAGTCTCAATAAAAGAGGGTCGCTGTAACAATTTTTGGTAAAGGTGATCTAAATTTGGATACTGTGTTTGCCATTGAATGCTTGGAAAACGAAATACTAAATATCCAAGCGCACAACCTGCGGCGATATCAGCGAGCGTCATTTGATTGCCATGGCACCAGGCATCTCCACCCAGCATTTCAGACATTTGACGTAGAGAATTTTGAATTTTCCCCATTTGGCGGTCAATCCAAGCCGAGCTTTGCTGTTCAGCTGGATGCCAAGTGCGCTCAAGGCGAGCCAGAATACCGGCATCCAAAACACCATCGGCTAAAGCCTCCCATGTTTTTATGGTGGCGCGGTCGCGGTTATCGCTAGGAATCAGCTTGCTCACTGGGCTCAGAGCATCAGCGTATTCAGCGATCACCCGAGAATCATAGATAGCCTCGCCATCGTCGAGAATAAGGCAAGGAACCTTCCCCAGGGGATTGAAATTGGCTATTTTGGTGTCTGCCGCCCAAACGCTCTCTAGTTCAAGGTCAACATCAACCTTTTTCTCTGAAAAAACGATGCGTACTTTACGTACGTAGGGGCTAGTAAGGGATCCGATCAGTTTCATGGTGCACAGTATAGCGATCCTAATGGGTGCGCGCTTTACCCTGGAACGCATTAAAATAGGTTTTATTGACATATTCAATGCAAAGGCAATATTCGTGAGTCAGCCGCTTTCTACCCTCAATGCCCTTTCACCCTTAGACGGCCGTTACGCCGGAAAAGTTGACGCTTTGCGTCCTTGGCTTTCTGAGGCAGCTTTTATGCGACAGCGGGTGTTTGTAGAAATTCATTGGCTGTTGGCATTGGCCTCGGCTGGACTTCCTGATGTGCCAAAAATCAATGCGGCTGATGAGGCTTTCTTGCTATCGCTTCCTGAGAGTTTTTCTGATGTTGATGCTCAGCGTATTAAAGATATCGAAGCCGTCACCAATCATGATGTCAAAGCAGTGGAGTACTTCTTAAAAGAAAAAGTTGCTGGTCGTCCAGATCTATTAAAGGCCAGTGAGTTCATTCACTTTGCTTGTACTTCCGAAGATATTAATAACACCTCCCATGGTTTGATGTTGCGTGGGGCGCGTGATGAAGTGCTCTTGCCACAACTCAGAAAAGTACTTTCGACTCTAACTGAGCTCGCTCTTGTAAATGCTAAGGTGCCATTGTTGTCACGTACACACGGCCAACCGGCATCACCAAGTACACTTGGTAAAGAAATTGCCAATATCGCAAAACGTTTAGAGCGATCGATTGACTTGATTGCTGGGGTTCCATTGCTAGGCAAGATGAATGGTGCAGTTGGTAATTACAACGCCCATTTATCTGCTTATCCAGATTTTGACTGGGAAAATTTCTCCAAGAATGTAGTTGAGAAGCGTCTTGGCCTCACTTTTAATCCTTACACCATTCAGATTGAGCCACACGATGGCATGGCGCAGTTGTTTGATGCGATTGCCCGTGCCAATACCATTCTCTTGGATATGGATCGTGATTTCTGGGCTTACATTTCTATAGGCTACTTTAAGCAGCGTACTAAGGCTGGTGAGATTGGTTCATCCACAATGCCGCATAAGGTTAATCCGATTGATTTTGAAAATTCTGAAGGTAATTTGGGCGTTGCAAATGCTTTACTTCGACACCTCGCAGAAAAACTACCGATTTCTCGTTGGCAGCGTGACCTCACTGATTCAACGGTCTTGCGTAATTTAGGCCCAGCATTTGGCCATAGTGTATTGGCTTATGACAGCGCTTTGCGCGGCCTTAGTAAGCTGGAAGTAAATCACGCAGCGATTGCAGCAGATTTAGACTCATGTTGGGAGGTATTGGCTGAGCCAGTACAAACCGTCATGCGTCGCTACGGTATTGAGAACCCCTATGAGCAGTTAAAAGAATTGACTCGTGGCAAAGGGATTAATCAAGAAGATTTACAAAATTTCATTCGTGGTTTAATGATTCCAGAAGATGCAAAAGCACGTTTACTTGAAATGACTCCATCTACATATTTAGGTAAGGCGGTTGAGTTGACCGAACGTCTCAAAAAGTGAATGTAAGCTCCAATGCAGAGTACGGGGCACGCCCCCGATTCTGGTTTGCTGTTTATCAATTACTGTGGCATCTCTTGCTGCCATTGGCTTTTGTCCGTCTAGCCTGGCGTGCTCGCCATTCGTTTGCTTATATGCACCACATCCCAGAGCGCCTAGGCTTTGGATATAAAAAACCTATCACCCAGGGATCTATTTGGATTCATGCCGTATCAGTCGGTGAGACGCGCGCAGCACAGCCATTAATCGAAGCTTATCTTGCGCGGGGTGAAACTATTGTGCTCACCCATATGACTTTGAACGGTCGTCGTACAGGCAAACAACTATTTGCCAAGGAAATTGCCTCCGGCCAGATATGTCAGGTGTATCTGCCTTATGACCTTTGCTGGTCAGTAGAGCATTTTCTAAATACTTTTAAGCCGAAGCTGGGCCTCTTTATGGAGACTGAGGCGTGGCCAACGATTGTTTTCCGTTGCGCAGAAATCGGCCCTCCTTTGTTCTTGGTAAATGCTCGCCTGTCCGAAAGAAGTGCGCGTCGCGTAAACCGGTTTGGTAAGGCAGGCCGCTCGTTATTTCAAGCCTTTAAAGGCATCTTGGCACAAACTGATTTTGATGCACAGCGTTACCGCAGCCTTGGTGTAAAAAATATCAGCATCATCGGTAATCTCAAGTTTGATGTAGCTCTTGATGTATCTCTAGTAAAACAGGGCAAGCTATGGCAAGAGGAGTTGCATGCAAGTAAGCGCTTGATGGTCTGTGCTGCCAGTACACGTGATGGTGAGGAGGTAATTATTCTGAAGGCTTGGAAAGATTTACTACTCAGCCATTCTTTTACAGTTCAGCCCTTGCTTTGTTTGGTACCTCGCCACCCAGAACGATTTGCAGAAGTCGCTGATGATATTCATTCTGCTGGTTTAAAGTTTCGCCATCGCACTGAATGGCCTGGAACCCCAAGAGATTGCGCTGGCTTAGATGTGGTCTTGGGCGACTCCATGGGCGAGATGCCAATGTATTACAATGCCGCTGATTTAGTATTGATGGGCGGAAGTCTCTTGCCATTCGGTGGGCAAAACTTAATAGAGGCTTGTGCAGCTGGCTGCCCAGTTTTATTAGGTCCGCATACTTATAACTTTCAGCAAGCCTCCCTGGATGCAATTCAAGCTGGTGCTGCTAAGCGCATCGAAGGTGATGTATTGTTAGGTGAATCAACAGTCTTGATGGGGGCTCTGAAAGATTTACTGTTGAGTAGTGCTGAGCTTGGCAAGATGAGTGAGGCAGCAAAGACTTACTCGATTGAGCATCAAGGCGCTACCAAGAGAATCTTGTCCGCTCTTGATCAGAAAACTTTTCTTTAAGTTAAACCTAGCTTGACTTAAACGCGTGCCCCAAAATTAGGATCATCATTGCGGGTATTGTCATCAGGCTTTTTATCGCCCTTCACCAAATCTTCACGTGTTACGCCAAGCCACATCGCCAAGGCCGCGGCTACGAATACTGAAGAGTAAATACCAAACAAAATACCAATGGTCAATGCCAGAGCAAAGTAGAAAAGTGTTGGGCCACCAAAGATCAACATCGCCAGCACCATCATCTCAGTGCTGCCGTGAGTAATCACGGTACGACTGATTGTGCTGGTAATTGCATTGTCAATGATCTCGCGGGTATTCATCTTGCGATATTTGCGGAAGTTTTCACGAATACGGTCAAAGATCACCACAGATTCATTGACGGAGTAACCCAGAACTGCAAGTACTGCTGCTAATACAGAGAGCGAGAATTCCCATTGGAAGAAAGCGAAAAAGCCCAAGATGATCACAATGTCATGTAAGTTTGCGATGATGCCGGCTACCGCAAATTTCCACTCAAAGCGGAAAGAGAGGTAAAGCACAATGCCAATGATCACAAAGATCAAAGCTTTTAATCCATCCATGGCCAACTCTTGACCAACTTGTGGCCCTACAAACTCAACGCGCTGTAGTTTGGCGCCACTGCTTGCTGGCTCAAGTGCTTGCATTACAGCTGCACTTTGATCTGCAGAAGAGATGAGTTTACCTTCAGCATCTTTTTGTAAGGGCAGACGAATCATGATGTCGCGTGAGCTGCCGAAGTTCTGAATCTGGGTATCTGCGTAACCTAACTTCTCAACTTTGGCACGAATAGAATCTAGTGGGGCAGCTTGAGGATAGCTTACCTCCATGACGGTGCCGCCAGTAAACTCAATCGAGAGATGCAAGCCGTTGTGCCACAAGAAGAAGACAGCTGCTAAGAAGGTAATTAAAGAAATCGCATTGAGCACCAAGGCATGGCGCATGAAGGGAATATCTTTTTTGATCCGGAAAAATTCCATGGCTTATTTCTCCTGTGGGCGCCAAACTTGGCCAATAGCGAGTTTTTGAACCTTCTTGTGTCTGCCATACCAGAGGTTGACAAGACCGCGTGAGAAGAAGACAGCCGAGAACATGGAAGTCAAAATGCCTAAGCAGTGAACTACCGCAAAGCCTTTGATGGGGCCAGAGCCAAACGCTAAGAGGGCAAGACCAGCAATCAAAGTAGTCACGTTGGAGTCCAAAATGGTTGCCCATGCTTTGTCAAAGCCAACAGCAATGGCAGTTTGTGGCGCGGCACCATTGCGAAGCTCTTCACGAATTCGTTCATTAATTAATACGTTGGAGTCAATTGCCATGCCCAGTGCTAAAGCCATCGCTGCGATACCTGGCAAAGTAAGGGTGGCTTGTAACATCGACAACACGGAGATCAGTAGGAGTAAGTTCACTGCTAAAGCAATGACTGAGAACGTGCCAAACAGTAAGTAGTAAGCCATCATGAAAATGGCAATTGCGCTAAAGCCGATTAAGAGAGATTTAAATCCTTTTTCAATATTCTCAGCGCCTAAGCTTGGTCCGATTGTGCGCTCTTCAATGATCTCCATTGGCGCAGCTAAGGAGCCAGCGCGGAGTAAGAGTGCTAAGTCATTAGCGCTAGCGGTAGTGGGCTGACCTGTGATTTGGAACTTGGAGCCAAACTCACCTTGAATAGTGGCTATGGTGAGAACTTCTCCTTTGCCCTTTTCAAACAAAATCATGCCCATTGGCTTGCCAATATTCTCGCGGGTGACTTCCTGCATCACACGGCCACCAGCTGCATCAAGAGAAATATTTACAGCAGGGCGTTGGTTTTGATCAAAGCCAGCACTCGCATCAGTAATGCGATCTCCACTGAAGATTACGGACTTCTTAAATACGCCTAATCGGTTTTCTCCAAAGCGGAAGGTATCCATACCTGGAGGCGGGGTTTCGCTAATGCTAATTGAAGAAACTGATGGGTCTGCTAAGCGAGATTCTAAGGTTGCCGTACGACCAATAATATCTTTGGCACGCGCGGTATCTTGGACACCTGGGAGTTGCACTACGATACGCTCAGCACCTTGTTGTTGAATAACTGGTTCTTTAACCGCTAACTCATTCACCCGCTTATTTAAAGTGATGATGTTTTGCTTAACCGCATTATCTTGTATTTCTTTTAATGCTGTTGGCTTAAACTCACCAACTAACTTTGGTGACAGACCAGTAGGTTTTACTTGCCAAATAAGTTCAGGTTGTGCAGATGACAGAACTGTGCGAGCAGCATCAGCATCAGCAGTACTACCAAAATTAATCGTGATGCTATCAGTACCACGCTCAATACCCTGGTGACGAATATTTTTGTCACGTAATTGCGTGCGAATATCAGTTGCTAGGGAAGTAACCTTCTTTTGTACTGCGCCTTTCATGTCTACCTGCAGGAGGAAATACACGCCACCTCGCAAGTCAAGACCCAGAGGCATTGGAAGAGCATTGATCACGCTGAGCCAGCTTGGTGTGTTGGATAAGAGGTTCAGTGCAACCGTGAAACTAGGATCATTTTGATCAAGATTGATTTTCTGCTGCAGGAGATCGCGTGCGCGGAGTTGGATGTCAGTGTTGCTAAAGCGAATTTTGATGGTGCCTACATTTGGAGCATTCTCAAAGAAAATACCAGTGTTACTGATATCAGCTTCAGACAAAATCTTTTCAACGCGAGCTTGTGTCGCCAAATCAACCTTGATGGTTGGTTTGGCGGACGATATCTGAACTGCTGGAGCCTCACCATAGAAATTGGGTAATGAATATAGTCCGCCGATCAACAAGGCAACGGCGATAACTAGATATTTCCAGAGAGGGTAGCGATTCATATTGAGATACTTTTAAACAAGCGTATTAAGCAGACTTCAGTGTGCCTTTTGGCAATACATTGGTGATGGCACCTTTTTGTAATTGCACTTCAGTACCAACTGAAATTTCAACAGTAACCACTGCATCTTTCAATGCGGTGACTTTGCCCATGATGCCGCCAACAGTAACGACTTCATCACCGACTGATAATGCTTCGAGCATGGCTTTAGTTTCTTTTTGACGCTTCATTTGTGGGCGAATCATGATGAAGTACAGCACTGCAAACATTAAAACCAAAGGAAGGAAGCTCATCAAGCCACCGGTATCTGCGCCCGCAGCTGGAGCTTGGGCAAAAGCGTTACTAATCCACATACAAAACCTCCGTTAAAGACTATTTGGAAACTACTTCAGTTTTAGACTTTTAAGTAAAGCCGTAAACCCGCAATTCTAAACTGTGTGGGGCTTTGAAGGTGATTTGAGGGGGTAGACGTCTCTGTAGGGCTATTAGTCCTGCCCGGGCTCTACGCCGCGTTGGCGATTATTGTGAAATTCCTCGCGATAGGCGCTAAAACGATCTTGACTTAAGGCTTCCCTGACTTCAGTCATCAATTGGAGGTAATAAGATAGGTTGTGGATGGTATTGAGCTGTGACCCCAGAATCTCATTCGCCTTTTGGAGGTGATTTAAGTAGGACCTAGTGAAGTTTTGGCAGGTATAGCAGGCGCAAGTAGGGTCTAGTGGTCGATCATCATCCTTATACCCTGAATTGCGTAATTTGAGGTCGCCAAAACGGGTAAATAGCCATCCATTACGGGCATTGCGAGTAGGCATCACACAATCAAACATATCAATACCATGGCTGACGCCCAAAATAAGATCTTCAGGAGTGCCTACGCCCATGAGGTAATGCGGCATATGCTCTGGCAGCTTAGGTGCGGTGAAACTCAAAATACGTTCAAACTCAGGTTTTGGCTCGCCAACCGATAGGCCGCCAATGGCAATGCCATCAAATCCCTGTTGACTGACTGCCTCTAAAGAAAATTCCCGCAGATTCTCATACATCCCGCCCTGGACGATACCAAACAGACCATTGCCAGTATTGAGTTCTCGAAAGCGTTTGAGCGAGCGATCACCCCAGCGGAGTGACATTTCAAGTGATGCTCGGACCGTTTTTTCAGAGGTGGGTTGACCTTTGATTTCATAGGGGGTGCATTCATCAAACTGCATAGCAATATCACTGTTCAATACCGCTTGAATTTCCATAGACACTTCTGGGGACATAAAGAGTTTGTCGCCATTGATGGGTGATGCAAAAGTTACACCTTCTTCGGAGATCTTGCGAAGCGCTCCCAAGCTAAATACTTGAAAGCCACCCGAGTCAGTGAGGATAGGTTTATCCCAAGCCATGAAGCGATGTAAGCCACCATGTTTTTTGATGACATCTAAACCGGGGCGCAACCAGAGATGAAAAGTATTGCCTAAAATAATTTGTGCTTTTGCCTCATTGAGATCTCGCGGCGTCATCGCTTTAACGGTGCCATAAGTTCCCACTGGCATAAAGATTGGTGTTTGTACACTGCCATGTGGAAGATCAAGTTGACCAAGGCGAGCAGAACTTTGGGAGTCGCGCGCCAAAATATTAAAGTGAACAGGTTTGGTCATGGCTTTGTATTCTCAAGTCGGCAAAGAAACATCGCATCTCCGTAACTAAAGAAACGATATTTCTGATTAATGGCATGTTGGTAAGCAGTGCGAATATTGCCCATGCCTGCAAAAGCACTCACCAACATCAATAGGGTAGATTTTGGCAGATGAAAGTTTGTCAGCAAACAATCTACTGTTTTGAACTCAAACCCTGGAGTAATAAAGAGGTTAGTCTCGCCACTGCTTTGCTGGCTAAGGGCTTGGCTTTCTAGGGCTCTGAGGCTAGTCGTACCCACTGCAATCACTCTTCCACCCTTTTTCTTAGTTTCTTTAATTGCTTGCAAGCTTGCCTCTGGAATCGAGAACCACTCATGGTGCATCTTGTGTTTTGAGAGATCTTCTTCGCGAACGGGGGTAAAAGTACCCGCTCCTACATGCAGCGTAATAGTTGCTAGATACACCCCTAAATCTTTTAATTGCCGCAGAATATTCTCATCGAAATGAAGCCCTGCAGTCGGTGCTGCTACTGCACCTGGATTTTTTGCAACGACAGTTTGGTAACGCTGCGCATCTTCACTATTAGGTTGATGTTCAATATAGGGTGGAAGCGGCAATTCGCCAAAGCGCTCTAAGAGTCCAAATACATTTTCCGGGAAACGCACTTCGTAAAAACGACCGTCATATCCCATCATCTCAACTGAAAAAGTTTCCCCAGCTTGGTTGTATATCTGAATAATGGAACCAGTCTTAGGAACTTTAGATGCCCTAATTTGAACCCAAGCTTGTTTATCACCGCTAATTCGTTCGATGAGTAACTCCACATTACCGCCAGTCTCTTTTTTGCCATGGAGGCGGGCAGGGATCACTTTAGTGTCATTGAAAACTAATAAATCCCCTGGCTTGATAAGGCTAAGGATGTCTTTAAACTGACGGTCTATTAGCTGGGCGCGATTTCCCCCATCAGCCTTAACCTCTAGGAGGCGGCTATCAGTTCTATTCGCCAGGGGATGTTGGGCGATTAGGTCGGCAGGAAGTTCGTAATTGAAGTCAGAGAGTTGCATAGCATTACCATCAGGTATTGGATTTTAACGATGACTACCAAACAAGCGCCAAGCACACTCCAAAAAATGGGTTTAGACAGCCCTATGGCCCTTGCTTTGCATCTTCCATCTCGCTATGAAGATGAGACGGAGTTATTCACAATCGAAGAGGCCTTAAATCAGGGTAGATTTAGCTCAACCCAGACCCAAGGGACTGTCATTCGGAATCAGGTCTTATTTAGACCTAGAAGACAGATGCTAGTCACGATTGAAGATGAGACCGCAACTTTGCAGCTCCGTTTCCTCAATTTCTACCCCAGCCAGCAAAAACAAATGGCAGTTGGGGCGCATATCAGAGTCCGTGGCGAGGTACGTGAAGGATTTCAGGGCCCAGAAATGGTTCACCCAACTGTCAGAGCTTTAGCTGTAGATGCTCCATTGCCAAAGAGTCTTACTCCAGTTTATCCAGCAAGTGCTGGAGTATCACAAGCAGTCATTCGCAAAGCGGTTGCACAAGCATTGCGTGATCCTAGCTTGCAGGATAGCTTGGCTGAGTTCTTCCCAAAAAAGTTAATGAAAGAACTTCTTCCAAGCAATGATTGGCCTAGTTTGCAATCCGCCATTACTTATTTACATCAGCCGCCCGCTGATGCTAATACTCAAGCATTGTTAGAGCGCACCGATCCCGCATGGCGCCGCGTTCAATTTGAAGAATTATTAGCACAACAAATTTCTTTAAAACGTGCCCATGCCATTCGAAGAGAACGACATGCTCCGAGCTTTGCTAAGCCATCAAATCAGAAAAGTCTTGAGGCGGGCTTGCTCAAGGTACTGCCGTTTACTTTAACTACTGCACAAGCTCGT